>ENA-OQHA01000072-OQHA01000072.1-human-gut-metagenome-genome-assembly--contig:-NODE-72-length-50959-cov-2.386764_pt1 | contig 50959 bp, 66 predicted proteins | sample MGYA00242558_ERZ504707 | MGnify/ENA primary metagenome ERZ504707 (study PRJEB26092, sample SAMD00036197) | human gut metagenome | host: Homo sapiens | study: EMG produced TPA metagenomics assembly of... | reverse complement strand
CAAAGTAACAACGTAGATATCCGGCACGAATTTGCCAGCAGTGATCCTGGCTCTTATTCTAGTAGGATTTTTTACATCATTTCCTATGTAATAGTTTTTCATCCATTTCAGCAATCTGCCATCACCTCCGTTATAATGCCAAACAGGGCTGCGTATGTACACAGCCCCTGTCCTGTTGTTAAAAATACTTCTGCTGTTTCGCCCAGACGCCCTCACTTCGCATTTCCAGATACTCCTGATAGGCCTGTTCCACGATATGCTTCTCGTTGGAAAAACGGAGAAGATGATAGATCTCATGAAACTTATAGTATCCGGAATCTACAAAATATTCCTCTCGCTGGGGTTTGCTATGATAATTATCAGCTATCATGAGATACCAGTGTACCTCTTTCATTACCACATCCTCCGGAACGGTGAAATTATACTGGCTCTTACCGATATATTTCACGATAGAGGCCCGAACACCTGCTTCTTCCATTACTTCACGTAAAGCAGTCTGTTCAAAAGTCTCTCCTTTTTCTACAGTTCCTTTGGGAAGCACCCATCCTTCATAGCGGTTCCTGTAGGATTTATACAATGCCAGGATCTTACCCCGATGAATTACCACACCGCCACAGCTCGTTGCTTCTATCATATTGCAATCCTCCTGTAATGCGTGTGTCTTTTGCACTGGCTATAGTATACCTCTTTTTCACCTTATAGGCAAGGGGCAAGAAGCAGATACTGTTCTCAATTTAATCGAAATAATATGCATCAAAAACATCGGCCGCAATGGGAACTGCCGCTTCACTTCCGGTTCCGCCGTTTTCCACGATCACTGCAATGGCGATATCCGGATCATCTACATTAGAATAACCCACAAACCAGGAATGACTGGAGCCATTTTCATCAAACTCCGCAGAACCGGTTTTTCCGGCAACAGTATATCCTCGTCCATTCAATGCGGAAGCCGTACCGTTTTCAACTACATTTTTCATTAGTTTTCCAAGGATATTGGCTTCATTTCTTGTCATCAGACGTTTGTATTCTGTTTTTTCTGTTTCCCTGACCGTATCACCGGAATTATTCACAATCTTATCGATCATAGTTGGCTTCATCAGTACACCATCATTGGCGATGGCACTTGTGATCAATGCCATATGCATCGGAGAAACAAGAGTGTTACCCTGGCCGATCGAGGTCTGCATCACAAGTGCATTCGGAGAATCTTTATCAAGGGTAAAGCGACTGGTTTTATAGGAATTCAGCGGAAGCGCCCTATTAAAGAGCAGATCCTCTGCAGTACTTTTCAGAGTATCTCCTCCCAGACCAAGTCCCATATCTGCAAATGCACAGTTACAGGAATGTGCAAATGCGGAATAAAAATCCTCCTGTCCATGTACTGCACCATTGTAACACTGGATCGTGTGGTCATCCACTGTGATACTTCCCTGACACAGATAGGAATATCCCTCCAGTGATCCCTTTTGTCTGAAATAATCCAGTGCCGTGACGATCTTAAATGTTGATCCCGGAGGATAAGCTCCATTGGTTGCACGGTTTAAAAGGCTGCTGTTACTTTCATCATTAACAAGGGTATCCCAGTTCTGTGCGATCGTGTTCGGATCAAAATCCGGTTTGCTCACCATAGCCAGGATACGTCCGGTGGATGGCTCCAGTACAACTACCGCTCCTCTGCGGTCTCCCAGAGAATTGTATGCTGTTGTCTGAAGATCTGCATTCAAACTGGAGATCACGGTATCACCCTGATTCTTTTTTCCCAGGAATTCATTTTTCATCTGTTCCAGAAAAAAATGAATGGGAGGTGAGAAGCTGGAAATTTGCTTCCGATTCCAAACCACTCTTACCATTGGTATCATATCCTACTGCATGTGCAAAAATATTGGAAAACGGATACGTTCTCTCTTCTGTTCCATCTTCATACACATTGGTCTGTGCCAGGACCTCACCATCCGAAGACTGGATACTTCCACGTACTACCCGGTCCGAAAATGTATCCTGACGGGTGTTGTACGGGCTGTTGATAAAATCTTCGCTTTTTATGGCGTCAAAATAGACCAGATATCCGATCAGACTGACAAAGATCAATATAAAGAAGGCCGATACAAAAGTTAAAGGCCGGTTCTTTTTTCTACGGAGTCTGGCGATTTCTCTTTCTCTCAGGCGTTGCTCTCTTTCCTCTTCTTTCAATCGTTTCTTTTCGCTGCGTTTCAATTTGTTCGTCCTCATCTTCCCTCAGAATATACAGTCCCTGAATGATCGCAAGCATCAGGATGGTACACATGACAGAACTGCCTCCGTAACTCACCAGTGGAAGTGTAACTCCTGTCATTGGAATAAACTTGGTTGCACCGCCAATGGTCAGAAATACCTGAAAAGCATATTCTGTTCCGAGCCCCAGTGCGATCAGTTTATAAAACGGATTCCTGATCTTTAGTGCAATAGTAACGATCATCAGAAAAAAGCTTGTGCATACAAGAATCAGGCAGATGGCAAAAATGCCACCCAGTTCCTCACAAATAGCACTGAAGATAAAATCATTTTTTACGACCGGAATCTTCTCCGGAGAGCCCTGGCAAAGTCCCATTCCAAACCAGCCTCCGGTTCCGATTGCAAACAGAGACTGCACGATCTGATAACCTTCATTTTGATAGACAGCCATCGGATCCTTCCAGGCACTGACTCGCTGACGGACATGTCCAAAAAGATGATATGCGATCACCGAACCAACGCATCCTCCGCCAAGTCCCAGAAATAAATAGCTCGGATTTCTGGTTGCCACATAGATCAGTACAAGGTAGGTGACAAAAAAGATTACTGCACTACCCAGATCCCTGGAAAGAACCAGGATCCCTACATGGATCACTGCAACGATCGTAGCCAGTACTACTTTGCGAAAATCCACCTTGGTACACAGAAGTGATGCCATAAAAAATACGAAGGTTATCTTGATCACCTCGGAAGGCTGGATTCCCATAAGAGAAAGCTTTGCACCGTAGCTTGTGCTTGCCAGAACAAGAACTGCCGCCAGAAGTACAATACCAATTCCGGCATAAGCCCATGTAAGATCCTTTAAAAATTTCATTTTTCGTATCATTACCGGTATCACCAGTGATACTGCACTACCTGCGGCCACGATCAGAAGCTGCTTAGTTGCAGACGGAAGTGAAAGCCGGCAGAGCATGATAAATCCTACGCTCAGGAGCATACACATATTATTTAAAAGAAGCAGCGATGCATTCTGATAAATAATTCGATAAAGGATCTGGATCGCTGCAAAAAAGATCATCATTTCGATATAGAACAGGATGACCCTGAAATCCATGCTTTTTAAATAGATCACAAGAAATGCTGTAAAATCAATAAAAAAGATCATGGTCAGCTGCTGATGGAGCAGTTCTCTCTTTTCTTCCTCATCCTGCCGCCACACCATATAAAAACAATGAAAGGTATAGACGATCATCAATGTGAGGATCACATACTTAGATAATTCTGTAATTACATTAATCATACACTTTTACTCGGCTCCTCTTTTAAAATGGCCTTTTGTATACCTGCGTCCGGAAGGTTTTCCGTTTTCCTGATAAACCGTCCGGAATTCTTTCAGGATCGCTTTTGCTTTCTCTGGCTCTTCGATCGTAAATGCCAGTCGCAAAGAGTGAAGGTTCAGTTTTTTTACCTGATCTTTTTCACCCGGAAGTCCGTAAGGAATGCTATTATAAATGATATTATAACAGTATTTTGCTTTTTCGGAGATGTTTTTTCCCCATGGATCACAACTGCATTTTACCGGAAATTCACTGTTATAGCGGTCTTTCAGATAAGCCGTCTCATATTTTCCTGTACATCCGAAAAGATTCTTCCTTACACACTGCGCGGAAAGCATCAGTGGGATATAACCATATAAAAGCAGCTCCGAAGAAGTATTATCTCTGTGTTTCAGTTCACCCTCATTCAACTCAAGGGGGACTGTATTTCGAAGAACTCCCTCTTCCCGCCAGAAATCAACACTCTGATCATTCCAAGTATACATGGATGCATCCAGGATACATTTTTCGCCATATCCCATTTTTTTCAGTACGGCGTAAGATTCCAGGTTTCTTACCAGAAAGCCTTCATACCCTGCTCCAACCATTTTTGAGCTGATCGAAGCCACTTTTCGGGGATTTCTCCGCGATGGATATGTGGAGTAGAAAGATATAATTCACTACTTGCAGCAAGTTCCGGTGAAATATTTTTCCATAGTATCAAAAGGAAAATAAAAACCTGTAATCCCCGGTTCGTTCAAAAGTATTTCCGCAGTATCCGAACGTTCACAGGATACATATACAGGCAGGCTGTCTGTTACCCTTTTGTGACAGGCAGTCTGATTCTGAGATTTCGTCTGCTGCTTCGTAACCTGTGCTCTCTTCTGACATCCGATCAGTGCTTCCCGCAGCTGACTCAGAGCATCTCTTCGTACTTCATTGAGAACTTTAACCGGAACAAAAATCCTTCCATTTATTTCAATGTTCAGATCCTCCCACTGAAAATCTGTATTTCCCAGTTTCTCCATCTGCTGACGGATCCTCTGTTCTTCCATTGGCTGATTTTAGCAAACTGTACCTCACCGCCCATAGCAGTTACTGTCTGGCCCTTGCAGGTTATTTCCAGTATAACAGGACTTTCAGGAGAAAGTATTAAATTCCCATGAATTTTTTCTTTTATTTTTCTGATCTCCGGCTGGATATTACCGGATTTTTTTTCATTGGCAAAAGCATCATTTCCGGCCCGCGATACATATCATAGTATCCTTTGCAGGATCCTCCCCGACTGAAAAGCTCAAGAAGATACTTCCGGTCTTTTTCCTGAACGTGATATTCTTTTCCACTTAAATACATATCCAGATATTTTCGATATACTGCCGTGACACCCGCTGTGTACGCCGGCTGTTTCATACGCCCTTCGATCTTCAGAGACATAACACCCGCCTCCAGGATATCCGGAAGAATATCCAGAGTGCAGATATCTTTCAGGCTTAATGCACAAAAATCCTTGTCTCCTTTATATTTTCTGTGATCCATGGTTACACTGTAAGGAAGCCTGCATGGCTGTGCACAGCGGCCACGGTTTCCGCTTCTTCCACCGAAAATACTGCTCATCAGACACTGGCCGGAATAGCTGTAACAGAGAGCTCCATGGATAAAAGTCTCTATTTCCAGAGGACTTGCCTTATGCATGGCAGATATCTCTTCCAGGGAAAGCTCTCTGGCTGGAACCACACGAGTTGCTCCCTTTTCCTCCAGAAACCGCATTCCCTCCGGTCCAGTTACTGTCATCTGTGTGCTTGCGTGAATATCCAGATCCGGAAAATTCCGGCGTATAAAAGAAAATACTCCCAGATCCTGTACGATCACCGCATCCAGCCCTGCCTCATAATACGGAAGCAGATATTCAAACAGCTGATCATCCAGTTCACGGTTCTTCAAAAGTGTATTCACAGTAAGATATAATTTACGGTTATGGATATGTGCGGTCTCAATGGCAGTGATCAGCTCTTCCTGGGTGAAGTTCTGCGCATAAGCTCTTGCTCCAAAAGCCGGTCCCCCTACATATACCGCATCAGCCCCGGCACCAATAGCTGCCTCAAAGCTTTCATAAGAACCTGCCGGCGAGAGCAGTTCTGTTATCATATTTTTCAAAGTATTCCCTCATCTCCCATCTGTTAATCAATCCGATGACCATAAAACAAAAGAGGATTACCGAAGCAATCCCCCATCCTTATTTAAGCAGTTCATCAAGTTCTTTCTCCAGTTCCTTCACCTTACCGTCCAGAAGATTCTTCTGTTCCTGAGCTTCCTGTTCTGCCTTCTTCGCCTCTTCAATCTGCATTTTCAAAGAGATCAGTTCATGTTTCAGATCATACATCTCCTGGTCTTTCTGCTGCAGATCCTGTTCAAAAAATCTCCGCCTGCTTCTTTGCCTTAAAATAATCATCTGTAATATTCAGACTGAGCAGTGTATGCTTGGTCTCCATGGCCTGTCTGGAGTATCCCGGCATCTGACTCAGCTCACTGATCTTATTATTCATATAGGCTGCAACTTTCTGAAAATATTCCTCGGACTCATACCCGCCCAGAGTAATGATCTTTCCATCGATAACAACCTGTGCTGTATTCTTTACCGCCATTCGTAAAGCCTCCTGAATTTATCTGTTACTGGTAATTTCCTCAATAACATTCCTCTGCATTGCCGGTCTTACAACCCACAATTTCTTTTATTATAACTGATTCCCGCAAAAATGTATAGAAGTTTTTCTATTATTTTGTCGATTACAATATTTTCCTTAAAGATGCAAATGTTTTTCTCAATTATGAGTGTTGGCTTTCATGTGTTCGATCACCCTTTTCCAGGAATCAATACCGCAGGTTCCACTTACCTTTACGCCTGTGTTTTTCTGGAAAACTTTCAGAGATGCTTCTGTATCGTCTCCGAAATGGCCATCCACAGTAACACCAAGTACAGACTGTAGCACGGAAACTGCAACGCCGGAATTCCCTTTCCGGATGATCGGAAGCTGGGTCTCAAACTTTCCTGTCAGAACTACTGACTTTTCTGAAGTCTGTACAGGATACACTGCTTTTCCGTTCCAGTCATAGATGGTGTAGCCCTGTTTCCACTCTTTCTTTGCATTCTCAAGGCTCTTGTATGCTCCAATCTGGCTCTTGCTGTCAGCCCAGGACTTTCTTGTGCGATAATACTTATCTACGTTGGCGTGGTGGTCTCAGCTCCGATCAGCTGCTTGAAACGGTTCCAGTCACCTTTTGCACGGATTGCTGACGGGCAGTTCTTTGCACATACATCATAATGCTGCACAACTCTGTCTGCCGGGATTCCCAGCTGTTTCATAAGCTGTTTGCACACCTGGACTGTATTCTGGAAAGCTTTCTCATAGTTATAGCCCGCCTGGACGCACATCTCGATTCCTACTGAATTTCTATTGTTGACAGTACCGAACAGCCGACCGCCGTAGTTGACGCCTACGTGCCATGCTCCACGGTTGTACGAAAGCGCCTGATACGCCTCTGTGTCGTCCACATATACATGTGCGGAATATCCCTTAAAGTTGCCATCATGCTGTGCTTTTGCATGCGCTTTCGCATTTGCACCTTTCGCATAGTTATCTGTATTGTGAATTACGATATACGCTGGTGTCTGTCCTGCATAGCTGTTGTTGTTACTGATAAGGCTTGTGTTGATATTCATGGTATTACTCTCCTTTTCTGTTTTTGATACCTTAATAGATAATATGTCATTCAGGATGTTGATGATCTTCTGGCCGTAATTTCTGCAGGTTCATTGGTACTTTGCATCGAGATTTTTTAAACATCTGTCTGCACGAATACAGTTTTACGTGTGTCTCACATGGACAGTTGATAACCCGGTGTCTCCGTGTAGTTTTAAGCCTTTCGGACATAAAAATAAGGCAGTTTCACCCTACGCCTCAACGGGAGATTCCGGATCACCGCCTTCCGGATCTGTGATCTCTTTCGCTACTCGGAAATCTACCAGGTATCTGCCTCTTTCTTCTGTTACCTCATATTCTTCTCCGACTTTTCGGAGTTCCAGATCATTCTCTTTATCGTAAAATCATGGATAACTCTGATCCTTCATATTCCTCACCTCCCCTCCGTTGCGCCAGCGCAATAAAAGACCACCAGCCATTTCTAACTGGTGGTCTCAATACCATAATACTGTTTTTCTGCTGGTGGAGTATCTCTTTCTGCCAAACGTTTCAATTCTCGTCTGACATGTGGGGCTGCAAATGAGCTGGCATTATCATGTCCGATTACAACTCCATTTTTTAGATTTATTTCCATGTATCCTTTCGGTTTCTTGCCTTCCGGATAATAGTCGGCAGATATTGTATCACTTGTCTTTTTTATGTTTTTTAAGATTACCATAATACTCTATTGCCTCCTTTGGATAATCATATTTTCTGAAGCTATCTGGTGTGCTTTCCAGTGTTCCATATCCGGATTTTCCCTTTTTATCTTCATTTCAAGAAGTTCGTGCTCCATCAGTGTTCTGTCATGCTGCTTAATATCTTTTCCTGTCATAAGTCGCTGCCAGCTCTGAGCAATTGCACAGTCCGGATCAAAATGTCTGTATCTTCCTGTTTCTGTGTCCAGTAGGGAATCATCCTCAAACAGATAAGCTTTTATTTTTCTTATGTCTGCTTCTGTTTATGATTTTGAAAATGAATCTGGTACGGGATTATACTCTTTTGATGATGAAATACCGGTATGTGTATATCCTGATTTATCAATCAAAAATTCTGAATTGTTGTAAATAAAAAAGCGCCCCAGTACGCCAATACCGGGACGGTGGAATTGTTATGCGGTTCATCCTCCGGCCAGAATTGACGCACTTGGTAATGTTCTCCGCCCTGCTACCATCTGTTATACAGATGACTGGATTAAGGGGGTTGCGGTCCTTACAGCCTACAAGGCGGGAACATATCAGCCTACTTTGTAGAAGTGTTCGAAGATTTTTTACAAATGGAAATTCGAAAACACAAGACATAAGAGGCTTTCCTGGCAAGCAAGAAACAATTACCGGGTGACCTTTACTTTGTCGACAAATCAGGACGAGGATATCCAAGATGGGTATATGCCAGCACGGAAGCCATTCTTCCACGTGGAGTTCTGTTAAGGAAACCTGTCTGCAAAAGATAGGGTTCATACACGTCTTCCAGTGTTCCGGAGTCTTCTCCGATCGATGCGGCAAGTGTTTCAAGCCCCACGGGTCCGCCCTGAAAATTCAGGATCAAGGTCTGGAGAATGCGGCGGTCTGTTTTATCAAGGCCATACTGATCTACTTCCAGAAGATCCAATGCGAAGCAGGCAACATCGTAGGTGATCACACCATTATACTTCACCTGGCGAAATCACGTACTCTCTTCAGAAGACGGTTGGCCAGACGGGGGGTTCCTCTGGAACGCTTGGCGATCTCGGCAGCTCCATTGGGTTCGATTTCCACGCCGAGCACCTGAGCGGAACGTAGAATGATCGTCGTCAGTTCTTTTTATCATAAACTCCAGTCTCTGTGTTACGCCAAACGATCACGAAGCGGCGCGGAAAGAAGACCTGCCCTCGTTGTTGCACCTACCAATGTAAACTTCGGAAGATCCAGACGAATGGAACGGGCGGATGCTCCCTTGCCGATCATGATATCGATAGCAAAATCTTCCATTGCCGGGTAAAGAACCTCTTCTACCTGCCGGTTCAGTCTGTGTATCTCATCTACAAACAGCACATCTCCTTCCTGAAGGTTGTTCAGGATCGCAGCCATTTCGCCTGGCTTTTCAATCGCAGGACCTGATGTTACCTTCATATGTGTTCCCATCTCATTGGCAATGATCGCGGAAAGTGTAGTCTTTCCCAGCCCCGGAGGTCCATAAAACAGCACATGATCCAGTGAATCATGACGCTGCTTTGCTGCTTCGATATAAATTTTCAGGGTATCTTTTGTTTTCTGTTGACCAATATACTCATCCAGACTCTGAGGCCTTAAATTTCCCTCCAGGGAAAAATCCTCTTCTGTAACATCTGTTGTAATGATCCTGTTCTCCATTTGCTATGCTCCGTTCTATTTCATTTCAGTGCGAGCATGTTTGCTCTTACTCACGGCGGTGACATGCTCCCACCACTTAAATCTTACGATTTTGAAGTGGGGGCTTCCTGCTCGATTACCCTTTAGGGCAAAGCTAAAACAGGCTATCCCCGCGTGTCCCGCGGTTTTGTTTTTTATGTTTATCCGGTTACGGATTTTTTTCTTGTGCCGTCAGGCACATTCTTTATAGATTCTTTTTCCTTCTTCACGGATATTGACTGCTGCATTCACATCCCGGTCCATCCTATTTCCACATTCACAAACATACATTCTATCCGACAATGCCAGTTCCTTTTTCTTATGTCCGCATACACTGCAGATCTTGCTGGATGCAAAATAACGGTCTACTTTTATAAGATGTTTTCCGCATTCTTCCAGCTTGTATCCCAGCATGAACAGAAACTGCCCGTACCCGTTATCCTGCACACCTTTCCCAAGGTGCAGCCCTCCGGACATTCCCTTCAGATTCAGATCTTCCACACATACTGCATCATATCTTTCCGCAAGCTCCCTGCTGAGCTTATGCTGGAAATCTTTTCTCTGGTTCTTTATCTTTTCATGACATAAAGCTACCCTTTTTTTCTGTTTCTGATAGTTCCGGCTTCCTTTTTCACAGTGGGAGAGCTTTCTATGTTCTCTTGCAAGTTTTTTCTCTGCTTTTCTGTAAAACATAGGGTACCCGGCTCTTTCTCCTGTAGAAAATACACACATTCCCTGCATGGCAAAATCGATCCCAAGAAATCTCTCTGCCGGTCTTTTTTCTACTGTTTGGTTTTCACAGCAGAACAAAAGGCTGGCTAAATATTTCCCGGATGGCTCACGGCTCACAGTTACAGACTTCAGTTTCCAGTCTGATGGAATCTGACGGTGAAGTTTTATCCTTATGACGGACATCTTTGGAAGCTTCAGATGGGTATCCTGCAAAAGGATATTTCCGTTTAGTGCATTGGTCGTATATGAATTTCTTGCATGCTTCTTTGATTTATAACGTGGAAATCCGCAGGCTGGTTCCCGAAAAAACTTCCGGAACGCACTTTCCAGATGCAGCTGCGCATTCGCCAGGGCAAGAGAATCCACCTCTTTCAGCCATGGATATTCTTTTTTATATCCGGCCGGTGTGTTCCGGAGCATCTTTTTTTCTTTCTGGTAATAGCTGATCTTATCTGCAAGCATCTGGTTATAGATAAAGCGGCTGCAGCCGATTGTTTGCTCTATCTGAACTCTCTGCTCTTTATTTGGATAGATCCTTATTTTTACGGCGCGGTTCATTCTTCTCACCCTGGCTTTCTATATACTGCCGTATCGTTTCAATCGTTGCTCCGCCTACACTGAGCAGACAGAAGATCTGACTCCAGAATGCATCTTTCATGGTCTAACTCCATTATATTTATCATCCTTTTTCTTATATCGACGGATATGTATTTATGAACTAATTGTTCTTTTTCAGTATACTACATCAGGGAAAGGAGAACAAGTGTTTCTTTTATACTATAGAGATTTTTTTGAGCAGATATGCTCAGATGTGCAATTCATCTCACCATCTGAAGAGGTGGGAAAATTCTTGCTACATTTGTTAAAAATTTTTCAGTGCAGCCCGAAGAATTGCTTCTACATCATCTGCCGGCACATCTTCCGGTACCTTTCGTACTGCACGAAGGGCATCTGCAGAACTGTATCCTAATGCGACAAGCGCCTCCACCGCTTCCTGACGACTATCCCTCAGATCAGATGCTCCCTCAGCTGCTTCTTCCTGCTGATGCGCCAGTTTCATCTCAAAAGCATCTTCCAGCTTCAGCTTGTCTTTCAGCTCCAGGATCATTTTCTGGGCTGTCTTTTTCCCGATTCCAGGGGCCTTGGAGATTGTTTTTACATCATCGGAAAGCACTGCAAAACGAAGCTCGTCTGCACTGATCCCGGAAAGGATACCCAGAGCGCCTTTAGGTCCGACTCCGTTGACACCGATCAGAAGCTTGAACATGCCAAGATCATCCTTCGAAAAAAAACCATATAGCTGCAGAATATCCTCCCGCACATAGAGAAAGGTATGGATCTTCTTTTCATCGCCTATCCGTGCTTTCCCAAGATCCTGTCCTGTCATATAAATCTCATAACCAATTCCGCCATTTTCCACAACCAGACAATTTTCACCGATATCTGCTACGGTACCTTTTACAAAAGAAATCAAATCTCAAGGCTCCTTCCCTGAAACAGCTGAACATCTGTTTCCCATATGAACGCAATAGTAACATAATTTTCAAAAAAAATCAACCCGGAATACAATCTCCGGGATTGATCCTGTATACAAGCCTGTGATTCCTCTCGCTGTTTTCTATCACTGATTAAGGAAATCCTGATCCTCAAAATAATTGATCCGCATAGAAGAACGGACATCATGAAGCGTTGCGGCAGCTTTTTCTCTGGCAACCTCTGTACCGGCTTTCAGGATATCGAATACATCTTCGGTTCGCTGCTCCCACATTTTCCTTCTTTCACGGATCGGTCCAAGCTCTGCCTGCATAACATTATTCAGGAACTTCTTGACTTCACATCACCAAGCCACCTCTCTGATAGTGAGCCTTAAGTTCATCCAGATTCTGATACTCTGGCAGAAATTCAGCAAAATGTTCCGGGCGGCTGAAGGCATCCAGATAGATAAATACCGGATTCCCCTCTACACGACCAGGATCCTGAACACGAAGATGGTTCGGATCTGTAAACATGGACATGATCTTTTTCTTTACAACATCTTCTTCATCAGACAAATAGATGCAGTTTCCGAGAGATTTACTCATCTTAGCCTTTCCGTCAATTCCCGGAAGACGTAAGCATGCTTTATTGGAAGAAAGAACAATTTCCGGATCTGTCAGTGTATCACCGTAAACGGTATTGAATTTATGGACGATCTCCTTGCACTGCTCAAGCATCGGAAGCTGATCTTCACCTACCGGTACATGTGTTGCACGAAAGGCAGTAATATCAGCAGCCTGACTGATCGGATAGCAGAAAAAGCCTACCGGGATGCTGGCTTCAAAATTACGCATCTTAATCTCGGATTTAACGGTAGGATTACGCTGTACTCGTGCTACCGTAACCAGATTCATATAATAAAAGGTAAGTTCTGTCAGCTCCGGAACCATGGACTGGATAAAAATATTGGATTTCTCCGGATCAAGCCCGCATGCCAGATAGTCCAGAGCAACCTGAAGAATGTTATGGCGTACTTTCTCCGGATGCTCTGCATTATCTGTAAGTGCCTGGGCATCTGCGATCATAATATAAATCTCATCATATAAGCCGGAATTCTGCAGCTTCACACGCTCTGCCAGAGATCCAACATAATGACCTACATGAAGGCGCCCCGTCGGGCGGTCGCCAGTTAAAATAATCTTACTCATGAATTTCGTTCTCCTTGAAGTATACTGAATATTTATATCCTATTATAGCCCCTTGAAATTCACCGGTCAAATATTTTTAACCGGAAACTGCAATTTTTCATTGAAATATACCAAAAATTTGTATGTATTATTTATTTATGCATTATCGGCACAACATGCTTTATTCCAAAAAAGAACTGCCACGTCACTCGGAAAACTTCCGTGACAGGCAGTCCTTTTTGTTTTACAGAATCACATGTCTTGGGCAAACTTCCTTACATTTACCGCAGCCTGTACACTTATCATAATCAATGTGTGCACAGAAATCGGTAACTGTGATCGCCTCGGACGGACAATTCTTTCACATTTTTACAGCCGATACAGCCAAGCTCGCAGGCAGCTGTAACTGCCTTACCTTTTGCGTGGGAGCTGCAGGCTACACGTGTCTGTTTGTCATATGGTACCAGCTCGATCAGGTGACGCGGACATTTGGCAACACATTTGCCACAGGCTTTACATGCTTCCTGATCTACGACCGCAATACCATTCACTATATGGATCGCATCAAATGGACATGCCTTTACACAGCTTCCGAAGCCCATACATCCAAATGTACAGTTTTTTGCACCGCTGCCAGGGATGAAAGCCATCATCTCGCAGTCTTCCACACCTGTGTACTCATATTTCACAGTCGTCTTATCACAGGTTCCCGCACATTTTACAAAAGCAACCTGACGTGCGGTTTCTTTTACTTCCTGTCCCATGATCGCGCCAATCTTGGCTGCAACCGGAGCACCGCCAACCGGACACTGATCTACAGGAGCTTCTCCCTTTGCAATTGCGGCAGCGAGTCCGGAACATCCCGGATATCCACAACCACCACAGTTATTTCCTGGAAGAACGCCGAGAATTGCTTCTTCCTTTTCATCTACCTTAACGGTTAATTTCTTGTCTGCAAGTCCGAGGAAGATACCAATGAATAAACCAGTACCGCCGACAATGACTGCAGCCATAATAATTCCTGTTATACTCATGCTCTTCTTCCTCCTATACGATTCCGGAGAATCCAAAGAATGCAATAGCCATCAGTGCTGCCGTAAGCAGAACGATCGGCATACCCTGGAAGGATTCCGGAATATCGTTGTATTCCATTTTTTCACGGATTCCCGCAAGTAATACAATTGCGATCAGGTAACCTACACCTGTGGCAAATCCGTTGACAACACTTTCAAGAATGCTGTATTCATATTTAACGTTGTTCAGTGCTACACCAAGAACTGCACAGTTTGTTGTGATCAGAGGAAGGTATACACCAAGTGCCTTGTAAAGGGATGGTACAAATTTCTTGAGAAACATTTCTACGATCTGTACCAGTGCCGCGATAACCAGGATAAATACAATCGTTTTCAGATACTCAAAATGGGTCGGTACCAGGATGAATTTATAAAGCAGTCCTGCAACAAAAGATGCAATAGTAATAACAAACACAACTGCACCACCCATGCCGGCTGCGGTTTCTGTTTTCTTGGAAACTCCAAGGAAAGAACAGATTCCCAGGAACTGACTCAATACAACGTTACTGCAAAGCGCAGAACCAATTGCGATCAACATCAAGCTTGCCATTTTCTATTCCCCCTTTTTATTCTTTGTCGGAAGGACATCCGCCGCAGGTCGCACAATTGGAGCCACAGCCGGACTGGATCTTGGAAACATCTTTGCCCTTCTTTGCCATGTTGATCTTTACTTTGTTCTGGATCGCTGCAAGTCCGGCAAGAACCAGAAATGCTCCAGGTGCAAGGATAAAGATAGTGATCGGGGTATAGCCGGCAGCACCGGTAGCTGCATCAGCAACCGGAATGATCTGTGCTCCGAAAGCCTTTCCGGAACCAAGGATCTCTCTTACAAGACCAATGGCAACCAGGCCCACTGTAAAGCCAAGACCCATTCCAAGTCCGTCAAAGATAGACGGAAGGACAGGGTTCTTGGAAGCATAACTCTCTGCACGTCCCAGAATGATACAGTTAACAACGATCAGTGGAATGTAAATTCCAAGTGACTCATAAAGAGAAGGAGTAAAGCCTTCCATCAGAAACTGTACGATAGTTACAAAAGATGCTACAACTACGATAAAGGCCGGCATTCTGACGGAGTCCGGAATAACCTTACGCAGCATGGAAATGAGCATGTTTGACATAACCAGAACTACGGTTGTGGAAAGTCCCATACCAATACCATTGATCGCAGAAGTCGTTACCGCAAGGGTAGGACACATACCAAGCATCAGGACGAAAATCGGATTTTGGTTATAATGCCGTTTTTTAATCTTTCACCACAATTATTCATATTCAACTACCCTCCTAAAATGCGTTTTTGCAATAGCCGATAGCTGTATTGACTGCACCGGTAAAAGCTCTGGATGTGATGGTCGCACCACTGATAGCATCAATAGGCTCACCTTCGCCGCCGTCCTTGGATACATAGAATTTATCGGTATTCTTTCCAACATACTGTTCCTGGAACTTCGCTTCTGTAGCACGCATTCCAAGGCCGCAGTCTCACTGATGGAAAGAATGGAAACGCCGCTGACGGTACCGTCTTTTGTTACACCAACTGTGATCTGGATATCACCGCCGTAACCCTCTTTATCGGTTACAGTTACCACATAGCCTTCATCTGCTGCTTCACAGACTTCATCTACGGTTGCTTTGATTCCAAGATCTGCAACTGTTTTATCTGCTGCTTCCTTGTCTACATCTACAGCTTTAAAATCTTCCAGGCTTACATCACTGAATACAGTCTGCCATGCTTCTTTTTTTGCCTGTTCCTCGGTTCTTGCAATGGGTTCTTTGGTAACTTCGTAAACCAGTCCAAGGCCAAGGCCGGCAACTACTGTAATGATCGTAAGGATCAATGTATTTCTGATAATCTTACCCATTATTCTTGCCTCCTTTTCCAAAAGCAACCGGTTTTGTTACTTTTTCAATAAGCGGAACCAGAAGATTGCAGAAAATGATCGCATAGGAAACGCCCTCTGCGGAACCACCAAAGAGACGGAATACCGCTGTCACGATACCGAGGCAGCAGCCATATACCAGCTGACCTTTCGGAGTGATCGGAGTCGTCACATAATCGGTTGCCATAAACCAGGCACCAAGCATCAGACCGCCTCCAAAGATATGACTGAAAAGATAGTTTACATCAAAGCCTTTGCCTGTTCCCAACATATAGAAAATGACAAATACTGCAAAACTTCCAATATATGTAAGAGGTACCTTCAGATCGATGATCTTAAATGCGAGAAGGATCACTGCACCGATGAGGATCGCCAGGGCAGAAGTCTCACCGATGGTACCCTGGATATTACCAAGGAACAGATTCTTTACAGGAATAGAAGTCCCCTCAATGAATCCCTGGCTTTTAAGCGCTGCCAGAGGTGTTGCCTGTGTAACCGCATCTACAACAGCATGGGAGCTTTTGGAAACTGCAAAGTTAGTCATTTTTCCAGCAAAAGAGATCATAAGGAAACATCTTCCTGCAAGGGCTGGGTTCATAAAGTTCTGTCCAAGTCCACCGAACAGCTGTTTTACAACAATGATCGCAAAAGCACTGCCAAGGATCGGCATCCAGATCGGGATCTGGGGCGGCATGTTCAGTGCAAGCAGAAGTCCTGTTACAACTGCACTGAAATCAGTAGTTGTATTCTTTTTATGCATCAGTCGGTCATACAGCCATTCAAAAAACACACTGGATGCAACCGTCGCCAGCACTACAAGGAGTGCATGCACTCCAAAGTTCCAGATACCGAAAAGTGTTGTCGGCAGAAGTGCGATCACTACCAGCTGCATAATACGGCTGGTGGTCATTTTATCCCTGATATGGGGATTAGATGATACGTTATACATTTGTTCCATTGTTATTCCTCCCCCTATTTCTTTTTCTTGCGCTCTGCAAGAACCATTTTTCTCATAGATTTAATACTCTGAGTCAGAGGTCGTTTGGCCGGACAGATGTAACTGCAGCAGCCGCACTCGCAGCATTCCATACCATCCATTTTTTCGAAGCCTGCCATATCACCGTGTTCTGCAAGAGTTGCAAGGCGGGCCGGAACCACATGGCCCGGACAGACGCTTACACAACGTCCGCAATTGATACATGCAGTCTGGATCTGCTTCGCCTCGGAAACTGCGTCACGCTCCAGGAAAAGCAGGGAAGAAGTTGTCTTCGTACATGGAATATGAAGATCATACAGCGCAAATCCCATCATCGGTCCGCCGGAGATTGCTTTTGCGATCTTTTCCTTCAGTCCGCCTGCAGCATCTACCAGTTCAGACAGATCTGTGCCTGTAAGAACGGAAAAGTTCTTCGGTGTGCGGATACCGTCTCCGGTAACCGTTACATTACGGCTGATGACCGGCTGTCCAAGGATCACTGCCTTATAAACAGAAGTGACGGTCTCTACGTTATCAACCACGCATCCTACGTCTGCCGGAAGCATGGTGGAATTGATCTCTCTGCCTGTTACCGCATAGATCAGTGTACGCTCACCACCCTGAGGGTATTTGGTCTTAAGCTCTTTTACTTCCATACGCTCTTTGCCTTTGATGGCTTCTTTCATCCTGGCAATACAATCCGGTTTGTTGTCCTCGATACAGATACATCCCACTGCCTTCGGGAAAGCTTTCAGGATTACTTCCAGACCACCAACAATACTTCCGGTTCTTCCATCATCCTTCGGTAGTCACTGGTGATATAAGGCTCACATTCCGCACCGTTGACCAGGATATGATCGATCTTGTCGGGTTCCTTTGGTGAAAGCTTTACATGTGTCGGGAAACCTGCACCACCCTGACCAACAACTCCGCCTTCCTGAATCCTTTTCAGGATATCCTCCTTGGAAAGATCCGAAAGCTTTGCAGGTGCATATTCCACAGATTCGTACAGACCGTCATTCTCAATGATGATCGCATCACCCATGGCGCCTACTGCGGTCAGACGTTTCTCGATTCCCTTTACGGTTCCTGATACAGACGAGTGTATCGGTGCGGAAACAAATCCTCCTGCTTCTGCGATTTTCTGTCCTGCAAGCACATGATCACCTTTTTTACGATCGGCTTGGCCGGAGCTCCGATGTGCTGAGAAACAAGAATTGCCAGATCTCCCTTCGGCAGATACTTCTCGACAGGACAATTTTTTGACAAATCTTTGCCGTCATAAGGATGGATACCACCCCTGAAGGTTAAAAATGCCATAGATCTCATCTCCTCCTTTATTTTGCAAGTACATGTACATGGTATTTCTGCGTTGCGCATATACTCTTTTTTAAAGTTGATTCTGTGTTTCTGATTTTCCTTTTCTTATTTCATCCAAGACAAACAAGATCTATTTCGCTCCCATAAATCATTTCGCGAAACATTACCAGCGAACAGTAACAAAGTAGCTTCTGCTTTGAGCAGGATATGTATGAAAGATTGAATCCAGACACGATCCTGTGATATACTTCGGTAGAAGATATTCACCAGCTCATAAAAAAGCTGTAAATGAATAACCAATTTATGAAGCGATAATAGTCATTTTTTCACTGTCAATCCCTACATAAATCCAGTACCATTTCCTGTTTTTTATCATCAACTCTACTAATAACTATAACTCATTTCACTTTAAATTGCACTATTGAAAGCAATTTTTGTGTATAATCAGATACAATCCATAAAGGAGAAAATTAACATGATCGTTAAAAAAATGCCGATTTACAAGGGTTTCCAGACCTTGAGACTGTTAAAAAATTGACTAAAAATCATAGATTTTCAGAGCGTTTTGTACCGCTTTTCTATGATATTGAAACTACAGGACTATCACGAAATTCCACTTTTCTGTATCTGATCGGTGCTGTAGCCTACGAAGAAAACAACTGGCAGATGTACCAGTGGATGATTGAAAACGAAGAGGAAGAACCTGAACTTCTGAAAACATTTTCTGAATTCCTTCAGGATTTTTCATGTACGATCCAATATAACGGTGACAGCTTTGACCAGCCTTATCTGGATGCACGATATCAGATCCACGGACTCTCTTCCCCTTTTGCAAAGCTGCCTTCTCTGGACCTTTACCGGGAACTAAAGCCGCTCAAGGGACTTCTAAAGCTTTCACGGATGAATCAGCCTTCTATGGAATCATTTCTCGGTATCACTGAACGGAACTACTGTGATGGGGGTGCCTGCATCCGCCTTTACAAACAATTCACTTCCGGAAAGAAACCGGAAGCGGCAGAGATCGTTATGGGACATAACCGGGAAGATCTTCTTGGACTTGGAAAAATATTCTCCATGCTATCCTATCTTGCTCTTTTCAATGAAGATTACGAAGCACTGGATTGTGAAATTCAAGACGATCAATTGGCCTTTACAATTAGAATGCAATACGATCTGCCTGTTGAATTTTCAAATCATAGTGAAGAATTCTACATAATCGGACAGAATAACCGTGTCCGTCTTCTTGTGAAGCTTCAAAATGGACGTTTAAAGCAATATTATTCCAATTATAAAGATTACGATTACATCCCTTCCGAAGACACTGCAATACCAAAAACCTTAAGTGCCTGCATGGATAAAAAGCTCCGAAGGCCTGCCAAAAGGGACAACTGTTATACCTGGTTCCCTGTAACAGAAGCTTTTCTGCATGATCCTTTAAAACAGAAAACCTATCTGAAACACTGCCTGCCATATTATCTTTCTGTTCTTAAATAATATCTCTGTTACGCAATTCCAATCAAAAAAGGCCGTCACAATAAATGTGACGGCCTCTGAAATTCAAAATATTCAACTGCTGTACAGCTTCTGAGAAATTACTCCTCTGTCTGCTCTGCAGAATTATCCTCGAGTGCTTTCATGCTGAGGCTGATCTTTCTGTCTTCGCCATTGAAATCAACAACCTTAGCCTCGATCTCCTGACCGATGGAAAGTACATCAGATGGTTTCGCAACGTGCTCTCTGGAGATCTGAGATACATGAAGAAGAGCATCTACTCCAGGTGCAAGCTCAACAAATGCACCAAAATCTGTCATACGTGCAACTTTGCCCTTTACTACGTTTCCTACTGCGAAGTCCTCAGCAGCTGTAAGCCATGGGTTCTCCTCCGGGAATTTAAGGGAAAGTGCGATCTTGTCTCCGTTGATATCTTTGATAAGAACTGTAACTTTATCACCTACATTGAATACCTTCTTCGGGTTCTCTACTCTGCCCCAGGACATCTCAGAGATGTGAAGAAGTCCGTCTGCTCCGCCGAGGTCGATGAATGCACCGAAATCTGTAACATTCTTAACAACGCCCTCAACTTTATCGCCTACGTTGATCTTAGCAAGAAGCTCTTTCTGTTTCTCAGCTTTCTCAGCAAGAAGAAGCTGTTTGCGGTTACCGATGATACGGCGTCTTCTTGGGTTGAACTCTGTGATAACGAACTCGATCTCTGATCTGCATATTTGGAAAGATCTTTCTCATATGTGTCAGATACAAGGCTTGCAGGAATGAATACTCTTGCTTCCTCAACATTGACACAAAGACCACCGTCAAGTACCTGTGTTACAGGAGCCTTCAGAACCTCCTGGTTCTCGAATGCCTCCTCAAGACGTTTGTTGCCTTTCTCTGCTGCAAGACGTTTGTAGGTAAGTGTAACCTGTCCCTCTCCGTCGTTTACTTTGAGAACCTTTGCTTCCATGGTATCGCCAGGTTTAACAACGTCTGTAAGCACAACGCTTGAATCGTTTGTGTACTCGTTCTTTGTGATGATACCGTCTGCTTTATAGCCGATATTCAGGATGATCTCATCATCTTTAACATCGATGACGGTACCCTGTACGATCTCTCCATTTCTGATTGTTTTTACGGAATCTTCCAGCATCTGTTCAAAACTTAACTCTGACATGTTCTTGAACCTCCTCAATAATTTTCTTTGGGGTGGAAGCCCCTGCTGTAATACCTACACAACTACTGCATTGGAACATTTCAGAATCCAAGTCTACAGGTGTTTGTATATAGTAAGTATTTCCACATTCCTTTTTACATATTTCAAACAGCTTTTGAGTATTGGAGCTATGTCGGCCACCTACGACCAGCATAGTGTCTACCTCTCCGGCTATCGCTTTAGCTTCTTTCTGCCGTTCTTCGGTAGCATTACAAATAGTGTTTAAAATATTTAAAATATTTAAAACATTATTATCATAACTCTTTTTGCGGAGAATTTCAACTAATTCTTGAAATTTGTTGTAATTAAATGTCGTCTGGGACACTACACATACTTCTTTTTCCGGAGAAATATTGAATTTTTCAGCATCCTCAGCATTCTTCGATCACTGTATATGGTCCCTGACACCATCCGCAGATCCCCTGTACTTCCGGATGGCCCGGATCACCGATGATCACAATATGAGCACCTCTGGAGCTTTCTCTCTCAACGATCTTGTGGATCTTCAGCACAAAAGGACAGGTAACATCTACATATCCGAGACCATATTTTTTGATCGTGTTATAAACTGCGGCCTACTCCATGGGAACGGATCACAACAGTGCCGCCCTTCAGGCTGCCAAGATCCTTTTCACAGATCACAGCCACACCTTTTTTTCGAGATCTGAGACAACCTCCTCATTATGGATGATCGGGCCCAGTGTATAAATCGGTGCTGCATCGGAACCGATCAGCTCATAAACACGGTCAACTGCTCTTTGTACGCCGAAACAGAAGCCGGCAGTTTCTGCAACTTTTACGTTCATCCATTCACCCTTTTTCTGTATACGGAAAGGATACTCTCAACCACTTCGTCAATTCCCATCTCAGATGAATCAACAAGAACAGCATCCTCTGCTTTTTTAAGCGGGGAAACAGTGCGGTTCATATCTCTCTCATCTCTGTCAACGATATCTTTCAGGATCTCATCCATATCGCAGGCTTCCCCCTTCTCTGTAAGTTCCAGATATCGTCTGTTTGCGCGGGTTTTGGCACTTGCAGTCAGAAAGATCTTCACTTCCGCATTGGGAAGAATGGTGGTTCCGATATCTCTTCCGTCCATAACTACATTATTTTCGGCTGCAAGATTGCGCTGCAGCTTCAGAAGATGTGCACGCACCTCCGGATTTGCAGAGCTTACAGATGCCATATTTCCTACCTCTTCCTTACGGAGGAACGCAGTTACATTCTTTCCGTTAAGGATCACCTGCTGCTCACCGTTCTCATAACGGATAGAGATATCCGCATCGTGACAGGCTTCAGAGATTTTTTCGTCACCGCTGATCCCTTTTTCCAGAAGATAAAGTGCCATGGCACGATACATTGCCCCTGTATCTACATAAATAAAGGACAGCTCCTTTGCCACTTTTTTGCAATTGTGCTTTTTCCTGCACCTGCCGGTCCGTCAATTGCAATATTAATACCCATAATCGTTGCTCCTTCCTCTTTTCTGTTATTCTATCGCCTGAGCTGCCGCATACGCTGTAGACCATGCGATCTGAAGATTATAGCCACCGGTCACTGCATCCAGATCCAGTACTTCACCTGTAAAATACAGATTTTTTATTTTTTGGATTCCATTGTGGATGGCTGTATCTCTTTTACTGACACACCGCCTCTTGTGATGATCGCTTCCTTAAACTCTCCCATTCCCGTGATCGTAAACGGAAAAGCCTTGATCAGACGGCCAAAAGCCTGACGCTCTTCCCTGGAGATCTCATGTACCGGTTTTTCCCCGGGGATACCGCCAATTTCGATCATGATCGGAGTCAGAGAAGACGGAAAAAGAACACCGATCACATTTTTAAACTGCTTGTTATGATTTGCATCAAATTCACGCAGGATCCGGGCATCAAGCTGTTCTGCATCAAGCGCCGGCTTCAGATCCAGGAAAGCCTCCAAAGGCTCCTTTTCCAACTTTTTGCCGATCTGGGCACTGGCGGAAAGGATCAGCGGTCCTGTCACTCCGAAATGAGTAAACATCATCTCGCCGAAATCTTTATAGAGAACTTTTTTGCCGGATTTTACTGTAAGCTCCACATTCCGAAGGGAAAGGCCCTGAAGTTTGGAGACATAATCTTCTTTTGCCACCAATGGTACCAGTGATGGTGACTGGGAAACAACTTTATGTCCCGTTTCAGCAGCAAAACGATATCCATCTCCTGTGGAACCTGTGGACGGGTAGGAAAGCCCGCCTGTGGCAACTACCACAGTATCCGCTTCAAAAAAGGTACCGTCCGAAAGTAATACACCGGTAACTTTTTCATCCTGTGTACAAACTTCCTTTACCTCTGTATGAAGATGGATCTGCGCTCCGGCTTTTTTCAGTTCCCGCTCAAGCGCACGGATAATATCTGATGAATGATCCGATACCGGAAAAACCCGGTTTCCACGCTCTGTTTTCAGCGGCACTCCTGCCTCCTCAAAAAATTCCATCACATCTCTGCTTCCATAGGTGTAGAAAGCACTGTAAAGAAATTTACGGTTTGACATCACTGCCGGAAAAAGTTCTTCGGTATCGGAATCATTGGTGACGTTGCATCGTCCCTTTCCGGTGATGAAAAGCTTTTTTCCGAGTTTCTCATTTTTTTCCAGTATGTGAACCTGGTGTCCTCTGCGCGCAGCATATACACCGCAGAGCATTCCGGCGGCACCGCCGCCTATGATCGCAACTTTGGACATTACCTGTTATCCTGCCTTTTTTATCTTTTTTATGCACAAAGGAGCCTGCATACAGCAAGCTCCTTTTCCTGTTTTGAAATGCATCTGCATTTCTATGTGTGCTTTATACCGGGTATGCGCCGTTCTTGGTATCTGCTACAGTCTCATCAACTTTTGTCTTCTGAGCCTGGCGATATTTAAAGAAGTCCATGGCAACCTGCGGGAACAGTGCATATGTGAGAACATCCTCATCCTGCTCCTTGTACTGTGCCATCTCGCTCTCAAGCTTATCAAGCTCATCCTCCAGAAGATCTGCCGGACGGCATGTGATCGGTTCAATATCTCCGATACATTTTTTCTGTACTTCCGGATTGAACGGTCTGGCTGTTGCGCCATACTTACCACTTAACACGTCTTTTGTCTCTTTTGTGACAACCTTGTAACGCTCGCCCATGATCACGTTAAATACAGCCTGTGTACCAACGATCTGAGAGGACGGTGTAACAAGCGGTGGCTCACCAAGGTCTTTACGTACACGCGGAACTTCCTCAAGTACTTCGTAGAATTTATCCTCGGCATGCTGCTCTTTCAGCTGTGATGTCAGGTTGGAAAGCATTCCGCCTGGTACCTGATACAGAAGAGTCTTGATGTTTACACCAAGGTTCTTCGGATTGAGAAGACCTGTATCAAGAGCCTCATCACGCATCGGACGGAAGTAGTCAGCGATCTCAGCGAGAAGCTGCTGATCAAATCCTGTATCATATGGTGTTCCCTTGAAGGTCTCAACCATAACCTCTGTTGCCGGCTGGGATGTTCCAAGAGCAAACGGAGACATTGCTGTGTCGATGATATCAACACCTGCCTCTACTGCCTTCATATATGTCATGGAAGCAACACCGGATGTATAGTGAGAATGAAGATCGATCGGGATCTTAACAGTCTCTTTGAGAGCCTGAACAAGCTCTGTAGCTTTGTACGGAACAAGAAGTCCTGCCATATCTTTGATACAGATGGAATCTGCACCCATATCCTCGATACGTTTTGCAAGATCTGTCCAGTAATCAAGTGTGTAAGCATCACCAAGTGTGTAAGCCATTGCAACCTGTGCATGTGCTTTCTCCTTGTTTGCTGCTTTTACAGCTGTCTGAAGGTTACGAAGGTCATTCATACAGTCAAAGATACGGATGATATCGATACCGTTAGCTGCGGATTTCTGTACAAAATACTCTACTACATCATCTGCATATGGACGATATCCAAGGATATTCTGTCCACGGAACAGCATCTGAAGCTTTGTGTTTTTGAAACCGTCACGAAGTTTACGAAGTCTTTCCCACGGATCCTCTTTCAGGAAACGTAAGGAAGCATCGAAAGTAGCACCGCCCCAGCACTCTACTGCATAGTAGCCGACTTTGTCAAGCTTCTCAATGATCGGAAGCATCTGCTCTGTGCTCATACGTGTAGCGATCAGGGACTGATGAGCGTCACGCAGGATCGTTTCCACAACTTTCACAGGTTTTTTCTCTATTTCTGCCATAATTATTCTCCTTACAAATTTTTATAAGACAATGGGTTAGACACCAAAGATCGCCATGAATGTACCGGCAGCAACCGCTGTACCGATAACACCAGCAACGTTCGGTCCCATCGCATGCATCAGCAGGAAGTTTGTAGGATCTGCCTCAGCACCAACCTTCTGGGATACACGGGCTGCCATAGGAACGGCAGAAACACCGGCTGATCCGATCAGAGGATTGATCTTTCCGTGAGTAACCTTGCAGAGAAGCTTACCAAGCATAACACCACCAAAAGTACCGCAGGCAAAGGCAACAAGACCAAGAACTACGATCTTCAGTGTATCTACGTTCAGGAACGCCTCAGCACTTGTGGAAGCACCTACAGATGTTCCGAGAAGGATTACTACGATGTACATAAGAGCGTTGGAAGCTGTTTCAGAAAGCTGTTTAACAACTCCGGACTCACGGAACAGGTTTCCGAGCATCAGCATACCAACAAGGGGAGCTGTTGTCGGAAGGATCAGGCAAACAACGATTGTGATAACGATCGGGAAAAGGATCTTCTCAAGTTTTGTAACAGGGCGGAGCTGCGCCATTTTGATCTTACGCTCTTTCTCTGTTGTGAATGCCTTCATGATCGGAGGCTGGATGATCGGTACCAGGGACATATAGGAATATGCTGCCACTGCGATCGGTCCCATAAGAGAAGACTGTCCAAGCTTACCTGCAAGGAAAATGGAAGTCGGGCCGTCAGCACCACCAATGATAGAGATCGCTGCTGCTGCTTTACCATTAAATCCAAGGAAAATTGCAAGGAAGTATGCAAGGTAAATACCAAGCTGTGCAGCTGCTCCCATCAGGAAGCTGATCGGGTTTGCGATCAGCGGACCGAAGTCTGTCATCGCACCGACACCCAGGAAGATCAGTGAAGGAAGAATACTCCACTCATCCATTAAGTAAAAATAATGAAGAAGTCCGCCAACGCCATTGGATGAATCCTCAATGCTCAGCATAATGTCCGGATAAATATTTACCAGAAGCATACCAAAAGCGATCGGAACCAACAGCAGCGGCTCAAAACCATGTTTAATGGCAAGATATAAGAACACACATGCCACTGCGATCATCAGGTAGTTTCCCCAGGTAAGGTTGAAAAATGCTGTCTGATGGATCAGGTTTGACAGGGTATTTGTTACATAAGACATTTGTCTACCTCCTGTTTAGTTCATTGTTGCAAGAGTATCTCCATTTTCAACGGCAGCACCCTCTGCAACATCGATGCTGGCGATTGTTCCGTCCTGAGGAGCAACAACCGGGATCTCCATCTTCATGGACTCAACGATCACTACGCTGTCACCAGCTTTTACGCTCTGTCCAACAGATGCAACGATTTTTACAACTTTTCCAGGAACGGCTGCGGAAACTTTAACAGAACCTGCGCCTGCTGCCGGAGCTGCTGCCTTAGGAGCTGCTGCCGGAGCTGCCTTAGGAGCCGGAGCTGCTGCTTTTGGTGCTGCTGCAACTGGAGCTGCTGCGTTTCCGTTCTCTTCTACAGTAACTTCATATGCTGTTCCGTTAACAGTAATTGTATAACTCTTCATTTTAAAATCCTCCTAAATAATGATTATCTTTTTCTGCGGTTGACTTTGCGGATGGAACGTACTACGAATCCGTCTGTGCTTGTTTTGCCTTCAGAAGCAGCGATCGCTGCAGCGATCACGGCAATAAGCTCACCATCATCTGTCACATCCTCAACAGCAGGCTCAGCAACTGGTGCTGCAACCGGAGCCGGTGCTGCGGCTGCCGGAGCCGGTTTGCTCTCTTTTTTCTTTCCTTCCACAAGTCCGGGAATATATTTGAAAAGAGAGATCACGAAGATCAGGAATACCAGGATCACAAATACTGTTCCGAGACCCATCACTGTATTCATCGCTGCCTTCTCCATGTTCTGTGCCAGTGTATAATTCACATCAACTGTAAGAGAAGTCGGGGTTCCTGATTTATCAAATACATAAGTGAAATTCGCTTTGTTTTTCTCGAAGGATACCGGAACAACAACGGTATACTGATCATCGGAATACTCCACTGTGATATCTTTCTCCTCGATATCACCTTTTTTCTCACCAAGCTCTTCTCTGGAGCCATCCCATGCACTTGCAGCACTCTGTGTGAAAGCATCCTCTGATTCCAGATATCCCTGGATATCATCCTCGGACATTGCGATGATCGCATCCGTCAGGCCCTTGGTTGTTGTGACAAGCTGACTCTTTACAGAATCATCAATCTCATCAGCAGCCCATGCAGTAGCTGTGCATCCGATCAGAAGTGCGGCCACGCAAAGAAGTGCCATGCAGACAGAAGAAATCTTTTTATAAAACTGTCTCATACGCTCACCTCACTTAGACTGTTCCATGCTTTTTGGATGGACGGTCTTCCCTTTTTGTGAACAGCATCTCAAAAGCACCGATTACATATTTTCTTGTATCTTCTGCTTTGATCACAGTATCCACATATCCTCTTGCTGCTGCAGATGCGATACCGTTCTGGAGTTCTTTGTACTCAGCTGCCTTCTCATTCAGTGTAGAAGCGTCAGCTCCCTCATACATGATCTTTGCTGCAAGGGAAGCATCCATCATACCGATCTCAGCTGTATCCCATGCATAAACCATATCTGCTCCGACAGATTTGCTGTTCATGGCAACGTATGCAGTTCCGTATGCTTTACCAATTACAACATTTACCTTCGGTACAGTCGCAGATGCAAAAGCATGTACCATCTCACCAACGGATTTAGCCATCATCTTCTCATTGCAGAGTGTAGCTTTAAATCCTGTTACATTAGTAAGAGTAAGTACCGGAATCTCAAAAGCATCACAGAATTTTACGAAGTCTGCTGCTTTTCTTGCACCTCTTGCAGAAAGAGTTCCGTCGGAAATCTCTGTCTTATTACCATCAGCATCGTAAGATTCGCTTCTGTTTGCAACAGCGCCAACGGTAGCTCCGTTCAGACGAAGGAAGCCTGTTACGACATCCTGGCCGTAAGCTGCCTTTGTTTCAAAAAACTCACCATTATCAGCGATCCTTGAAAGCGCAATAGCTGTGTCGCCTGTGCAGCCTGCAATATCATCACATACTCTGTTCAGGTCATCTGTGCATTCCTTGAAGCTGTCATTATCTTCATTATTCTCCGGAAGCATGCTGACCAGTGTACGGATCTGTCCAAGGATCTCTTCTTCTGTTCCGATGCCATCAACAAGTCCTGTCTCCTCACTCTGGAACTGTGCGGAAGCTGAATCGCATTTTTCCACTCTGTTTCCTTCCAGTGCATTTGGAGTGTTTACAAACAGTCTGCCCTTCTTCTCCTCTACAAATGTAAAGTCTGTAAGAGCCGGTACAACTGCCATTCCACCGCCGCATGTTCCGAAAACAGCAGTGATCTGTGGAATAACACCGGATGCCAGTGTCTGTTTCAGATAGATCTCACCAAATGCCTCAAGTGCATCGGTAGCCTCCTGAAGACGAAGTCCCGCACAGTCTACAAGACCGATAACAGGTGCTCCAACTTTCAGAGCGAGATCATAAATTTTGGCGATCTTTTTGGCATGCATCTCACCAACTGTTCCGTTCAGTACAGATGCATCCTGGCTGTATACATACACCAGACTGCCGTCAATCACACCATATCCGGTGATCACACCGTCTGAAGGTGCTTTTTTTTCAGTCATGTTGAAATCTGTAGCTCTGGCTGTGACAGCCTGTCCGATCTCAACAAAACTGTTGGCGTCAAGCAGGGAATTGATCCTTGCAGCCGCTACGCTTTGTGTCGCATTACTCATTATACTATGCCCTCCATTTTTTATTAATATAACCAAAAATTCAGCCGAGTATAATTGTACCTTTTTTTGCAGAAAATTCAATACTTTTCGTCACGAACGTTAAAAAATTAACCCCTGACATATGCCAGGGGTCGCTAAATTAATGGAAATAATCCTTAAATACTTTATCCACATACCATTTATAGGTAATTCTGTCGATTTTGTCATCGGCGGTTACAAGGCAGGAAAGGAGTTCTTTTCCGTTGAGCTTTGCATGGAGTGTACCGATCTTCTGGTTTTTCTGTATTGGTGCCGGGAGCTTATCCGGAAGCTCCGTTTCCCATGTGATCGTTTCTGTTTTTTTCAGAAGATATCTTTTCTCACGATCTTTTTCAGAAGTACTGCGTGTATTTTCAGCATAACCTGTTTGGGAGGATATCCGGAACGATCGGACTTTTGCGGATATGGATCTTCTTTTCCCGGTGCTGCTTCTGTTACCGGGATCTCAGGCAGCTGCGGAAGCTCCGGCAACATCACATACTGATAATTTTCCCTGCCATAGGAAAGAAGCTTCTTAGTATCGCTCCATTTATAATTTTTATTTCCGGGCCATCCGCATCCCAGAAGAGCCACGATAAATAATCGCTCGTCCTGTCGGACTGCGCAGACATAACAATATCCGGCATTTCCTGTAAATCCTGTTTTTCCGGAGATCACTCCTGTTTCCATATCCAGGAAAGCATTGGTATTATGTACCGAATAATGCTTTTTTCCTGAGATATCCGTGAAAGTATAATCTCTTGTCTGGGTAATATGGACAAATGTTGCATTTTTTATTGCATACGCCATGATCAGGGCAAGATCCCGGGCTGTTGTATGATGGATACCGCTTCATCTTCTCCATCCAGACCATTGGTGTAACAAAATGTGTGTCTTTACATCCCAGCTCTTTTGCTTTTTCATTCATCCTCTCTGCAAAAGCTTCAACGGAGCCGCTGATATGTTCCGCGATCGCCACAGCGGAATCATTATGACTTTTCAGCATCAGTGAATAGAGAAGATCCTCCAGATAAAACTGCTGTCCTTCCCGCATGCCAAGACGTGTCTGTGGCTGAGATGCCGCATTCCCGGAAACCTGTACGTAATCATCTCCCTTTGCCAGCTCCAGAGCAAGAATACAGGTCATTACCTTTGTTGTACTGGCATTTGGCCGTCCCTTGTATGCTTCTTTTCCGTACAGCACACGGCCGGTCTCCCCATCCATGAGAACTGCAGAAAGTGCATATAGATTTTCGTCATCTGCCGCCTTTACCGGAAAGATCTGACAAATAATAAGGACCGCTGTCATCAGCACGACAGCGGCCATACGCCGTTTGCTCATAATGCATCACCCCGTACACGGTTCATATAACTGTTTACAGTAACTGTTATATTTAATTTTATGCGGGGATAGCATTCAGATATCACTTGTATCTATTGTCTGCCGGGATCGATCATCCGTTAAAGGTCAGATCCCATCTGTCAGAAAGATGTCCTGGCCTGACTGCAAGTGCAGCAAGCTCTTCCAGCATATCCGGCGCTTGGCAAGTGCCTCTTCCATCAGACTGTCCAGCTTAAGAAGCTCCTCCTTACAGTCGATCTCCGGCTCCGGGCTCATAAAAAATTCGGTAATAAACGCAGATATCTTTTTTCCTGCGGGGGAAAGGGCATGTTCCGAAAGGCGTCTCTTCCTTCCTCCATCATCACATACCAAAATACAGGTGAATATCTTCATCATTTTCAATGACAGATAAATGTTCCCGGTACGGATCGCCGGTAGTACCTGGTGTATCGTCCATGCACTGAGAAAACTGGCACGGATCCCATGAGACGGATAAAAACGCAATGGATCTTTGCCGGTTTCATACATCAGCATACGATCAAATTCCTTCTCAAAGAGCGTATGTGAGACTTTCCCCTCGGCAGCTACCTGATTGACGTAAGGATGACAGGTAGAATCCAGGATATAATGACATCCGAACCCCAGCAGATAAGCCATCAGTGCAGGATTTTTTTCCTCCCGGACCTTCGCCATGCCCTTTTCAAAGAATTCTCTTGCTTTCCTTCCATGCATCTGCACTCCGTACTGTGTCACCGGATTTTTGGATATAAAATAATAAAACAGGATATCCGGACCATGCTGTCCGATCCGGTACAGATTTCCGTTGCTTCGGATCAGATGCTGTAATTTTGCGGAAAGTTTCCGGTAAACCCTTTTTCCAAAAAGATCATGTGCGTATGTTGTGGGCATTTTCGTCACTCCTCTTCTGTTTTCTGATCTGTCCGACAGGTCCCGTAAACCGGCATCTGTCCGTGTTATTTGTTATACGTCTAGCTTCAGCTGGATCTCTTCCTCTGCTTCCGCCTTGAAATCCTCCAGCTGGACCGGATCCATTTCCGGAAGATCTTCCAGCCCCTGGACACCAAAGCAGCGCAGAAATTCTTCGGTGGTTCCCAGGAGGATCGGGCGACCCGGAGCATCCAGACGTCCAAGTTCTCTCACCAGATCATAATCCATCAGTTTATTGATGGCATGATCACATTTTACCCCTCGGATCTTTTCGATCTCTGCTTTTGTAACGGGCTGTTTGTAGGCAATGATCGAAAGGGTTTCAAGCATAACGTCTGTCAGCGTGGGTTTCTTTGGCTGCGCTGCGATCCGGATAAGAGAATCATAGTATTCTTTTTTTGTACAAAGCTGAAAGGAGTTTTCGAGCTCTATGATCTGGATCCCCCGCTCTTCTTCCTGATAACGGATCATCATATTTCGGATGATATTTTCCGTTGTTGTCGGATCCTGACGGATCGCTCTGGCAATACGGGGTAATTCCACTGCTTCTCCCATTGCAAACAGGATGGCTTCGATTTCTCCTTCAATTCGTTTGATTTCCACTTATTGTCCTCATTCCTACTATATTATTCATCTGCGAACTCTGTCAGATTCTTCCATGTGTCCGGATCCGTGATAACTTCCACATGAATATCATCAAAAAGATCTTCCTGTTCTGCATGAACATGTCCCATTTTCATCAATTCCAGAATTGCCAGAAAGGTCACGATCAGCTGTATTTTGGAATGCTGGTTTTCCATCAGCCTGCGAAAGCTGAATTTCCGGTGAGCTTTTGCATATTCCTTCATTTCCAGCAATTTATCGGAAAGTGATATTTCCTCTTTTTCGATCCTTCCGAATTTACTTCGGATCGGATCGATCTTATTTTCCTGTCTGCGGATCAAAGCCTGGTAGATCGCACTCATCCGCTCCAGTGTCAGACCCCGGAGAAGTTCCTGGGGATCAGACGGTGGAGTATACTGCAGCACTTCTTCCGGAAGATCCTGTTTTCGGTAATAAACCCCTGCCGCATCTCCAAGCCTGTCCCGTAATTCATAGGACATATATTTGTACATCTTATATTCCAGCAGCTTCTGCACAAGCTCTGCTCTGGGGTCCTCCTCTTCTCCTTCCTCATTCACTTCTTTCGGAAGAAGCATTTTACATTTGATATCCAGAAGAGTAGCTGCCATGACAAGAAATTCACTCATGATCCCCAGATCTTCTTTTTCCATGGAATGCAGATATTCCATATACTGATCTGTGATCTCCACAATGGGAATATCATAGATATCAATCTTGTTTTTGTCAATCAGGTGAAGCAGAAGATCCAGAGGGCCTTCAAATACATTCAGCTTAACAGATAATGCCATAGAGTTTCCTCATTTCATTTTTTCGGAAGGTTTTATATCGATCACCAGCAGTTCCCTTGGATTATGGATCCGAAGGGGGATGGTATGTTCTCCAAGTCCAGCACTGACGATCATATGCTGATCCCCTTTGTGAAAGTCTCCACAGCAAAACGGCGGGAGAAACAGATATTGAGGAGATGAAAGGCCGTAATGTTCGCTGAGACGGACAACGCCTCCGTGATGAATGTCCGGACAGGATCAGATCCGCGCCCCATTCAAAATAGGTTTTTCCGTATTTCGGATTATGTGCCAGCAGGATCTGCATCCCTTTATCTTCAGGTTTCCGATCATTTCTTCCATCACTTCTTTTTCAGCTTCGGTGATCTTGGTTTGTGATAATATTCGATGGGAAGCTCCAATCCCCAGAAACAGAAGTGTTCTCCCTGCAGGACCATATCTTCACGTCCGTTCCTTAAAATATGCACACCGGCTTTTTTCAGTGCTCTTTCGTATTTTGCATAATATGGCCGGTATTCTTCGGAAAGGAACATTTTATATTCATGATTGCCAAGTGCATAATACACGGGAAAATCTCCGGCAAGCTCTGTCAGCAGCTTACATGCAGTTACCAGAGTATTCGTTTCTGTGCGTACAGCCATGTCGCCGGCAGAAAGGATCACGTCCGGGGCAAGCTTTCGGATCGTCTCTGTCAGCCGGATATTGTCTTTTCCGTAGGATATTCCGTGAAGATCTGCAAGAAGGATCATCCTCACGCCCTGTGGAACATGGATCTTGTCCGTATGGATCTCATATTGTTTGATTCTGAATTTTTCATATTATTTTCCAATCCGCAGTTCGGGAAAGTACAAACCGGACAGTTTAGACATAGTCCGCCTTCTCCCAGCGCGGCAATCTCCTCTGCCTTGATCTCATCATCTGCCATCACTCTGGCAGGATCAGATCAAAATACTGTTCTTTTTGCGTACATGACGCAGCCCGGAAGTCCAAGTACCGGTATGGATCTTCGTTCCGCTCAAGATATGCCACAAGCAGCATAGCTCCTGGAAGTACAGGGGCTCCATAGGTTATGATCTTTGCTCCGGTATCCCGGATCCCACCTGGAGTACGGTCATCGGGATCCACGCTCATTCCACCGGTACAGAAGATCAGATCTGCCCCTGCATCTGCAAAAGAAAGAATAGCCTTTGTGATCTCTTCCTTATCATCTCCCGGCATCACCTGGCCTGTCACTTCTGTCGGAAACCCAGAAAGCTTTTCCCGGAGTACCGGTGTGAAGGTATCCCGGATCAGTCCTTTTTTGATCTCACTTCCGGTTGTGACGATCCCTACTTTTTCTGCTGGTAAGGGAGAATGTCAAAGATCGGAAGATTTCCTGCTGCCTTCTCTGCTGCATCCATTTTCTCTTTCTCGATCACAAGCGGAATGATCCTGGTTCCTGCAACCTTATCACCTTTTTTTATCGGAAAATCGCCATGTCTGGAAGCGATCATCATTTCTCCCAGAGAATTCACAGCCACAAGTGCATCACGACGTATTTTCAGAATACCATCGATCTTTGATACCACCTCGATCTTACCTTCTTTGATCTCAGTTCCATGTACTTTGGAAGAGTTTCCGGCACAGATTTTGTAAAGGATCTCTGCAGCTTCATTTTCGTGAAGAATCCCCGGTTTTTTCTCCCACACAAAAAGGTGTTCTTTTCCTACAGAGAGCAGCAGTGGTATATCTTCTTCTTTCACTACATGCCCCTTTTTGAAAAGAACGCCTTTTTTCTCATCTTTTATGATCTGCGTGATATCATGGCACAGAATGTGTCCCACTGCGTCTTCTGTTCTGATTTCTTTCATCCAAAATCCCTTCCCTGTTCTGCTATTTCTTTAATCCGTTGTATTATACATCCAGTCTGCCCTTTTTGTCAAAATATGTTGCAGGCATCACAAAAGAAATGCCTGACAGGTTCTTTCCAGCCAGTCATGGTATCCGGCCTTTTTTATTGTTTCCCCGTACAGGATATCCAGACTGCCGATCTTTTTCCCATCCTGATAGTATTCCTGTGCCCCTGCTTTCTGTCCTTTTTTCACCGGCGCACTTTGTTCTTTGGGAAGGATCAATTTTTTCTTAACATTGTCAGGTTTCGTGCCATCTGTGCTGATATATCGGAATTTCCCTCTATATACAAGCGGAACCTGCTCTTTGACTCCTTTGCGGAGCTTCATAGGTTTCAGTGGCTCCAGAGCATCATCCAGATACAATGTGCACTTAGAAAAGCCGTAATTTAAAAGAGCTGCTGCATCCCGGAATCTTGTTTTCGGGTCCGGTGCGGCCATCACTGAGGCGATCAGTGTGATCCCATTTCGTTCTGCCACAGCACTGAGACAGTATTTTGCAATACTGGTGCTGCCTGTTTTAAGTCCCATACACCCCTCATAGCTGCGCAGCAGTTTATTTGTGTTGGTCAGTGTAAATTTCGAGGATCCTTTTCTGGTAACGTGTGTGATATCCTCCATCCAGACAGATGAATATGTAAGAACTTCCGGATATCTGCTGATGAGCTCCCTGCTCATAAGTGCAATGTCATAGGGAGTTGTATAATGCTCCTGTGATTCCGTCAGCCCGCAGCAATCCACAAAATGAGTGTTTTCATTCCAAGATCCTTCGCCCTCTCGTTCATCTTCTCCACAAAGGCTTGTTCTGTTCCCGCAACATGCTCCGCCATAGCTACGCTGGCATCATTTCCGGAAGCGATCACAATACATTTGATCATGGTTTCTGCAGTCTGCTTTTCTCCTTCTTCCAGAAATACCTGAGACCCTCCCATGGATCTGGCATAAGCACTGGTGGTAATGCTATCCTCCAGATGCAGGGTTCCCTCACGGATAGCATCAAAGATCAGGATCAATGTCATGATCTTTGTAATACTGGCCGGGCTTCTTCGGGTGTCAGGATCCCTGGAATAGATCACTGTACCGGTTTCTTTTTCCATAAGGACTGCACCCGGCGCTTCGATCAGCTGCTGTGCTTTTCCACTATCTTCCGTTTCTCCCCTGACACTAATGGGTGTCAGAGCCAGGCATAAGACTAAAATACAGATCAAAAGACTTTCCGGAACACTTCTGTTCATAAGCTCACTCCTGCCGCAAACATCTCTGTTCTATTGTAAAAGCTTTCCCGAAAGATTATTCCTGAAATTCTGAAAAATCATGGATTCCGGTCCGTATTCCTGTGTCTTTCACTCTGCATCGCTTTGTTTTTTCAGTTCTTCGTCATACAGCTTAACACCTGTTTCGCAATTTTCAGCAGCATATTTTCTTGCATAATTCGCTGCATCGATTGCCTCAGATGCATTGTCACATTCTTTGGTGATCAGATAGATCCCCGTGCGGACACAGAGCTTCATATCCGGGTATTTCTCTTTCATCTGCCGTAAGAATTCCTGATTGATCTTTAAAGCAACTGTTTCCAGATCATCATCATATCACAGGGAGTGAAGAGGATAAAATGATCAGAGATCGCCCTGGTAAAATATGTATCCATATCTGTTTTAAGAGTGCTTATCACATACTCGGAAAACTGCCGCAAGATCTGATCTCCCACACGGTATCCGTATTTTGCATTGATACGTTTAAATTTTTCAAAATCGGTATATATCACTGCATGTCCCGGACCGTAACCTCCGATCAGCATTTTCTCCACATCTTCTCGAAATCTTGAAAAAGAAGACAATCCGGTAAGCTGATCCCATCCGGATTCTGCAGCAATGCCACGATAAACACTGTTAAATGCCTGGTTCTTGGCATAATGCGCAGAATGATCTTGGTAACTTCTCCCAGCAGTTTACGGTCTTCTCTGGACCAGAGTCTTTTTTCCCGGCAGGTCACATATACAATAGTTCCTATATAGCTTCCTTCACAGTACATGGCAGCACAAACTACGGTTTTTGCTCCACCTTGTAACACATTCTTTCTTCCCTGTTCCGAATAATCAGCCAGATCGTTCTCCTGAAGGACCACAGTACCATATTCATCGTTATGGCGAAATAATGTGATAAAATCACTTTTCAAAAAATGGATCTCATCTATCAAAAGTCTGTAGTCCTCTTCCGAAACCCATTGAAAAATCCGGTCTGTTTTCTGCTCTGCCACTTCGGTACGCAGGATTGTGATCCGGTTAAGTCGGAATTTCAGACCGATCACTTTCATCAGAAGTTCAATAGCAGCCTGAAAGCTGCTCATTTTTCAAATATTTCAAATGCAGTAGAAACAATATCATTATGAAGATATCTGGCATCTATCTCAACACCCTCATATAATTCCTGCTTTTCCTCTGTCTTATCCTCAAAATGTCTCAGATTATCACAGAAAGCATATCGGTTTTTTCCATTTTTCTTTGCCTGGTAAAGTGCCCAGTCTGCATTTTCAAAGAGCTGTTGATATGTATATCCGGAAATATTTTCCGGAAGAAAGCAGATCCCCACACTGCAGGTTGCCAGATACGTGGTTCCCGGAAATTTAAGTTTCTGCACTTCCCGTATCAGTTTTCCTGCCTTTTTCATGATCGCTGCATGGCTGATATCCTTCAAAAGGATCACAAATTCATCGCCACCCAGACGCATGATCACATCATTAATGTCGAACAAAGCCACAAACAGCTCCGCAAAACGTTTCAGGACTTCATCACCGAACATATGTCCGTAAGTATCATTTACATTTTTAAAATAATCTACATCAAGCACCATCATCCCGCATCCTGCATAGGGATTTCTGGATGCAAGGTATTCATCGATCAGTTCTTTTCCGAAAAAGCGGTTATACACTCCGGTCAGAGGATCTTTCTGGGCACGTTCCTCAAGAAATTCTTCCTGCAGCTTCTCCCTGGTGATATCTCTGGAGCTTCCTATGAAATAATGATATCCGGTATTTTTATCCTGTGCTATAAATCCCCGTACTGTCAGAAGACTCGCATTACCGTCTTTATTGATGCATCTTACTTCTATCGTTCCGCCTTCCCGGGATGTCAGAAAATCCGTCAGGTACTTCCAGTCGCCCTTATATACATTACTGTATTTCTGTCCGCTGTTTTTAAAATCTGAAATATTTTTTACAGGTCTCAGGTATTCATCCAAACGTTCATATATGTCCGTCTCCTGACAGTACTGAAAAAGCTTCAGTGTAGTATTTCGATAAATGCAAGCGTATTTTTCCAATGTATCCCGAATATCAAAAACGGGATTTTTTTCGTCTGTTTTCATCATCGACCTCCCAGAGAGTTCTTGAGTTCACAGTATTTGTAAAAAAGTATACCATATCTTTGGGTATATATGTAGTTTTTTTATTTCTTTTTACAGTTTGTTTTTTACTATATAAAATACGCAGCTAAGGGCAGGATTACTCCTGCCCCTCTGTATTTTTTTCAGGAAAATGATACGGGTATGGTATTTTTTATGCTGTCATTATGGGAATATCGATCATATCTGGATTTCTCATTTACAAAAGTCAGCGATGCATTTTTGTTTTGCATTGTCAGAGCAGCCGTACCGGAAGCAATCTTCCGGGGATCTGTACCATATGCAGGTGCAGCGCCTTTTATGATGCGGACATTCTCTGTATTTGCCCATACCTCTTTCAGATAGTAGCGTAGTACCGGTTTTTCCCAGACCGTATACTGCCCCAGCGGGATATTCCTGAGAGTGACCGATAATGTTGCATATCCATTTTTATCAGTTTCATAGCTTCCTCTGGTAAAGGTCACATAATCCTCATATCTGTGAGGATTTCCGGATAGATCCGTACCTTCTGCCACAAAGGAAAAGGTTGGATTTCCATGAGCCAGGTAATATCCTCCTCTTTGATCTTTTTTATGATGGTGATATTTCCCAGCGGAAGTGTTACCGGAGTATTCTCTGCTTTTAAATCCACAATGTCCGTATCTGTGTTTTCTTTTTTCTGGAAGATTACCTCCTTTTCGTATTTGCCTGTATAGTTTTCCGGATTTTTTGTTTCCACTACTTTGAACCTTCCCTGATTGTCATCTGTGAGCACCAGCTCTTCGGTAGAGTACCATCCGGTTTCTCCGTCAAACTTCAGGATGCTCTGCCCGCCCAGGTCATTCTGGTAAATCTGCTTTCCTCTATTCCACTGAAGCACGGTAAATTCCGCATCTTCCAGAACTTCCCCTGTATAGATGTCTGTTTTTCTCAGACGGATCACCCCTTTATATTCCTTTTCCTTTTCATTGACAACTTCAAAGGAAAGGCGTGCATCCTTGTCTGTGATATCCACCTCTTCTTCCCAGCTTCCTGTATATCCGGGCGGAGTCTTTGTTTCCACGATCTTATATTTTCCCTCATTATCCGAAGTCTTTAAAAGTTCACTGCTTACATAAAGCTCACTTGAGCTATCATAATCCAGAAGTGTTCCTTTTTCTTTATAGGCTTTTTGGGCTGCACTGTATTCATAAAGTGTAAATTCCGCACCCTTCAGTACTTCACCGGTCTTCGCATCGATCTTACGAACCTCTATCCTTCGTTTTTCGTTCTGATAGTTCACTGCTTCAAACAGAAATTCCTGCTTTTCTCCCGGCTTTTCCAGCGTAAAATTCTTCTGCCAGTTTCCGGTATAATTGGGAGGAGCTTTTGTCTCACGCACACGGAATTTTCCCTGATTGTCTTCGGTATAATTAAATTTCCCGGAGTTATAGGTACGTTTCTGTCCATCATAAGTCAGTTTTTTTAAGGTTACATAGCTTTTGCTTTTTTTACTCCACTGATACAGGGTGAATTCAGCTCCTGCCAGTGGATCGCCGGTATTTCCGTCTTTCTTTCTGATGGATACTGTTCCGCTGATATCCATGATATCCGTTACGTTAACGGTTGTTGTCTTTCCACCGGTTACTGTAAGATTTTTGATAACGGTGTTCAGTTTGTAGCCTGCAGCGGCTTTCGTTTCTTTCACATAATATTTTCCGGGAACCAGTTTTGAAAAAAGGATCTCTCCACCGGCGTTTGTTGTTCCGGTTGAAACTTTCTGATCCTTACTGTACATAGTACGATATCCGGAGGTCAGAGCTTCTGCTGCAAACAGTCCGTACTGCGCTCCCTGGATCAGTTTTCCCGTGTTGGGTTCCTTCTTGACCAGCTTTGCATTGCCGTAAACCGATGGCTTTACTGAAAACGAAAGGCTTCCTCTTGTTCCCTGATATACGTAAGCGCCAAAATCCTGTACTCCATCTTCCTGCCTGTGCACTTCCGTCAACCAGGATATAGGAAACCGGCTGAAGCAGCATTTTGCAGGAAAACTTCTTTGTAGCAGATGCATTTAACGGAAAGATCAGAAAAAGTATGCTCCATCCTTCAGGTTCAGGCTTGTTCCCGACATCATTTTGGGATTGGATTTGTGAGAATTATACTCCGCTGCACTTGTCCAGTAGGCAAGCTGCCATTTTTCTGCAGCTCCCCTGGTAATGGTGATCCCATTTCCTGCTTTTGCTCCGTCTGTCACTTTCATAAGAGTACTCATCTGAAATCCGTCCTTCATACTGTCCGGAACAAAGGGAAAACCTGCTGGTCTGCTTCGGAATACACTTAAGGGGATCGTCTTTCCGGATGCTGCCGACCAGGAACCATCTTCGGAAACATAAACGGCTGCCTTGTTTCTTGCAGGGATCGTCAATGTTTGGATCTTATCGATCAGGCGGTTTATCCCTGTATGTTCTACTTCTGCTGCTGTGGCATATCCACAGTCATTAAAGTATACCTTTGACAATGCAATATGCGTGAATACATAACGGTTCTGCCATTTTGACCAGTCTATGTGACTGCAGGAGGGGTCGTATCCGGTTCCCAGATCCCCCGGTCCTCCGTAACCAAAGTACAAAAGCTTCTGGATCACAGAATTAGTCAGTGCTTTTACTGCCTCATTCTTCAGCGTCATACTGTCCAGTCCATCCTGAGTTGCTTTCAGGCAATACAGAGGTGAAACCTTTTCCTCTCCTGTATCATCAATATAATGTACAGAACGATACGTACATCCCATACGGGTTTTATTTCCGGAACCAAGAAAATCATTGGCAGCTGTCCAGATCTCATCGCAGTAAACCCTGGTCCAGCTGTCCAGATAATACTGGGACGGGGAAAGTGCTGTAGCTGCGATAGCATCCTCTCCTTCTGAGATTACTTCCGCACTGCCAGCTTCCCGGAACTCCCCGGGAAGTGCTGCAGAAAGAGCAATGATCTCTCCGTTTTCGATATCCTGGATCAGTTCCTGATCCTCTTCACTTTCTCCTGTAAGGATTTCCGCGTTTTCTTCCGTGAATACAGTAAATCCCGGATCCTCTGTCTTCTCCGGTATCTCTGTCAGAGCTATATTTTCTCCTTCTTTTGAAACAGCTTCCGGTTCGATCAGCTCATCACTGTCCGCATTTTCAGTATTATCTTTACCTTCTTCAAAAGCTTCCTCCACCGTTTCCGGTTCAGGCAAGGCTGTCGGAACCGGCATCTCAGCCTCCCCAGGCTGATCTGTTACCGGAATATCCGGGGCCTCCTCTTCTTCCTCCGGTTCTGTCTGCTCCTGCTGCGGATCTGCTGATACCGAACTCATATCTGCTGCAGGACTGGCCGAAACCACAAGAGAAGAAGCTGTGATCATCAATGCCAGCCATGCACCGATCATTCTTCTTTTCAATTTTTTCGTCCTCCTTTCCATAGCGTCAGACTGCAGGTAAGCAACGCCATACCAGCCATCAGTGCAAACAGGATCACAGGAGATTCATCTCCGGTCTTCACTGGTGTTGTCCTTACCGAAGAACTGTTATTTCCGGAAGCTCTTTCTGTGGCTTCTTTCCTGCCATTCCGGCGTGGAACAGGGCTGGTATCTGCCGTCTCCTGATCCTCCACAGAAAAGATCCATTTCACATCTGCAGCTCGAAGAGCATATAAATTATCCAGCTCTGCCGGAACCGTAACCTCAAATCTCATGTTTCCTTTTTCTCCGCTGGAAAATTCCCCCAGGACACGGCCTTATTGAGAGATGCAGCCAGAAGATCCCCGGAATACAGCTTTTTATCATTCATGGTGATCACCAGCTTCAGCTTTTCAGAAATTCCTGATCCTTTACCGATTTACATTCCGGTGATGTGCGGAAGAAGATCTCTGCTGCATGCTCCGTTGTATTACGGATCTCTACAGAATCATGAAAAACATCTCCCGGCATTGCCGTGGAAAATCCGGAAAAAAGTCTTCCGGAGCAGCGATCAGTTTGTGCGCATTTCCTTCAAACTCCACCTTCAGATTCACCGGACTTTTTTCTGAACCACAAGACCATCGGTATCGTGGATACATCTTAAGATCTTCTGATTTCCCCAGGGTGACATGGCACGGAAATCCGGTGCAAAATTTGCCGCCTGGACAGCATCCGCCACGATGGTGATCCCCATCTTCTTATCCTGGTAGGATTCATCCCATTGGGATGGTACAGTCACACCGGTAAAAATATCCACGCTGTCTCCCTGTTCCAGCTTCCTGGTATAATAAAAATACTCTCCCTTCCGGATCCATCTCGTGACATTCCTGTAAGATTCCTGTCATCCAGACCATCCAAACCATCCAAATCATCTGTATAAGAGATCTTCACCCTTACCCAGCATGGCTCTGAGTGATTGGTGATCCTGGGGATCTTGGATATTTCATCTCCCGGAAGAACGATCCGGCGATCCTGATATTTCATTTCTCGGCCGTCCTTTTTTCCAGTTCCCGAAGAGAAATATTGATATCTCCCACTGATATGTGATTGGTCACTGTCACGGAATCTGAAAATCTGGCATAAGCAACCGTACACGCCAGGATACTGCCTGCCACAGCAGCACCTGCCAGCAGGGCTTTAAGGTGTTTTTTCAAGCATTCCCCCTCCTTTCTGCCTGAGCAGAAACCGGATCTGAAAAATACCTCCACGCACTTTCATAATCTGAAAATCCTTCTGCCTGTACAGCTTCCTCATAAACATTGATCTCAAAATCCTTAATGCTGTCCCTGTAAGTATCATCGATCTTTTGGGGATCGATCTGAAATCCGGTACACAGAGGAGCTGTTTTTTCTCCCTCGGATATTTTTTTCCGGTAATAATAATAGCCGTCCTGACTGTTATACACCAGTTTGCGTATCCAGACCTGTTAATTTCACGCCTCTGCCGATATCGTCATTGGAGTAGGAAAGGGACATCCTCACATAGCAGTCTGCCTGGAACCTTTCACACTGCCGGAAAAATTTCCGATCCGGATCTCTTTTCTGTAGGACGGGCCATTCTCCATAGGCGTAGGTGTAGGATCCGGAAAATCCTCCTCGATTTCCGTTGTCACATACCCCACTGCAGCAGAATTTATCTTTTTTTCGAAGTCTGAAAAATACGCCGCAGTCCCTGTTGCGCACAGGAGCCCTGTTGTCAGGAGAAGGAAAACGGGTCTTTTTAATTTATTCATTTCGTGACACCACCGGCCTGTCCTTTATTCTGATTTACATATTTCTGGTAAGCAGCAGTTGCCTGCTCCAGAACCGTAGTCTTGTCATCCCCGGTATTGGTAGCCTGGATCGCATAAGCCCGTACCGGCATATCGATCTGCTGTGTATCCAGCTGACCTTCGATGATATTGGCAAAGGTTACTGTATCAAAAAGAGTTGTAGTCTTTGTTCCCGGCTTCAGGATGTGGTTATATGCATAGGTGTAGACCATATTCTGCCCCACTTCGGTCCGCTCCAGCTGTGTCCAGTCCTTGTTTTTGGTGAAGCTGAACAGCTCTGTTTTTGCAAGTGCATTTCTGGTGCCATCCTTGGCTACCGTGATCACATTTCGGACCGGAACAGAAACTTCCAGATATACAAATGCTTCATTTACTCCTTTATTTGATACATAGGGGTCCTTCCGGATCACCTGAGTAGGAACCAGATCCGTATTGTCCTCCGGTTTCCAGTTAGGCTCATCCAGGTCGATATCCACTTTTCCCACGGTAAAGCTGTTGGTTGCCGTTTCAAAATCTGTAAGATATGCAGCTGTTCCTCCGGCTGCCAGTGCAGTGATCACAGCAGCAAGTGCGATTCCTTTTACCAGTTTTCTGTTTTCATCATGATTAAATTCCTCCCTGTATTTTTTCTTTTTGGGGTATATGCCAGATCAAAGAGTACTGACAGACATGCCACAATGCAAACTGCGGCAAAGGGGATCCGGGCTTTCAGAAAATGAATCACGTAGCCCAGATAAGGCAGGTGAAAGACTACCCGCCCGATGATCTGTGACGCCTCTGCGGGAACAGGATCTTCTGTCTTGTTGGCGTCACCTTTTGTAATAAAGATATCCTTTTCTTTTTTAACCACTCTGTGGGTGACAACGGTATCTCCGTTATGAAAAGTAATGATATCTCCCTTTTTCGGAGAAAACTCTCCTTCCTTTGTAAAAACCACAGCTCCGGTTGGGATCTCAGGTTCCATGGATCCGGAATAGACCACATAGGGCCGGATTCCGAAAAGTCCAGGAATAAGAAGCACCAATGCCATCACCAGCATCAGTCCCAGAACTGTGTTGCCGATACATCGAAAAAATATTTTCATTCCTGTATTCTGTTCTACATACGATATTTGATGATCACTTCCCTCTGCAGGGAAAGAAACAGTGTTCGGATATCAGGAAAATTCCGGCGGAGACCTGCCCCACATAAATTGAGCCATAAAAAAGTCCTCCCTGTATAGCAGTCAATATGGCAATTCGCAACATGCTCCCATCACTTAAACTCACAGATTTTGAAGTGAGGACAAACATGATCAAAATAATAATACAGCAAAAATACTGAATGGAAATTATTCGAGCAGATATGCTCAGATGTGCAGTTCCTCTCATTACTTACAGAGGTGAAAGATTCCTGCGACATTTGTTAAAAAAGATTTGTTTCAGATGATATTATTATAGGGTCCACAGATCCGGAAGTCAATCAAATTCGTCCGACAGGATTCGACACTGGTTTCTCAGCGGGTATGTCTGTCACCCTATTTTTCATAAGCTGACAGACCCTGCATCCGTGCAACGCCAGATTTTTTTACAGCTGTACCAGAGAGTAAATATATTCCAATGGAAGCAGCATCAGATCACGGATTTCCCGTTCTTCCTCTTCTTTATTTCCGGAATTTACCGGCAATTCAATCCGGAAAGCCGGCTGGCGGATCATTTCTCCGTAATACTGTTCCGGCCTGCCTGTGCTCCTTCGCCCGTTCTGCGCTTCTCGTTCTATTGCAAGCTGCTCCAGCTTTCCCCTGGTACATTTTTTTAAGTGACGTGCAAGACGGTAGCATCTCTGACCAGTGGAAAAATTCTGATCCCGCCGGTAATAAACCACCTTTTTCCCGTATCCACAGAAAACCAGCAGGCCACGTCCTCCGTATTCCTGAAAGATCCGGATCAGCGCCCGTGTCTCATTTTCACTGGCAGGCTGCTGATGGATCTTTTTTCTGCTGCAGAAGGTGGTGGGAAAATTCCGTGCAGTATCCATTCCTCTTGCATTCCCCTCGAATTCATCACAGGAACATCCTGCATTTTCAGCATCTGACGGAAAATGGGATTTCGCACAGTATTGTAGCCCTTACGGCAGATCTCATATCCATCCGGATTGACCACCGGTATGATACAAAGCCTGGTCTGGTCCAGGAGCTTTTTTACCTCATAAAGCTCGTCCACGGTCCAGTTGCATTCATATATCCTGCAAAGCTCCAGTGCCATCCTGGTAAGCCTGTCCGTCATCTGTCCATCCGTTCCGGAAAAACCGGCCACACAGAAAATACAGGCATCTCCATGTCCGATCTCCAGCATAGGGATCATCCGGTCATCGTGGCTTTTTCCGATCACCCGAAACTGCGTAAAGCCGCTGTAACGCCTGGCAGCCTCCCACAGTGAATAATAAATTGCTTCGTAGGTTTTATCCTGTACTGTATCCATGATGTTCCCTTCCTTCCGTCTTTATACATGTTCATTATTATGTATATTATGCGAAAGGGCATAAAAAAAGAACCGGTTTAACACCGATTCCTTTTGTTTACAAAATAATTCAGGATACCGCCGCCGATGATGATCACCAGCGCAACTGCAACCACTCTTTTCGCTGCCTCCTGAGGAAGCTGGCCCTTGGAGCCAATAGAAGCCTCATAAAAGGTCAGTGTATAATCGATCTCATGAGGGGCACCCATGGCCAGTGTATCTGCGATCACTTCCATCTTATCATCCAGGGCAGTTACCGGGACAGTAAAAACAGAATTTCTGCCTTCCTCACTCTCATTGAGATATTTTTCCCCATCTACGATCATATAATCATAGTTGGAGCTGCTCCACTGGAGCCGTGCATACATCTTCCCCTCTTTTACCAGCATCAATGTGGGGGAAGAAACGCTGGCCTTTCCGCTTCCGCCTTCCAGCTCCACCTGTATGGAATATTCTCCGTCCTCCAGATCTGTCTTCACTGCGTTCTCTCCACCTGCAGCCAGAACCTGTATCGGGCATAGCAGCAGCATAGTCAGAAGAAGCAGCATTATTGTTCTCATCCTGTGTTTCATGGTTTTCTCTCCGTTTTTTGTTTTTCCTTCGTATCACTATAGCACAACGCTCCTTTTCTGTAAAGAACATCTCAGAATTGTTGAAATGTCTCTTCTTTTCCAGTATAATAGAGTGAAATTTGCATACAAACGAAAGGAAATGAACAGAGATGATCGAAACAAAAAATCTCACAAAAAATTCGACAGTTTTACTGCTGTGGATTCTCTGGATCTTCGCATAGAAACCGGCGAATTTTCGGTCTGCTGGGACCCAACGGTGCCGGAAAGACCACCACGATCAGTCTGCTTTCCACTCTGCTCCTGCCCACAGAGGGCGAAATCCTCATTGACGGGCAGACACTTGGACGCAACCGACCGGATCTGAAGCGCAAGATCAGCGTGATCACGCAGGAATATTCCATGCGCCAGGATATGAACATGGACGAGATCATGGAATATCAGGGCCGTCTTTATTTCATGCCACGAAAAGAGATCAAACGGAAAACTGAAGAGCTTCTGGATTTCTGTGGACTTCTTCCCTTCCGCAAGCGGACTGTAAGGAAGCTTTCCGGTGGTATGAAACGAAAGCTTATGGTATGCCGGGCACTTCTCACAAGTCCGGAGATCCTTCTTCTGGACGAGCCCACTGCAGGCATGGACGCGCTATCCAGACGACAGATGTGGAATCTTCTCCGTCAGCTGAACGGAAAAAATCTGACCATTCTTCTGACAACCCACTATATGGAAGAGGCACAGTCTCTCTGCAACCGGGTAGCACTTATGGATCACGGAAAGCTGGAGGAGATCAATACTCCATCGGGCCTGATCGACAGCCTGGGCAGATACACCGTAGATCAGGAAACACCGGAAGGGGCAAAAAGCCACTACTTCCACAGCCGGGAAGAGGCCATCTCTTTTCTGTCCTCTCTGGACGGACAGTGCACCCTTCGTGAGACAACTCTGGAGGATGTTTTTGTGGAGCGCGCAGGCAGGCATCTGATGCAGCGATAAGCCGGCGTCAGCCACAGTTATCTTATAATTTAACAGAATGGACGATGAATTATCATGGGAATACTTACTATTTTATGGGAAAAATGGGTGGAATTCCGAAGGGATTTCTATAAGATCACGCTGCAGCTATGATCGCGCCACTTATGTATCTGATCGTTTTTGGAATGGGGATCCAGACCTCCTCACATGGGGAGCCTTATCTGAATTTCCTGATCCCGGGTGTGGTTTCACTGACTACAATGAATGGAAGCTTTAATGCCATCGCACAGAATCTGAATGTGCAGCGTCTTTATGAGAAAGCCTTTGACCAGGTTATGATATCTCCGACACCTCTGTGGCAGTTTATTGCCGGACAGATCATCGGAGGCAGTCTCCGTGGGCTTTATGCAGGAGGGATCATTCTTCTTCTGACTATGCCGATCGGAACCGGTCTTGTGTTCAACGGATGGTCATTACTGGTAATGTTCCTCAACGGTGCTGTATTTTCTGCCATCGGTGTTGTGGTTTCTTTCCTTGCAAAAAACCATGCGGATGTACCTCGTTTTTCCAACTATATCATTATGCCAATGGCTTTTTTGTGCAACACCTTCTTCTCTACAGAGAAGATCCCAGGCTTTCTTGGGAATTTTGTAGCTACTCTTCCACTGTCACAGACCAGTCATCTGATTCGTACCATTGCTTCCGGCGGTGGAGTCAATTACCTCAGTATCCTGATCCTGACAGTCTATCTTATTGCATTCAGTATTGCAGCTTCCTGGTTTATCTATAAGAAAAAAAATCTGTAAATTTATCCTTACAAAAAAATCACCGGCTTTCCTGTTCTTTCGGAAAACCGGTGATTTTTTTATTTCTTATGCTACTTTGGCTATTGTGCGTTTAATATCTTTTTTTCTTCTTCTCACGATCACATATCCACCTGCAAGAAGTGATGCCACTGCCAGTGCGGACATGGTTCCGATCGGTGAGTTATCGGCTGTTGATACTGCATTCTTAGATCTGGTTCCGTTGCTCCATTGGAGGATGTTGCGGATGCCTCTCCTGTTATGGTTGCGTTCGGATCAGAGCCTGTCTGACCGCCGCCATATGAACCATCTGCTCCCGGAGTTCCGGTAGGTGTCAGTTTTGCAGATTTAAACTGATATACCGCAGATTCAATAGTATCTGTCTGCTGCCACTGACCACCGGTGTAGACGTATTTCTGGAAGATACATACAGGTTGTATGTAGCGTCTTTGTTGATTCCCTTGGCGGAACCAATCTTCCATGCACTATGTTTCTGACTATCACTAGGATTAGCAGATGTACTCCAATAGAGAGGAACCCATTTAACATCCTGTTCTCCCGGATTATCATTATCTGTTCCTGCACCAACTACCCTAAATTCATAAAATGTATTTGGATAAAACTCTAGTGGATCATCTAAGCCATATACCTACTATCAGAAACTTTATAAGATTTAGGATTATGTCCTTCTGCAGGACGGTTCTCTTCTTTAAGATTTAGCTTTAACGGAACTGTCTCTATTCCATTATTATCTTTAAAACGAACATAAAGGTCAATGGCATTATCCGGATCAAGATCATTAAGATAAATTGAAATTTCTCTATCTGCTCCGGTTTCTATAGAATTCCCGGAATTATAGATATCTGGTATCTTTGAATTCCCAGCTTCATCCCGAGTTACCCATGCATAATACAGTTTACCTGATTTAGTAGTTACAAATTTAGCAACTGCAGATGTATGACTGGTCCATTCAAATGCAATCCATTTAACATTTGCCGGACGCATAGCTTCATCCAATGCAATCTTCTTTGGTGTACTTACAGTTCCATCAGTTCCTTTGATGCACACATAAACATCAATTGCATTATTTGCATCCAAATCTTTCAAACTGATCGTGAAATCCTTATTTGCAGAAACATTTTTTCCCTTGCTCATTTTATCAACTGTCGGAGCTTTGGAACCACGTTTTACCCATTTATAATAGTATACACCAGCTTTATCAGAACGCATAGTTACAGTAGCAGATGTATGGCTCTTCCATTTATAACTTATGTTGGAAATCTTCGCAGGTGTTTTAGCTGTTTCTTTTTCAAAGTAACAGTTGCAATCTTGGTCACTGCTGTCTTTGATCCATCTTTCGCTACTACCTGCACATAGAGATCAATCGCATCACCTTTCAGGTTTTCAGATCAATCTTAAAATCTTTTTTTTCAGTGATCGCGACATAATTATCTTTAGCTGTAATGGAAGGTTTATCCGCTCCCTTTGCCACACATTTATAATAGCATTTACCGCTCTTATCAGACTGGAGAACTACTTCTGCAGTTGTTGCAGTTTTACTTTCTGCGCTGATTTTAGTAACCTTTGGTGCTGCCGGTTTCGGATTGTCTGGATTCTGTGCCTGGGTTACTGCAATATCCTTCTTTACACCTTCACCAACAATGTCGTTACCACTTTCACTTTCTTTTACCCATATATAAAGGTCAATAGTCTTGTCTGTGACCTTGGTAAGTTTCAGGGAAGTGGTTTCTCCTGCCTTAACCGTTCCACCTTCTGTAGCTTTCTCGATAGTCGGAGCTTCCGCACCTTTTGCAACATATTTATAGTAATATGTACCTGCTTTATCAGATGTGAAGGTTACAGAAACAGTATTTGCTTCTTCACTTGTAGGGATATCAATATTAACTGTTGGTTTGTTAGAAACAAGCTGACCATTCTCTGGATTAACTTTATAATTAACATCTTCATATTTTCCAGCCAGTACACTAAGTGCCTGTAGATAATCGCTATCAGAACAGTCATCACCCTTTACAATTACCGCAGATGAATTCTGCAGCCTCTCTTCAGCATTTTCTACATAAAATCCAATCTGAGGATTTGTTATAGCACTGTTTACAGCAAGCTGGCCTTCTCCAGCAAGAATGATATTGGCAGGTGTTGTTCCATCAGCTTTTGTGTTTTTAGAGATAATCGGTTCTGTTTCTGCTGTCTTTTCAATTTTCTCAATAAAAACTTTTCCTGTACTATAGACAGCACCTTTGTCTGAACTGTTATTCTCAATCGTACCACCTGAAATATGAACGATTCCACCTTCATTAAAAATAGCTGCCGCTGTTGTATCTGCTGTTGTTGCATCTGCTACGACCTTATTATTAGTCAGCGTGATGCCTGTTGACATTGAAAATTTTGCGCCACTGGCTACATGAATCAAAGATCCTGCTGCCTGTACACCATTAACAGAGCCACCATCAACAACAAGTGTGCTATCGCTATTATCAAGCATATAAAGTGCACCGCTTACGTCAAACAGATTACCAGTAAAGCCGGCTGCACGCTGTATCATGGATGTATCATCTTTTCCAACGATCAAAATACCTCTATCTTTCGGAATCGTTACTGGTGTCGTAATCTGAACTGTTCCACTGATAACGATCGTCGTAAGATTGTCTTTATTAACATTATTAATGTCAATGCCAGGAGCTGCCGCAATAGCTGCTGCTAATCCAGCTTCATCGGTTACTGTTGTTCCTGTTACAGTTTCCGTCTGCTCCTGCTGCGCTCTTCCGCCTGAGCCTGAGCTGCTGCCTGGCCTCTGCTTCCGCCTGAGCCTGGGCTGCTGCCTGCGCTCTGCCTC
>ENA-OQHA01000071-OQHA01000071.1-human-gut-metagenome-genome-assembly--contig:-NODE-71-length-51022-cov-5.819845_pt1 | contig 51022 bp, 54 predicted proteins | sample MGYA00242558_ERZ504707 | MGnify/ENA primary metagenome ERZ504707 (study PRJEB26092, sample SAMD00036197) | human gut metagenome | host: Homo sapiens | study: EMG produced TPA metagenomics assembly of... | reverse complement strand
AGAAGATAAGTATAACATTGAGTTTATTGAAAACTATGCCAAGATTAACTTGATTCCGGAAGTTCAGCGTGTAAAAGGTGTGGGTGATGCCAACGTGATGGGTCAGGACTACTCTATGCGTATTTGGTTGAAGCCGGATGTGATGGCGCAGTACAATTTGGTTCCGTCTGATATCTCTGGTGTATTGGCAGAACAGAATATTGAAGCTGCACCTGGACAGTTTGGTGAACGTGGTAATCAGACTTTCCAGTACACCATTCGTTACAAAGGTCGTTTGCAGCAGACTGAAGAATTTGAAGATATTGTAGTGAAGGCTCTGCCTAACGGTGAAGTACTCCGTTTGGGAGATGTAGCCCGTATCGAACTGGGACGTCTGGCTTATACCTTTAATAATACAGTAAACGGTCATAAGGCTGTAACTTGTATCGTATTCCAGATGGCAGGAACCAATGCGACAGAAACAATCAACAACTTGCTGGATGTAATCAGCAAGGCTGAAGAAAGCTTGCCTGCCGGATTGAAGATTAACGTGGCTCAGAATGCCAATGACTTCTTGTATGCGTCTATCCACGAAGTTATCAAGACTTTGATTGAAGCGTTTGTGCTGGTGTTCATCGTAGTATATGTGTTCTTGCAGGATATGCGTTCTACATTGATTCCGGCTATTGCCATTCCGGTAGCCTTGATTGCTACTTCTTCGTATTGAAACTGATTGGATTTAGTGTGAACTTGCTGACACTTTCGGCGATGGTGCTTGCCATTGCGATTGTGGTCGACGATGCCATTGTGGTGGTGGAAGGTGTACATGCCAAGTTGGACCAGGGATACAAATCATCTCGTGAGGCTTCTATCGATGCCATGAGCGAACTCGGTGGTGCACTGGTTTCTATTACATTGGTCATGATGTCCGTGTTTATCCCGGTAAGTTTCATGGGAGGTACGGCCGGTACATTCTATCGTCAGTTCGGTATTACGATGGCGATTTCTATCGCATTCTCTGCGTTGAACGCGTTGACACTTTCTCCGGCATTGTGTGCTATTTTCCTGAAACCGCATGATTCAGAACACAAGCAGAAGAAGATGAGTATGGTCGATCGTTTCCATACCTCTTTCAATGCTGCATACGATTCATTGCTGAAGAGCTATAAGAAGCGTGTCGTATTCTTTATTCATAAGAAATGGCTTTCATTCGGACTGGTGGCTGCATCTATCGTATTGTTGATGTTCTTTATGAAAACCACTCCGACTGGTATGGTGCCGAATGAAGATACCGGTACTATCATGGGTGCTGTGACATTGCTCCTGGTACTTCTCAGGAACGCGCTATGGAAGTGTTGGCCAAGTAGATAGCCTGGTAGCTGCAGAACCTGCCGTTCAGTCTCGTACTATCATTTCTGGATATAGCTTTATTGGTGGTCAAGGACCTTCTTACGGTTCTGTCATCATCAAGCTGAAAGACTGGGAAGAACGTTCCATGATGCAGAATTCAGATATTATCTATTCTACTTTGTTCTTGCGTGCACAGAAAGTCATTAAGGATGCACAGGTATTGTTCTTTGCTCCTCCGATGATTCCGGGTTATTCAGTATCAAGTGATATTGAGTTGAACATGCAGGATAAGACCGGTGGTACGCTGGATCACTTCTTTGAAGTGGTAAAAAGCTATACAGCTGCACTGGAAGCACGTCCGGAAATCAACTCTGCGAAGACTACCTTCAACCCGAGCTTCCCGCAGTATCAGCTTGACATTGATGCGGCAGCTTGTAAAAAGGCAGGTATCAGCCCGAGCGATATTCTTTCTACTATGCAGGGATATTTTGGAGGTTTGTATGCTTCTAACTTCAACCGTTTCGGTAAGATGTATCGTGTAATGATTCAGGCTGAACCGGATGCTACTAAAAACATGGAATCGTTGAACGGAGTGAAAGTACGTGGTAGCAATGGAGAAATGGCTCCTATCACACAGTTCGTAAGCATGAAGAAGTATACGGCCCGGATATTATCAACCGTTTCAACCTGTATACTTCAATGAAGGTGATGGTGGCTCCTGCTTCTGGTTATACTTCAGGTCAGGCATTGCAGGCTATTGCTGAAGTGGCTAAGGAAAATCTTCCGATGGGATTCGGTTACGAATTGGGAGGTATGGCACGTGAGGAAGCACAGACAAGTGGCAGTACAACAGGTATTATCTTCGTACTTTGCTTCGTCTTCGTTTACTTGCTGCTGAGTGCCCAGTATGAAAGTTACATCCTGCCGTTGGCCGTATTGCTTTCTGTTCCGTTCGGTTTGATGGGTAGCTTCATCTTCGTCAACGGATTTAGTGCATTGGGAAGCATTCCTGCATTGAAGATGATTTTGGGAACCATGTCAAATGATATTTACATGCAGATTGCCTTGATTATGTTGATGGGTCTGTTGGCTAAGAATGCCATCTTGATTGTAGAGTTTGCTCTTGACCGTCGTAAACAAGGTATGAGTATTTCCTGGGCAGCCGTATTGGGTGCTGCAGCCCGTCTTCGTCCGATTTTGATGACTTCATTGGCCATGATTGTCGGTTTGATTCCGTTGATGTTGGCTATGGGTGTAGGAGCTCACGGTAACCGTACATTGGGTGCTTCGGCTATTGGTGGTATGTTAATCGGTATGATTTTCCAGATTTTCATCGTTCCGGTATTGTTCGTGGTATTCCAGTGGTTGCAAGAAAAAGTGAAACCAATGGAATGGGATAGCCTCGATGAAAGTGAAGTGGAAGCTGAAATTGAACAGTATTCTCCTAATACGCATAAATAAGATTGATAATGAAAAAACAGATAATAGGAATGATGTGTCTGGCTGCTATGATGAGCAGTTGCCACATTTACAAAGCTTATGACCGTCCGGAAACGATAGATGCCTCAGGTGTCTATCGTGACCCGGCTTCGGCAACCGATACACTGGCTGCCGATACGGCCAATATGGGAAACTTGCCTTGGAAAGAGATTTTCCGTGATGCCAAACTGCAGGCCTTGATTGAAGAAGGACTGGCTAACAATGTAGATATGCAGGCGGCTGCTCTCCGTGTACAGGAAGCGAAAGTGATGCTGACTGCCGCTAAATTGTCTTATTTGCCTTCTATTAATCTGGCTCCGCAAGGTTCTACAACCAGCATGGGAGGTGGAAACTATGTAAAGGCATACCAGCTTCCAGTGTCTGCCAGTTGGGAAATTGACTTGTTCGGAAAGATTTTGAATACCAAACGTGGGCAGAAAGTAGCCTACGAACAGAGCCAGTATGCAGAACAGGCTGTACGTTCACAGATTATTTGTGGTATAGCTAATGTGTACTATTCTTTGCTGATGCTCGACCGTCAGGTAGAAATTACGACTGAAACGGCTGCTATCTATAAAGAAAACGTACGAGTAATGGAAGCCATGAAAATTGCCGGTATGACAACCGAAGCTGCTGTAGCACAGATGCGTGCTGCCAGCCATCAGGTAGAGGCTTCATTGATGGATTTGAAACGTCAGGTACGTGAAACAGAAAATTCACTTGCTGTACTGTTGGCTAAGGCTCCTCAGACCATTGAACGCAGTACATTGGACGAACAGATTATGCCGGAGGAACTGGCAGCGGGTGTACCGATGCAGTTATTGGAAAATCGTCCGGACGTGAAGATGGCTGAAATGACGCTTGCGGCTGCTTATTATACAACTAATTCCGCACGTGCAGCTTTCTATCCGGGCTTGAACATTACAGGTATGGCAGGATGGACAAACGGATCAGGTATTACTGTGTCTAATCCGGGCGAATTTATGCTGCAGGCTTTGGCTTCATTGGCTCAGCCTATTTTCAATAACGGTAAGCTGATTGCCAACCTGAAGGTTTCAAAGGCAGAAGAAAAGATTGCTCAGATGAATTATCAGCAGACTATTCTGGAAGCAGGAAAGGAAGTGAGCGATGCTCTGTATCTGTTTGATACACAGAATAAGAAACTGGTGGAAGACCGTGGACAGGTAGAGCAGTTGGATAAGGCAGTGACTTATACCAAGGCCTTGTTCCAGAGCGGAGATGCCACTTATCTGGAAATCCTGACCGCACAGCAGAATCTGCTGAGTGCACAGTTGTCAGAAGTAGCTGATAATTTCCAGCGTATGCAAGCTGTCATCAATTTGTACAGTGCGTTGGGAGGAGGAAGAAATTGATTAACCTTAAAATGAGAAAACTATGATAAGTCCTTTAGCTTATGTAGATCCGTCAGCCAAATTGGGTAAGAACGTGACGGTTCATCCATTTGCCTATATCGACAAGAATGTAGAGATAGGCGATGACAACGTGATTATGCCTATGCCAGTCTGATGAGCGGCACACGTATGGGAAATGGAAATACAGTTTATCAGGGAGCTGTTGTGGCAGCAGTTCCCCAGGATTTTGCCTTTACTGGTGAAGAAACACTGGCCATTATCGGCAATAATAATGTGATTCGTGAAAATGCCGTGATTATTCGCGGTACACATGCTTCACATGCTACGAAAGTAGGCAATGGCAACTTCATCATGAGTGGAGCCCGTCTTTCTCATGACGTGGAAGTGGGTAACCGTTGCATTATCGGTAATGGTTCACAGGTTTCGGGCAACTGTATCATCTATGACAATGCCATCCTTACTTCCAATGTGCTGATGCAGGGAAATACACGTCTGGGAAGCTTCTCAGTAGTGCAAGGCGGATGCCGTTTCATCAAGGACATTCCTCCATATATTGTAGCAGCCCATGAACCGATTGCATTCTATAGCATCAATACAAAAGTGCTGGAGCATACTGGTTTTTCTGAAACCATTATCAAACACATTGCACAGGCATACCGTATCCTTTATAAGGCAAATACTTCATTGCATGATGCATTGGGACGTATTCGTGAACAGATTCCTAACGGACCGGAAATTGAAAACATTATCCAGTTTGTGGAAACTTCAAAATTAGGAATTATTCATTGATGTAGATAATGGCAGGGCGAAGAAAGGAAAACGACCGTGAAGAGTTAAAGTTGCGTGTGGTGGAAACAGCCTCCAAATCTTTTATGACTTTGGGGATTAAGGCTGTCCACATGGACGATATAGCAAGTTCGCTTTCTATATCCAAGCGTACGCTTTATGAACTGTTTGGAGATAAAGAAGAACTTCTGCTGGAAGTTTTCCGTTTTTATCGTCATTGTATGAATGAGTATATGCAAGAGATTGCTTCCAGCGCGAATAATGTGCTGGAAGTAATCCTTACATTTTATGAGCGTAAGTTCAATGAGTTGTGTTCGGTAAACCCTCTGTTCTTTCGTGACTTGCGCAAATATTCCAAGGTGTTGGACTATATACATGATGACCGTCGCAGGGGAGATGCTGATGCACTGGCCTATTTTCAAAAAGGGGTAGAGCAAGGTATTTTTCGTAGTGACATCAATTTTCAGATTATTAATCAGGCCATGGCCATGCAGATGGACTTATTGATTTATTCAGACATTACAGACCATTATCCGCTGGCCGAAATCTATAGTGAAATCACTATTCTACACATGCGGGGGATTACCACGGAAAAAGGTTACCGCATGGTCGATGATTTCTTGAAGAATATTCGAGAGAAACATACCAGATAATTTTGTACTTAAACTCCTCTATCTTTGATTTCTCGAAGATAGGATGCGGTTCGGCAATACTTGCACTCAAAAGCAAGCTTTTGGTTTGGTATTGCACTCACCTTTCGCTATCTTTGCACCCGGTTTTAGAGGAAAGTTCATGAAAAATAAATTATTATACACTTTTCTGTTCACCCTTCTGGTGGTGGCAGGCTTGTTTGCCATGCATTTTTTGCCGTCTGTTTCTTTTCGTGGCGAACCTTTGAGAAGGGTTGATTTGCTTTCAGACATTCGTATAAAGAAGGAAATAGCAGAACCTATGGATTCTGATACCTTGGTGTTGCCGCCTCCTGTAAAGCCTGCTTTTGTGGATACCTGCAAGAGTGGAATGGTCTGCATTGAAGAATATGCTGATTCTGCAGGGCGTGGAATGGAGTATTTCTATGAAGCTTTGGGAAAGGTGTCTTCTTTGGACCGCCCGGTACGTATTGCCTATTTCGGAGATTCATTTATTGAGGCCGATATTCTGACCGGTGATTTGCGCGAAATGTTGCAGAAGCGTTTTGGCGGATGTGGGGTGGGATATGTGCCCATCACAACGAAAATAGCTGGTTTCCGTCCTACGGTACACCATTCGTTTGGTGGATGGGGCAGTCACTCCATTACAGATTCCACCTATTTTGACCGTTCCCGTCAGGACATTTCCAATTATTATTTTATTCCTTCTTCGGGAGCTTATGTCAGCCTGAAAGGTGAGAAACGCTTCTTGTCGCATATTGATACCTGCGAAGTGTCTACCTGTTATTTCCTGACTTCCGATTCTTTGCGGTTGGCTGCATCTGTCAATGGAGGAGAGGCACAGCCATTTTCTGTGGGTGGAAAAGAAGAGTTGCAGTCTGTGTCTGTGAACGGACGTATCGGATCTGTGCGCTGGAAAGTGGAGCAGCTGGATTCTACAGCTTTGTTCTATGCCGTGACGATGGATCCGCGTCAAGGTGTGGTAGTCGATAATTTCAGTACCCGTGGAAGCAGCGGACAGCAGTTGGGTAATATTCCGATGTCGATACTTCGTCAGTATAACCGTCTGCGTACATACGATTTGATTGTGTTGCAGTACGGGCTGAATGTAGCTTCAGACAAGGTAATGAACTATACCTATTACAAGGATGCGATGAAACCGATAGTGGAGCGTTTGAAGACGGCCTTTCCGGAGGCTTCTGTCCTGATTGTCGGGGTGGGAGATAGAGAAAACAAGGATGAAAACGGCGAATTGCGTACCATGCCGGGGGTGAAGCGCCTGATTCGTTACCAGCAGGCACTTGCGGCAGAAACGGGTGTGGCATTCTGGAATATGTTCGAAGCCATGGGAGGAGAAGGTAGTATGGTAGAGATGGTGAACCACAAGCCTCAGATGGCCAATTATGACTATACTCACATCAATTTCAGGGGAGGAAAGCACATTGCCGGACTTTTGTTTGAAACGTTGATGTACGGCAAGGAACAGTACGAAAAACGAAAAGCTTATGAAATGGAGTGAGATACGTTTTTGGAGGATATTCTTCGGATTCCTTTTGGGGGCATTGCCGCTTTTAGCGCAGGATGTGTTGCCGGAGAAGTCGCGTCCGGACCGTCATTCCGGTCATGTGTCCGACAGCGAGGCCATGCAGCAGCTGATGCGCTTTGTGGAAGTCAGCAATCCGATGCCTGCCGGCTTTAAGGGAACAACTGAGAATACGATTACAGACCCTACGCATGAACTGGAGCCTTTCTGGCAGAAGCTTTCCGTGCTCGACCGTCCGTTACGTATCGTGCACATCGGCGATTCTCATGTGCGGGGGCATGTGTATCCTTATATTGTACGGCGTCAGCTGGAAGACGATTTCGGACGGGAGGCCGTGCTCGATATGCAGGTGAGTTACCGTACTTCGGGACTGGCGCAGGAAACGGGGGCCGCAGGAATTGTGTATCACATAGTAGGAGTAAACGGAGCGACTTGTGCTTCTTTTGCTACACCTGAGAATATTCGTCAGATTATCGAACTGAATCCGGACCTGGTTATTCTTTCGTTCGGCACCAATGAAGCGCATGGTCGCCGTTATTTTTCGGCGGAGCACTTGGCACAGATGGATAATCTGTTAGAAGAATTGAAGAAAGGATGTCCGCAGGCGGTATATCTGCTGACCACTCCTCCCGGAGCGTATGTCCGCAATGGCCGACGGGGCGCAAGAGTAATCAATCCTCGTACGAAATTAGTGGTAAAGACAGAACTGGATTATGCGGCTTCGCGGAAACTCGCTATATGGGATATGTATCACGTGGTAGGAGGTGAACGTTATGCTTGTCTGAACTGGAGTAATGGAAACTATTTCCAGCGTGACAAGATTCATTTCACGCAGGAAGGATATATTTTGCAGGGACTATTATTACACGAAGCGATTATCAAATCATACAACAATTATGTGGAAACTCAACTGGACGGAACTTGGAATTGACTTGGACAGACTGAAAGAGGTATTGACATACGATGCGGCGCAGCCGATGATTTTCAGCAGCGGCTTCTTCCTGCTTCTTTTTCTCGGATTCAGCCTGGTGTATCTGCTTTTGCAGAAACGGACTACGGCACGCCTGCTGTTTGTCACCTTGTTTTCTTATTATTTCTATTATAAAGCAGCGGAACCTATTTCTTCCTGCTGGGCATTGTCACGGTGTCCGACTTCCTGCTGGCGCGCAGGATGGAGATGACGGTGGAGCACTGGAAGCGGAAGATGCTGGTGGTGTGCAGCTTGTGTATCAACCTCGGGCTGCTATGTTATTTCAAGTACACCAATTTCTTTTACGAAATGCTGGCTCCGTTGTGGAACGGACGGTTCGAGCCGCTGGACATATTCCTTCCGGTAGGGATTTCTTTCTTTACCTTCCAGTCGCTGAGCTATACCATCGACGTGTACCGGCGTGATTTGAAACCCTTGTCCAGTCTGCTGGATTATGCTTTCTATGTGTCTTTCTTCCCGCAGCTGGTGGCAGGACCTATCGTGCGTGCCCGCGATTTCATTCCGCAAATCCGCCGGCCCTTGTCCGTCACGTCCGAGATGTTCGGTCAGGGCATCTTCTTTATCGTGAGCGGTTTGTTCAAGAAGGCGGTGATTTCGGACTACATCAGCGTGAACTTCGTGGAGCGTATTTTCGACAATCCGGGATTGTATTCCGGACTGGAAAACCTGTTTGGGATTTACGGATATGCCTTGCAGATATACTGTGACTTTTCGGGCTACAGTGACATGGCTATCGGACTTGCCCTGCTGCTGGGATTCCATTTCCCTCCCAACTTTGATTCGCCTTATAAGGCGGACAGTGTGACCGATTTCTGGCATCGCTGGCACATCTCCTTGTCTACCTGGTTGCGCGACTATCTGTATATTTCCCTGGGCGGTAACCGAAAGGGAAAAATCCGTACCTACATCAACCTGATACTGACCATGCTTTTAGGTGGTTTGTGGCACGGTGCTTCGTGGAACTTTGTGGTGTGGGGCGGATTGCACGGAGTGGCATTGGCCTTACATAAGTTTTTCCGTAACCTATTGGGTCGGCCCAAACAATATCGCAGCCGGGGAATACGTAAATTCTTTGCCGTGGTGCTGACCTTCCATTTTGTGTGTTTCTGTTGGATATTCTTCCGAAACTCCACGTTTGAGGCTTCGGTGACTATGATTCGCCAGATATTTACAGCCTTCCATCCGGAATTGCTGGAGCAGCTTTTGACGGGCTACTGGAAAGTGTTTGCATTGATGGGAGTAGGCTTCTTGCTTCATTTCTGTCCCGACAGCTGGCAGAATGCGTGCAGCCGGGGCATGGTGCGTATGCCGCTCATAGCCCAGGCACTGATAATGATTGCGCTGATTTATCTGGTCATTCAGGTGAAAAGCAGCGATATTCAGCCGTTTATCTACTTCCAGTTCTGATGTGTGAGGTCGTATAGGCGTGTAAGAGTAAAACTATTTTAGTTTTCACTCCCTATTTTTTCAGGAAAAAATTAGGAGAAAAGACCGAATAATTGTATTTTTGTCACGCTTTCGAAATATCCTTTCTCAAAAAAGGACGTTGGAAAGTGTGCTTATTGATATTTGCGCCCGTAGTTCAATGGATAGAATAAAGGATTCCGGTTCCTTCGATTGGGGTTCGACTCCCCACGGGCGTACATAAAGCTTATTAGACTGAAAAAGAACGGTTTAATAAGCTTTTTTGTTTATAGATACCAGCCTTCAGACATCGCGATTTGTACTTTCGGAAAAACGCTCCTACGTTTGTGCTAAAACGCTTTGCGTTTGATATAAAACGTACTTGCGTTTCATGTAAAACGCACTTGTGTTTTAAGTAAAACGTACTTGCGTTTTGATTGAAGCGTCAAAGCGTTTTCCGGTAAATGCAAAGGCCTTTTCTGAGGGTGAAAAAAATCACTGTTTAAAGTTGACTGAGAGATGAAAAACTACATGTTTGAAATTTGTGCGAACTCTGCAGAGAGTTGCGTGGCTGCCCAGCAGGGAGGGGCTCATCGGGTAGAATTGTGTGCCGGTATGCCGGAAGGTGGAACTACCCCATCGTTGGGTGAGATTAAAGTGGCCCGTAAGTTGATTGACATCCGTCTGCATGTCATTATCCGTCCGCGTGGAGGAGATTTTCTGTACACGCCTTCTGAACTGGAGATTATGGAAGAAGATATTCGGGCTGCCCGTCAGGCGGGAGCTGATGGAGTGGTGTTCGGTTGCCTTACACCGGAAGGCGAGCTGGACAAGCCGGCCATGCAGCGTCTGATGGAAGCTTCCAAAGGACTTTCGGTGACTTTCCACCGTGCATTTGATTATGTCAAATCTCCCCGTGAGGCACTTGAAGAACTGATAGGCATGGGGGTGAACCGTGTGCTGACTTCTGGCAGATGCCTACGGCCATGGAAGGGGCACCTTTGCTGGCTGAACTGGTGAAGCAGGCGGGCGACCGCATTATCATCATGCCGGGCTGCGGAGTGAACGAACATAACATTGCGGAACTGGCCCGTGTGACGGGAGCCGGTGAGTTCCATTTTTCGGCACGCGAACAAAAAGAAAGCCGGATGCTTCTTCGCAATCCGGCTTTGTCGATGGGAGGTACGGATATGGATGAATATGCTCATCCGGTCACGACTCCCGAAAAGGTGCGTCGCACCATTGAGGCGCTTACAGTCCGTGGATAACATGGAGCAGTTGCTCGCCCATGCCGATGGTGTATCCGTGTGATTCGAAGACTACACGGTTGAACGTATCGCCCAGGATAATCACCGGCAGGGTGGGTTTGCTGCCCAGCTTCATATTTTCAGCAATCATTTTCAGAATGCTTCCGTCTTTGTCTATACCGAACACTACGTTCGACGGAAGGTTGGGGAATTCCTTGCGGTCGAATTTCTTATAGGCTGCTTCGTCAGTGAAAAGCAGTACAATCGTACGTCCCCATTTCTCAAATTCCGCTTTCTTTACTTCGATGTCTTTCAGGGCATGATTGGTCGGTTCCTGACCTACGCCCAATACGCCGACAATGTAATATCCTCTTCCGGTAGTGTTGAGGACAGATACTTGTTCATCGGTGCCCGGACGGGTGTAGAGTGCTTCGGAATTGAAGCTGCCGATGACACGTACTTCTTCCGTATTGTTGCGCATGCAGAGAGGAGTCACCGTGGTCTTTCCTTTGTCGACAGAGAAGAATGAAACCTGGATCAATACGCCTCCGTTGGCCATACGGCTACCCGTTACCATCATATAATAACCGGTCGACATGCTGCTTCCGTTTTTCAGCAGAGAAGCCCAGCTGGCATCTTCCGGATGGTTCTGCAACTGGAATGTGCCGTTGTCATACTTCGACAGGGTGAAGTGAGTGTAATATTTCGGATTGTCCAGTCGAGGAATAGCCTGGTAAGTAGCTTTCAATACACCTTCCGACAGACTTCCACCTTCTGAACTTTCAAAGTCCACCAATACCGGTTTTCCGTTGAGGCGGTAGCAGATGTTACCGTTTACTTCATCCTTCCAGGCGGGGATACCTAAGCTACGGGCAGCAGCTACGAAGAAAATGTCTCTGGACTGTGAGTCGGTTACACGGCTGCGCATACACCTTCGGGTGAGGTAATGGTGAATATCGTACTCAGGTCGTTGCGGATAGACAGGCTGTCCTTACACCATTTCACGAGCACTTGCGGGTCAGCTTTGATTTGTGCGGCTAGTTCGGCAGACAAGGCTTTCTGCAGTAGGTACGGTAAGGAGTCAGCATTTCAGTGGCAATACGCGGTGCAAGCACTTCTTTTACGTCAGCTTTCGCATCGGTAGCATACAAATGGTCTTCCAGAATGCTGCAAGGTGTGTCGCGCAGGTCTTTATCAGCCAGTGTGCTGAGCAATTCCAATGCACGGGCACCCTGTCCCTTTTCCGCAGCATTCGACAGGAACTGCATGATGTCCGCATGGTTTCCTCTGGATTTCAGAATGTATGTGCTTGTTTGGTTCACATCCAGTTTCAGTCCTTCTGCAAAAGCCTTGGCCTTTTCTTCGGTGGGGAAGCTGGCTACGTAAGCATTGCGGATAGAATCTTCCTGAGCCATACGCCGGTTGTTTTCCTTACGCTGTGCATCGGTCACTTCCGGGAAGTTGGCTTTTTCAGCCGGTGGCACAATGTGCAAGGTATCGGTAAATACATCTCCCGGACGGTGAGAAAGCGTTAATGTGACTTCTTTATCTTTTCCGAAAGAAACTTTCTGCAAGCCGAAGTGGTCATTTGCCGAAGCGTAGACTACCATGTCGCCCAATCCGGCAGAAAGTGATGCTTTTCCTTGTGCGTCGGTCGTTTTGTTGGCTACGGTGAAGAATTCAGCGTAATTGTAAATCTTGAACTCTACGTGTGCACCTTCTACGGCCTTACCCTGAGCATCTACCACCGTGACAGTGACGGGGGCACTCTGTCCGTAGTTGTCGATGATGTTGATTTCCGTATAGTTGGCAGTGGTTTTCATCACTTCTTCCGGTCCGTCGTATGCACCGAATACTTTGGTGTGCATCAGCATACCTCTGCTGGCAGGAGCATTGAACCATCCTAAGTTCAGTACCGGTTCCGGTTCGCAGGCACCAAGGAAGTACCATTTGCCGTCCACCCAGCTTCTACCAGGCATGGTTGTCGTCAGTATGTGCCAGCGCGGGGTGTACACCTGACGGGCAGGGATACCTACGGCACGGAGAGCGACTACCAGGAAGGTCGATTCTTCACCGCAACGTCCGTAAGCCGTTTTCACAGTAGCCATCGGGGCACTGGTACGGATGTCGGTCGGGGTATAGATTACTTTTTCATGGCACCAGTGGTTTACTTCCAGCACGGCATCGTACATGGATAGTTTTTCCACACGCGGCATCAGTTCCTGGCGGAACACTTCGCGTGCATTATCCAGGTTTTCGTTGTTTACTCTGACAGGGAGTACAAAGTGGCGGAATATCATGTCGGGAATTCCGGCTCCCCATGAAGTCTCTTTTCGGTTCTGAAGTGCCAGACGTACATTTTTCAGGTAGAATTCTCCGGAATAGTCGGAAATATCGCCCGGAGTCATGTAGGCATACAGGAACATCATGGCTTCCCGTTCCTCCAGCGACATGTCTTCATTGAAGATGTCAAAAAGATTTCCCCGGTTGAGAATCTCCTTCTTCTGTCCGAAATCAGCTTCCACTTTGTTGCGGTAGTCGGCTTCTTTCAGAAAATGGTTGGGAGAAGTCGAGGTACACGACGGGAAGAGGCAACTGAGCCAAAATGCAAATGCGGGAATGAGTAGTTTTTTCATGCAGGTAAAAAGATTTGGTAAATACAGAAATAAAAAAGACACGGAAACGAGAAGTTCTTCCTTTCGGGATGAACTTCTGCGTTTCTGTGTCTTTTGGCTTAAAATGTGATATGCACTTAAATAGGTTTATATTCTACAAATGCTTCCATAGCTTCATAGCAAGCCAGACCTAACTGGTCGTAAAGTGAAGCAGTTCCGCGGTTGCGGTCTTCACTTCTCTGCCAGAACAGACGTTCGTCATTGCCCAGGAACGGTGCGCTTTCCATCTGAGACTGGTGTTTCAGGATAGAGTTACGTTTTGCACGAAGTTCTTCCGGACTCAACGGTACGGCCATTTCGATGTTTTCGATTTCCCATTCTGCCCATGCACCACGGTACATCCAGATGCGGCAGTCTTTCAGCCATTCTGCACCGGCATTCTTTTCTTCATCGATAGCGGCAAAAACAGCGTCCGTACATACGCGGTGAGTACCATGCGGGTCGGCCAAGTCGCCGGCTACATAAATCTGATGAGGTTTCACTTCGCGAAGCAGGTTGAGCACGATTTCTACGTCGGCCTCGCTGATCGGGTTCTTTTCAATCTTTCCGGTTTCATAGAACGGGAGGTCAAGGAAGTGACAGCGGCTGAGCGGAATATGATTGAACGTACAAGCGGTACGAGCTTCTCCACGACGAATCAGACCTTTGATGGTCAGGATGTCGCGTGTATCCATGTCGCCTTCTTTCTTGGTAGAGAAGAACTGTTTGATTTCAGCATATTTGTCGCTGATAACCTTGTCTTCACTATTTTCGAACAACTGGTTAAAGCCGTTGATGAAATGCATGAAACGTACTACTTCTTCATCGCCTACGGCAATGTTTCCGGAAGTTTCGTAAGCCACGTGTACTTCATGTCCCTGCTGAACGAGACGGCGCAATGTACCTCCCATGGAGATTACATCGTCATCCGGATGCGGAGAGAATACCACCACGCGTTTCGGGAACGGTTTGGCACGTTCCGGACGATAGGTATCGTCGGCATTCGGTTTACCACCCGGCCATCCGGTAATGGTGTGCTGCAGGTCGTTGAATACCTTGATATTGGCATTGTAGGCAGAGCCGTAAAGAGCCAGCAGTTCGCTCAAGCCGTTTTCATTATAGTCCTTGTTGGTCAGTTTCAGAATAGGCTTGTTCAGTGTAGTACACAACCATACGATGGCACTTCTTACGAGTTTGTCGTTCCATTCGCAGCTGGTTACCAGCCATGGACGCTGAATACGAGTCAGGTGGCTGCCGCAGCCAAGTCTACGCAAACGGAAGTGTTGGCGTGAAGTTGCAGGTAAGATGCCGGCAGTGTATCACTTACTTTGTCTTCCACTGCACTTCGGATGATGTCAGCTTTGTCTTCACCCCAGGCCAGCATATAAACTTTTCTGGCTCCCATAATGGTATTGATACCCATGGTGATGGAGCAGGGAGGAAGATTGTCCACACCGATATTATGTGCAGCTTCAGAACGAGAAGTTGCATCAATCAAAATCAGGCGGGTAGTAGAGCTGGCATGTGAACCAGGTTCGTTCATACCGATGTTTCCTTCACGTCCGATTCCCATGATAACCATATCAAGACCTCCGAAGGTCTGTATACGCTGTTCGTACAAACGGCAGTGTTCGATGATGGCTTCCTGAGGGATGCTACCGTCCATTGTAAAGATATTCTGGCGGTCAATGTCTATCTGTGAAAGGAAAAGCTTGTTCAGGTGGCTGAAACTGCTTCCAGCACCTTCGGTCAGCGGATAATATTCATACAGGTTGAAGAATACCACGTTGCGGAAACTTACGCCTTCATCCTTGTGTTTCCGAATCAGTTCGGTGAACAGCGGACGCAGGGAAGCACCTGTACCTATGGCAATGGTACAGAATTTTCCTTCACGCTGTCTGTCCTGTATCTTTGCGACGATTTCATTGGCAATCTGTACCACACCTTCTTCGCTTGTTTCGAAGATGTTGGTCGGGATTTTTCCAGTCGTGTCAGGACAGAACGTTCTACTGCGTTTCCCGGACGATAGTAACGTGGGGAAACGCGATTCAGTGAAATTTGAGAGCTAAGATTGGTTCTCATGATTCAGCGAATTAGAGGTTGTTTTTTTCAATATCTTTGAAGTACTTGTAGGTACCAACTTTCAGTTCGTCAGTAGCTGCTTCGTCACATACGATGATACCGTGCTGGTGCATCTGCAATGCGCTGATAGTCCACATCTGTGTGATGCCGCCTTCTACTGCATGCTGCAATGCACGTGCCTTGTTATGTCCGTTACAGATAATCAGTACTTCTTTAGCAGAAAGTACAGTACCAACTCCTACGGTCAATGCTGTCTTAGGCACTTTGTTCACGTCGTTGTCGAAGAAACGTGAGTTAGCGATGATGGTATCAGTAGTCAGTGTTTTCACACGTGTGCGTGAAGTCAGTGAAGAGCCCGGTTCGTTGAAAGCAATGTGACCGTCAGGACCGATACCTCCTAAGAACAGGTCGATGCCGCCGAACTTTTCAATTTCTTTTTCATAGTTGGCACATTCAGCTTCCAGGTCGGCTGCGCTACCGTTCAGGATGTGAATGTTTTCCTTGCAGATGTCAATATGATTAAAGAAGTTATTGAACATGAATGAATGGTAGCTTTCAGGATGAGATTCCGGCAAGCCTACGTATTCGTCCATATTGAAAGTCACTACATTCTTGAATGATACCACTCCCTTCTTGTTTAATTCAATCAGGGCCTTATACATACCCAGAGGAGATGAACCTGTGGGAAGTCCTAATACAAACGGTTTTTCTTTAGTAGGATTAGCTGCGTTGATTTTTTTGCAACATAGTTTGCTGCCCAGTTGGACAGAGAACTGTAATCGGGTTCAATGATTAATCTCATGGTGGTTAGAATTTTGAATATTGAAATTAAATTAACTTGTTTCTTTCTCCTTTGTGATAAGAATTTTCTTACTCCATGCAAATATATCAAAGCTTACTCAGAAAGGCAAATAAAAAAATAGTTTTTTTATGCATGAGTTTTTAAAGAAAAATTCTACATTTGTAAATGTTTCTATAAAAAATAACAAATATGGGTCAGACTCTATTGAAGAATATACAGAAAGGCGTAAAAAGTGCATTGGTAAAGCAGCGTATCATTACGCACCTGATTTATGCGGGAAGCACTACAATCACAGATTTGTCCAAATCGATGGGACTAAGTGTGCCTACCGTGACAAAGTTTGTGGATGAAATGTGCAAGGAGGGATATGTGAACGATTGTGGAAAACTGGAAACCAGTGGAGGTCGTCATCCAAGTTTGTATGGACTGAATGCGGATTCTGCCTATTTTATCGGGGTAGCGATGGCGGTACAGTCGTTAAGCCTGGGGGCAATCAACTTTAAGGGGGATGTGCTTCAGACCAAGATGGAAATTCCGTTCAAGCTGGAAAATACACCGGAATGTTTGGAACATATCTGTCAGGAAATAGAAACATTTATCGATGAACTTCCGTGCGACAAATCAAAGATTCTGAATATCTGTATTGGTATGACCGGACGAGTAAATCCGGAAACGGGCTGCAGCTATACGCATCTGACTTTTGGTGAGAAACCTTTGGCAGAGATGTTCTCCGAAAGATTGGGTATTAATGTGTGCATTGATAACGATAGCCGTGCAATGGCATACGGAGAATATATCATGCGCTCGGAGAAATGTCCGAAGAACCTGATTTATGTGAATGTAAACTGGGGGTTGGGACTCGCTATCATCATTGACGGTAAACTGTATTCGGGAATGTCTGGTTTTGCGGGTGAGTTTGGACATAATTACGGATATGATAACCAGCAGATCTGTTATTGCGGAAAGAAAGGCTGTATTGAAACGGAGGTATCCTGCTCGGCTTTGTATCGGAAGTTTATTGCCCGTTTGCGTCAGGGAGAAAACTCTGTGTTGCTGAAAGAGAAATCCATCGATGAAATAACTTTAGCAGATATTATTTCTGCTGTTCGTCGTGAAGATGTGCTGGCCATTGAGCTGGTGGAAGAGATTGGCGCGAAACTGGGACGTCACATTGGTGACTGATTAATGTGTTCAATCCGGAACAGGTAATTATCGGAGGAGAATTCTCGAAGGTAGGAGAGTATTTGTTGCCTCCGGTTATTTCGGCAGTCCGTAAATATACGCTGAATTTAATGTATAAGGATTCGGATATTGTATTGTCGGAACTGAAAGAAAAGGCAAACGTCATAGGAGCTTCTCTGTTGTCAAGAAGTAAGTTGTTTGCATTGGAATAAAATTTTGTTGAGATAAAAATCCCCGGAAAGTGAAGTTGTACTTCGGTTTTCCGGGGATTTTTCTTTATAGGGATGTATCTTGTAAACTTTGACGGCATGTCTCCCAGTTTTCGTTGAAGGCAGCCATGGAGGGGAACAGGATGTTGGCACCTTCTTGCAGAAGCACGTCGTTTGGAAGCGGACCGGTGTTCAGTGCAATGGTGAAGATACCGGCAGCTACTCCAGCTCTGACTCCTAACGGCGCATTCTCAATGACTACCGCTTCGTTGGCTTGTATGCCGGCTTTCTGCAAGGCCATCAGGTAAGGTTCAGGATTGGGCTTTCCATATTTTACATCAAAAGCGGTTACCATCAGTTCTCGTTGGAAGATGTCGGGGAAGTAGTGGTTCAACTTGGCCAATAACGAGAGTTGTCCGGAGCCGGTTACAACCATCGGAATCAGTCCGTCTGCTTTTATTTTTTTCAGGACCTCGAATGCGCCGGGTATAGGGTCGGCTTTGGGCAACTGATTGAATATGTCGCTCTTGGTCTGGTAGATTCGTTTGATTTCTTCTTCATCGGCCTCATAGCCTCTTTCTCTTTGGCTGACGATGTTGATGGTTGCCGCACCGGTACGTCCTTCGTGGAGGTAGGCTTCCTCTTTGCTCAGGCTCATTCCGTATTGCTTCATTGCCTTATGCCAGGCGGTGGCATGGTTCTTCATGGAGTCGAACAATACTCCGTCCATATCGAACAATACGGCCTTTAAGTCGATGCGTGTATAATGATGGGTGGTAAGATATTGGTTGATTTCTTGTTGGAACATGATGATATGGTTTATAATATTCAGGCACGCATTACATGAATGCACTTTCCTTGTAGAAAGAAAGAGTGCTTTTCATGTAATTCGTGCCTGTCAATTAAAAACGGAGTGATAGACTCTCGTTTATTTATTTTTTCAGACGAGCCCGGATTGCTTCAGATTCTTTTTCGTATCCCGCTTGTTCAGAAGAGCAAACATGTTTTTCTTGTAAGCTTCTACGCCCGGCTGGTTGAACGGATTTACTTCGAGCAGGTATCCGCTGATTCCGCAAGCCTTTTCGAAGAAATAGATAAGCTGTCCCAAGTAGTATTCGTTCAATGAAGGAACGCTTACACGCAAGTTAGGAACTCCACCGTCTACGTGTGCAAGCTGTGTACCGAGTTCGGCCATCTTGTTTACTTCGTCGATGCGTTTGCCTGCCAGGAAGTTCAGGCCATCCAGGTTTTCTTCATCGCTCGGGAAGTGAAGTTCGTGGCTTGGAGTTTCTACAGAAACCACTGTCTCGAAGATGCTGCGTTCACCCTGCTGAATCCACTGTCCCATAGAGTGCAGGTCAGTAGAGAAGTCTACAGAGCTCGGATAGATACCTTTCAGGTCCTTGCCTTCAGATTCACCGTACAGCTGTTTCCACCATTCCATGAAGTAGTGAAGTTTCGGCTGGAAGTTTACTAAGATTTCAATTTTCTTTCCGCTCTGATACAGTTCGTTACGAGTAGCAGCATACAAAGCAGCCGGGTTTTCGTACATGTTTTCGTTGGCACAAACTTTTTCCATTTCGCAAGCGCCGGCAACCAGCTGGTCAATGTCGATTCCAGCTACTGCAATAGGAAGCAAGCCTACCGGAGTCAATACAGAGAAACGTCCGCCTACATTGTCAGGAATGATGAATGATTTGTAACCTTCCTTGTCGGCTGTTGTACGGGCTGCACCTTTCTTGGCATCTGTAACAGCTACGATAACCTTGCGAGCCATTTCCTTGCCTCTCTGGTCTTCACACTGCTTTTTCAACAGACGGAAAGCAAGAGCGGTTTCAGTAGTTGTTCCAGATTTAGATATGTTGATTACACCAAATTTTTTGTCTTTCAGGAATTCAGTCAGTTCGAACAGGTAGTCTTCGCTGATGTTGTGTCCGGCAAAAATAATAGTAGGCTGTCCGGCTTTTTTCTCCTGCAACCAAGCAAAGCTGTTTGACATAGCTTCGATGACTGCGCGTGCGCCTAGGTAACTTCCTCCGATACCAGCTACGATTACTACGTCGCAGTTTTCGCGAAGTGTCTGTGCGGTAGCTTTCAGGTCATCCAAGTGTTCCTTTGTGATGGAAGAAGGTAAATGCAACCAACCCAAGAAGTCGTTTCCTAAGCCTGTGCCTTTTTCCAGCGTTTCCATACAAGCTTTTACCTTTGGTTCATAAGAAGCCAATTTTTCCTTAGATATAAAATCTAAAGTCTTTTCAATGTTCAGATTAATGTTTTCCATAACTGTTTTCTGATTTTATCTAAATGAGTCAGTTAATAATTTGATTTCTATCATTGGTGATATACGTTCGTAAAGAATATTATAGACGGCATCCACAATGGGCATATTGACATGCAGGTGCTTGTTCAGTTCCTTGATACATTTGGTTCCGTAATATCCTTCGGCAATCATTTCCATTTCAATCTGGGCACTTTTTACGGAATATCCCTTACCAATCATGGTACCGAACACGCGGTTACGGCTGAAATTGGAATAAGAAGTCACGAGAAGGTCGCCCAGATAGGCTGAATCGTTTGTACAGCGGTTTACGGGATGTACGGTATCTAAGAACCGGTTCATTTCCTGTAAGGCATTGGACACCAGCACGGCCTGGAAGTTGTCTCCATATTTCAGACCGCTGCAGATTCCGGCTGCAATGGCATATACATTCTTCAACACAGAAGCATATTCAATGCCGGCTACGTCCGTATTGACCGAAGTCTTGATGTAATGCCCGGCCAGTTGCCGTGCAAACATCTTGGCTTTTTCAATGTCTTTGCATCCCACGGTGAGATAAGAAAGTCGTTCCAATGCTACTTCTTCCGCATGACAGGGACCTGCCAGTACGGCTATGTTGTTTTCAGGAACGTCATAAATCTTATGGAAATAATCGGATACGATAAGGTTTTCGTCGGGTACGATACCCTTGATGGCAGTAACGATGAATTTATCCTTCAGCTTGGTTTTTAGCTTTTTGAGGTGACTTTTCAGATACGGTGAAGGTGTGACAAAGATCAGGGTATCCGACTCTCTCACTACCTTGTTGATGTCTGATGAAAAGTTGATGCATTTCATGTCGAAACGCACACTTGTCAGATAGGCTGGATTGTGACCCAGACGCTTGAATTCTTCAATTCGGTCGTCACGGCGCATATACCAGTTTATGGATTCAGCCTGGGTTAAAATGATTTTAGCTATAGCAGTGGCCCAGCTGCCTCCCCCCATAATCGCTATTTTCCCGGGTAATTTCATACTCTTATATTTAATGAAAAACAGATATGAAGGACAAGACATGTGCTTTGTCCTTCATACACTTTCATTCATTTATTTAATCTTTTCTATCCAGCCAGCTACTTCGTCTACTGTGGGGTTGGCAAGTTCCAGTTTGTATTTCTTGTTGATGCCACAAATATCCTGATGAAGTTTCTGCGGATTCACGTCCTTCATGTCAGTCACGAGGTTGTATCCGGCTTTCTGAATTACCGGAACCCAGTCTTCTGCGATTCCTAATTCCATGAATTTAGCAGGCGCATCTTTCGGGATTACTTTTTCCGGACGCATCTGCGGGAAGAACAACACTTCCTGAATGGTACTCTGACCGGTCATCAGCATTACCAGACGGTCCATACCGATACCCATACCTGAAGTAGGAGGCATACCGTATTCCAATGCACGAACGAAGTCCTTGTCGATAATCATTGCTTCGTCGTCTCCCTTTTCACTCAGTCTCATCTGCTCTTCGAAGCGTTCCAGCTGGTCAATCGGGTCGTTCAATTCAGAGTATGCGTTACACAACTCTTTACCGTTCACCATCAGCTCAAAGCGCTCTGTCAAATCTGGATTGCTGCGGTGTTTCTTTGTCAGCGGAGACATTTCGATAGGATAGTCAGTGATGAAAGTCGGCTGAATGTAGTTGCCTTCGCAGAATTCGCCGAAGATTTCGTCAATCAGCTTACCCTTACCCATGGTGTCATCAATTTCCATGTTGAGCTTCTTGCAAACTTCACGAATCTGTTCTTCGTTCATGCCTGTCAGGTCATAGCCAGTGAATTCCTTGATAGAATCCAGCATGGTTACACGTTTGAACGGAGCTTTGAAGTTAATCATGTTGTCGCCTACCTGTACCTCTGTAGTACCGTTTACATCCAGACAGATTTTTTCAATCATGTTTTCTGTAAACTTCATCATCCAGTTGTAATCCTTGTAAGCAACGTAGATTTCCATACAGGTAAATTCCGGATTGTGTGTACGGTCCATACCTTCGTTACGGAAGTTTTTACCGATTTCATACACACCTTCGAAACCACCCACAATCAGTCTCTTCAGGTACAGCTCACTGGCAATACGCATGTACAATGGAATATCCAATGCGTTGTGGTGAGTGATAAACGGACGTGCCGCAGCACCTCCGGCAATAGACTGAAGAATCGGAGTTTCTACTTCGATATATCCTTTCGAGTTGAAATACTCTCTCATAGAGTTGTAGACCTTGTTCCGTTTCAGGAAGATTTCTTTAACTCCGTCGTTTACTACCAAGTCTACATAGCGCTGACGGTAACGGAGTTCAGGGTCTTCAAACTTATCGTAAGCCACTCCATCTTTGTATTTTACAATCGGGAGCGGACGAATTGATTTCGACAATACAGTCAGTTTCTGTGCATGGATAGAGATTTCGCCCATTTGGGTACGGAATACAAAACCTTCGATTCCTACGAAATCGCCCAAATCCAGCAAGCGTTTGAAAACTACATTATATAAATCTTTGTTTTCATCCGGACAGATATCATCGCGGGTTATATATACTTGTATACGGCCTTTAGAATCCTGTAATTCAATGAAAGACGCTTTTCCCATTACACGACGAGACATGATACGTCCTGCAACGGATACTTTGCGAGGTTCAGCATCATCTTTGAATTCGGCTTTTATGTCAGTCGAAAAAGCGTTGGTTACATACTCGGCAGCAGGGTATGGTTCAATCCCCATTGCTCTCAACTCATTCAGGCTGTTACGTCTGATTATTTCCTGTTCGCTTAATTCTAATACGTTCATTTGTTAGTATATTAACTCATTCTGGGCACAAAAATAAAAAACATTTTGCAAATAATCCCTATTTATAAGGTTCTTTTAGAATAAAAAGCCACGACTCTTGCGTGAAAAACAGGCAGCAGGCTAGGGTTTTATCATCGTGGCTTTGACGTTTTTACCTTGACACGTACGTGACGAGGTCTTGACACGTTCGTGCGGATGTCTCGTCACGTTCGAGTCGAGACCTTGACAGCAACGTGTCGAGGTATTTTTGTATAAGCGTTTGCAGAAATATACAATTACGTGTGTCTTTAAAGTATTTTGATGCTAATTTTTGGTTTCTATGATTAATTTGTTACCTTTGGGCGTTTCTAATGAATGAAAAGCATGAAAGTTATTTTATTACAGACAGATATTTGTTGGGCCGATCCTGCAGCCAATGTGGCTTACATGGATAAACTCATCAGTGCCCACGCACAAGGAACAGACTTGTTTGTTCTACCGGAAATGTTTTCCACCGGATTTTGTACTTCGCCGGAAGGCATTGCCGAATCATCCGATAGTGCTACCCTTCGGTGGATGAAGCAAAAAGCTGCCGAACGTAATTGTGCGATTGCCGGAAGTGTTTCGGTCGAGGAAAACGGAAAGTTCTATAACCGCTTCTATTTTGTGCATCCTGACGGAAACGTGCAGTGGTACAATAAAAAGCATCTGTTTACGTATGGAGGGGAAGACAAACACTATACGGCCGGACAGGAACGGGTGGTTGTGAATTTCCGTGGTGTTCGTTTCCTGCTGGAAGTTTGCTATGACCTGCGTTTCCCGGTATGGTCACGCAACCGGGGCGACTACGATGCGGCGATTTATGTAGCCAGCTGGCCTTCGCCCAGAGTGGAAGCCTGGAAAGCTTTGTTGCGTGCCCGTGCCATCGAGAACCAGTGCTATGTACTGGGGGTAAACCGGGTCGGGAAGGATCCCTATTGCGAATATAGCGGAGGAACAGCGGGCATAGACCCGTATGGTAAAACACTTTCTGCCTGTGCGGATGGGGAAGAAGGCTTTGCAGAAGTTGTGATTGATATGGAGGAACTGCAATCGTTCCGGAAAAAATTCCCGGTATTGAACGATGCCGACTCTTTTACACTGAATTAATTTCTATATTATATGAAAAATAAACGCTTATTGTTGGGCGACCAGGCCATTGCGCTGGGAGCTATTCACGCGGGGATTTCGGGAGTGTATGCTTATCCGGGAACTCCCTCTACTGAAATTACGGAATATATTCAAAACTCTCCTATAGCAAAAGAACGCGGTTTGCACAGCAGCTGGTGCACCAATGAAAAAACAGCCATGGAGGCTGCATTGGGTGTTTCTTATGTAGGAAAACGCGCCTTGGTCTGCATGAAACACGTGGGAATGAACGTGTGTGCCGATGCATTTGTCAATTCTGCCATTACAGGCGTGAACGGAGGGGTAGTGGTACTGGCTGCCGATGATCCGTCTATGCATTCTTCTCAGAATGAGCAGGATTCCCGTTTTTACGGCAAGTTTGCCCTGATTCCGATTCTGGAACCGTCTTCCCAGCAGGAAGCTTACGACATGATGTCGTATGCATACGACCTTTCGGAACAAATGCGTACGCCGGTACTGATGCGCATTACTACCCGCATGGCGCACTCTCGTGCGGCAGTCGAAGTGCAGGAGTCAGGAAAGGAAGTGACTTGCACGGGGCGTCCGTCGGTTCCTTCTGATTGGGTACTTTTGCCCGGTAATGCCCGCCGCCGGTATGTGGAAGCCATCGCTACTCAGGAAAAGTTGCGCGATGAGGTTGAACAGTCTGCATTTAATCGGTTGGCAGGTCAGGAAGGTATGGCTGAGAAGGGAATCGTGGCTTGTGGAATTGGTTACAATTACGTGATGGAAACCTATCCGGATGGATGTCCGTATCCTTTGCTGAAGATTTCACAGTATCCTTTACCGGTGGAAACCTTGACCCGTCTGGCCGACTCTTGCAAAGAGATTCTGGTAGTAGAAGACGGACAGCCTTTTGTTGAAGAACAGCTGAAAGGTATTCTTCCTTCTAAATATGTGGTGAAAGGTCGTTTAAGTGGTGAATTGCCTCGTACGGGAGAACTGACGCCGGATAATGTGCGTCAGGCTTTGGGACTTTCTTGCGAACAGGTTTATGCTGCCGCTCAGAATGTAGTTCCTCGTCCTCCTGCTTTGTGTAAGGGTTGTGGACACCGTGATGTATATGATGCCTTGAATAAAGTAGCTGCCGAATATCCGGATGCCAAGATTTTCGGTGACATCGGTTGCTATACACTGGGCGCACTTCCTCCGTTCCGTACATTGAGCAGTTGCGTGGATATGGGAGCTTCCATTACTATGGCCAAGGGGGCTGCGGATGCAGGCTTGTTCCCGTCTATTGCAGTGATTGGCGACTCCACATTTACTCACTCTGGAATGACCGGTCTACTGGATGCCGTGAATGACAAGTCCAATATCACGGTGGTTATTTCCGATAACCTGACTACCGCTATGACTGGTGGCCAGGATTCAGCCGGAACCAATAAGTTTGAAGCCATTTGTTTAGGTTTGGGAGTAGAACCGGAGCACGTGCGGGTAGTTGTGCCGCTTCCTAAGAATATGGAAGAAATTACCCGTGTCATTCGTGAGGAAATAGAATACAACGGTGTATCTGTCATCATTCCGCGTAGAGAATGTATGCAGACTTTGAACCGGAAACTGAAACAGCAAAAAGCACAGAAACAATGAAAACAGATATTATACTTCAGGAGTTGGCGGACAGGGAATCTTGTCCATCGCTACGATTATCGGAGAAGCAGCTCTTCATTTAGGGTTGAACTTGAAACAGGCCGAAGTACATGGAATGAGTCAGCGCGGAGGGGATGTGCAGTCTAACCTTCGCTTGTCGGATGCCCCGATTGCTTCCGACCTGATTGCCTTGGGAACGGCGGATATGATTATCTCACTGGAGCCGATGGAGCTTTGCGCTACCTGCCGTATCTGTCGAAAGACGGATGGATTATCACTTCGGCTGCTCCTTTTAAAAACATTCCGAACTATCCGGACGAAGAAAAGCTGATGCAGGAATTGAAGTCACAGCCTCATGTGGTGGTGCTGGATGTGGAAAATCTGGCGAAAGAAAACCACATGCCTAAGTCGGCCAATGTTATTCTGTTAGGGGCTGCCGCTCCTTTCCTGAAAATCCTGGATGCAGAAGTCCTGCGCGAAAGTGTAGGCCGTATTTTTGCGTCAAAAGGCGAAGAAGTGGTGCAGATGAACTATCATGCCTTCGATATAGGTCATGAATATGTCAAACAGTTGAAATTCTGAGTGCCTATGAGTCGCGTGTTTAGTGAAGAGCTGGTAAATTCCGTAGCGAAGGAAATGAAAGTGGCCGACTTGGCCAATGCCACCATAGGGGATGTGTTGCTGGTAGCTTCCCGCCTAGAAGAACTGACAGGTATTCCTTTTATCCGGATGGACCAGGGGTCTCCTGGTCTTCCGGCCAATAAAATAGGTATTGAGGCAGAGAAGAAAGCTCTCGATAGAGGAGTTGGTTCGCAATATCCGGCAGCTGCCGGAGTGGCAGAACTGAAGCAGGCAGCTTCACGTTTCGTGAAAGCCTTTATCGATATTGATATTTCTCCGCGGGCATGTCTGCCCACTACCGGTTCTGTGGCAGCTTCTTTCGGTGCTTTTATCGCTTGTACCCAGCGAATTCCGGGAAAGAACAAGGTCTTGTTCATTGATCCGGGTTTCCCGATACAAAAATCTCAGTTGCGCATTTTGGGTATTGAGTGGGAGTTGTTCGACATTCATGATTTCCGTGGTGAACCGCTGCGTGCCAAACTGGAAAGTTTCCTGTCGAAGGGAGATATTGCCGCTGTGGTATATTCTAACCCTAATAATCCGGCATGGATTTGTCTGGAAGAAAGTGAGTTGAAGATTATCGGAGAATTGGCTACGCAGTACGATGTGATTGTGCTGGAAGACCAGGCTTATTTCTGCATGGACTTCGTCATGCGTTCGGCCGTCCTTACCAGCCACCTTTTGTACCTACGGTCGCACGTTATACCGATAATTATATTCTGATGTTGTCGGCATCCAAGATTTTCAGCTATGCCGGCCAGCGTATAGCTTTAGCCTGCGTGTCCGATAAATTGTTTGATACGCAGTATCCGGCACTGGCAACCCGTTATGAAGACTCAGGTGTATTCGGGCCGACTTTCATTGCTTCTATCATGTATATGATTACCTCCGGTTGCACGGCTACTACTCAGTATGCCATGGCCGAAATGTTGGAGAAATCCATTTCAGGAGAAATCAATTTTGTAGAAGATGTGCGCGAGTATGAACGTCGGGCACGCCGGATGAAGCAGATTTTTACCGACCACGGTTTCTCGATTGTGTATGATAAGGATGTCACCCAGCAGGTAGGCGATGGCTTCTTCTTTACCTTGGGATACCCCGGACTGACAGGAGGCGAATTGCTGCGTGAATTGATGATGTATGGCGTGAGCAGTATTTCCTTGTCTACCACCGGAAGTGAACAGCAAGGAGTGAGAGCCTGTACATCTCGGATGCGTGAAGAACTCTATCCGGTACTGGAGGAACGTATGAAAGCATTCCAGGCCGACCATCCGCTGAAATAAGAAATCACAAAACTACTACTGAAATAAAGAAAAACACAGCTTATGATTTGGAATCCGAACAAAGAATGTATGCCGCGTGAACAGATGCGCGAGCTGCAAGGAAAACGCTTATGCAAACTGGTGCAGTATGTGTACCATAATGTACCTTTCTATCGTCATAAAATGCAGGAAATGGACCTGACCCCAGATGATATCCGGAGCATAGACGATATTACCAAACTGCCTTTTACTACCAAACAGGATTTACGTGACAATTATCCTTACGGACTGATGGCGGCTCCTCCTTCAGAGGTGGTGCGTGTACATGCTTCTTCTGGTACAACGGGTAATCCTACGATTGTGGGCTATACACGTCGCGACTTGTCCATCTGGTCGGAAGTGATGTCACGCTGTCTGTCGGCATACGGAGTGACCCGTGACGATACTTTCTCCGTAAGCTATGGCTATGGATTGTTTACCGGAGGATTGGGCGCACATTATGGAGTAGAGAACTTAGGAGCTACCGTAATTCCGGCTTCTACAGGAAATACGGAAAAGCATGTACGTTTGATTCGCGATTTGCACATCACGGGTATTGCCTGCACCCCTTCGTATGTCTTGTATCTGGCAGAGGTGGTAGAAAAGATGGGTATCCGTAAAGAGGAATTAGGACTGCGCATTGGTGCGTTTGGAGCAGAACCCTGGACGGAAAACATGCGTCAGGAAATACAGAACCGTTTGGGTTTGAAGGGATACAATATTTATGGGCTAAGTGAGATTATGGGCCTGGTGTATCTTACGAGTGTCAGGAACAGTATGGCTCTCACATCAACGAAGATCATTCTATCCGGAAATTATCGATCCGGTTACCCTGGAATCCCTTCCGTACGGCACACAGGGAGAACTGGTGTTTACCACATTGACCAAAGAAGGCATGCCGCTGTTGCGTTACCGCACGAAGGACCTGACTTCGCTGATTGCTGATCCGTGTCCGTGTGGCCGTACCAGTGTGCGTATGACGCCGATTATGGGCCGAAGCGATGATATGCTGATTATCCGTGGTATCAATGTCTTCCCGTCTCAGGTAGAAAGTGTTATCTTGGGCATGAAGGAATTCGAGCCGCAATATATGCTGGTGGTAGACCGCAAGAACAACCTGGATACTCTGGAAGTGCAGGTAGAAGTGCGTCGTGATTTCTTCAGTGACGACATCGGTTCCATGTTGAAGTTGAAGAAAACACTGTCCGACCGCTTGAAGAGTGTATTGTCCATCAGTGCCGACGTGAAACTGGTAGAACCGAACAGCATTACCCGTAGCGAAGGAAAGTCTAAGCGTGTGATAGATAAACGAGTATTGGTATAACTAAAGCAAAAAACTATGATAATTAAGCAATTGTCTGTTTTCTTGGAAAACAAGACCGGAAGAATCAATGATGTAGTGCATACTTTGGGAGCAAACGGTATTAATATGCATGCTTTCAGTATGGCTGAGACAGCCGATTTCGGTATTCTGCGACTGATTGTGTCTGATGTGGACAAGGCAGTGGAAGTATTGCGTGAAAAGAACTTTGCCGTGATGTCGACCGATGTGGTTTGTCTTTCGTGTGCCAATGTGCCCGGCTCGTTGGCTGTGGTATTGGAGTACCTGGCCGAAGAGCAGATTTTCATTGAGTATATGTATGCCTTTGCACAAGCCGATCAGGCTCATGTGGTCATCAAGCCGAATGACATGTCGCAGTGTCTGAAAGTGCTTGAGGCACATCATTGTCATGTGTTGGCAAAAGAAGAATTGTAAATTCTATATGCAAATTCCCCGTCACGGTTTTAGGTTGGCGGGGGAATTTTTATTGTTAGAATAAGCTCCATGAAACGGTCAGACCTGCCATGACGATGGCTACCATGCTCATCAGCTTAATCAGGATGTTCAGGCTGGGACCGGAGGTATCTTTAAACGGGTCACCTACCGTATCGCCTACGACTGTGGCCCGGTGTACTTCACTGCCTTTCCCGCCAAAGTTTCCTTCTTCCACGTATTTCTTGGCATTGTCCAGGCACCTCCGGAATTGGCCATGAAAATCGCTAAAATGAAACCTGAAGAAAGTCCTCCTATCAGCAGCCCGATGACACCCGGCACACCAAACAGCAGACCTGTCACAATGGGGGCGATGATGGCCAGCAGCGACGGGAATACCATTTCTTTTTGTGCGCCAAGGGTGGAAATCTGTACACAGCGTGCGTAGTCAGGTTCAGTCTTTCCTTCCAGAATACCTTTGATTTCACGAAACTGCCGGCGTACTTCCTCTACCATGTGGGCAGCTGCTCTTCCTACGGCATTCATGGTCAGTCCGCAGAACAGGAAGGCCATCATGCTACCGATGAACATTCCCGAAAGTACCTTGGGATTCATAAGCGTGACATCGTAGAACATCATGAAGTCCGTGAATCCGGCTTCGTGAATCATACTTCCAGTCCGTTGGGAAGTTCCAGTACGGTGGTACCGATACGTTCCAGTCCTATACGTATTTCTTCAATATAAGAAGCCAGTAGTGCCAGTCCGGTCAGGGCAGCAGAGCCGATGGCGAAACCTTTACCCGTAGCGGCCGTAGTGTTGCCCAGTGAATCCAGTGCATCCGTGCGTTTGCGGACTTCAGCTCCCAAACCACTCATTTCCGCATTACCGCCGGCATTGTCGGCAATCGGCCCGTAGGCATCCGTGGCTAATGTGATGCCCAAAGTGGACAGCATACCCACGGCAGCAATACCGATGCCATAAAGTCCCATGCTGATGTTGGTAAAATCGAAACCAGAGGCTAGCCAGTAGGACAGGATGATGCCGGCTACAACTGCAATGACCGGAATCGTAGTCGATACCATTCCTAATCCGATGCCCGAAATGATGACGGTAGCCGGACCTGTTTTTCCGCTTTCCGCCAGTTTTTGAGTAGGCTTGTAGGATTGGGAAGTGTAGAATTCAGTAGACTGTCCGATGACGATACCCACAATCAGTCCGATGACTACAGCCAGTGAAATATACAGCCAGTTATCAATTTGCAGTACCCAAAGAATGCTAAAGGTAGCGATGACAATCAATCCCGCACTGAGGTTGGTGCCCGTAGATAAAGCCTTGAGCAATTCCCTCATGCCTGCATTTTCTTTGGTACGGACGGCAAAAATACCGATGATGGACAAGATGATACCTACGGCTGCAATCAGCATCGGGGCGATGACGGCTTTAAACTGCATGGCGGTATCTCCCGTGCCGATATAGGCGGCAGCTCCCAGGGCAGCGGTAGCCAGAATCGAGCCGCAGTAGGATTCGTAGAGGTCGGCTCCCATTCCGGCCACATCACCTACGTTATCGCCTACATTGTCGGCAATCGTAGCCGGGTTGCGTGGGTCGTCTTCCGGAATGCCCGCTTCTACTTTTCCCACCAGGTCAGCTCCCACATCGGCCGCCTTGGTATAAATACCTCCTCCTACACGGGCAAACAAAGCTGGGTGGAGGCGCCCATTCCAAAAGTCAGCATGGTGGTGGTGATGACACATAACTTGGCAGTGGGATTCAGTGCATCTTCCGGAATGCAGAAATCCAACAGCAGGTACCAGAAAGAAATGTCAAACAATCCCAGTCCTACGACCACAAGTCCCATAACCGCTCCACTGCGAAATGCCACTTTCAATCCTTTGTTCAGTGAGTTGCGTGCGGCATTTGCCGTACGTGCGGAGGCATACGTAGCGGTTTTCATACCTAAATAACCCGACAGACCGGAGAAGAAACCTCCTGTGAGGAATGCCACGGTACCCAATGGTTTTGCAAGTTGAACCCGTATGCCATGATGGCAAACAAGGCAGCCAGTCCGATAAAAACAAGGGTAACTATTTTATATTGCTGTTTCAGGTAAGACATGGCTCCTTTCCGGACATACGATGCAATGCGTGCATGGTAGGTGTACCTTCACTTTCCTGCTTCATTTGCCGGTAGAAGTATCCGGCAAGTGCCAATGCCAGCAGCGATGCTGCCGGGACTAGCCAGAATAGATATGTTTCCATAATACGTTGAATAAGAGTTTCTCCAAACTTACAAAAAATCCTGAAGAAAACGAATAAAATGCGGGAGATTCTACTGGCAGAAAAGACGGATAATTTGGCTTTTATGTGATGGCTCTGCTTTTTTCTAAATTCGGTGAGTTTATTCGGAAACTTTTCAAGATTTTTTATGTTTCCCGTCGCGGAACCGTATGTTTTCCGTTCGGGAACCCTACGTTTTTGCGACGGGAAACATAGGGTTTGCAGTAGGAAAACGTAGAAAACGAACAAGGAAAATAGCAAGAATATGCAGGTAATTTTCAATTTAAGGATAATGACGTGTCAAAAAGCTTTTCGGAATGCGGTAAAAACCAGCCCTCTGTTATAAAGAAATGAGGTTTTGTGGCAGATTGTCGTTTTTTTATTTAATATAAGTGTGATATTGTGAGATATTTTCAATATATTTGCGCACGAAGTTATAAAAGATTGTTCAGATGATTTACGACATGGAAATGCAGAAGACGTTCTATGCGTCGTATGCAGAAAAAGTAGAAAAGGCCCGTAAGAAACTGGGGCGTGCCATGACTTTGGCTGAAAAAATATTGTATGCACATTTATACGACGAAAACACGGTGGCAGCTTTCCGTCGGGGGGAAGAATATGTTAATTTCCGTCCGGACCGCGTAGCCATGCAGGATGCGACGGCCAGATGGCGCTGTTGCAGTTTATGAATGCGGGAAAATCCGTTTCAGCTGTTCCTGCTACCGTACATTGTGACCATTTGATTCAAGCATATAAAGGAGTGGAAGAGGATTTGCCTTCTGCTTGCACAACTAATAAAGAGGTATACGATTTCCTGAGAAGTGTAGCTTCGAAGTACGGCATCGGCTTCTGGAAACCGGGAGCAGGTATCATTCATCAGGTCGTACTTGAGAACTATGCGTTTCCGGGTGGCATGATGGTGGGAACCGACTCACACACCCCGAATGCCGGTGGATTGGGTATGATTGCCATTGGCGTGGGCGGTGCCGACGCAGTGGACGTAATGACCGGTATGGAATGGGAATTGAAGATGCCGAAACTGATTGGTGTGAAGCTGACCGGTGCGTTGAACGGATGGGCTTCACCAAAAGATGTGATTTTGAAACTGGCAGGTATTCTCACCGTGAAGGGAGGAACGAATGCCATTATTGAATATTTCGGAGAGGGAACCCGCTCGTTGTCTGCTACCGGAAAGGCTACTATCTGTAACATGGGAGCTGAGGTGGGAGCTACGACTTCTGTTTTCCCTTATGATGAGGAGATGAAGCGCTACCTCTGCGCTACCGGACGTGAGGATATTGCCGCACTGGCTGAGGCTAATGCGGCCGATTTGCGGGCAGATGCGGAAGTGGCACAGCAGCCGGAGAAATATTACGACCGTTTGATTGAAATCGACCTTTCTGCACTGGAACCGTATGTGAACGGACCGTTTACGCCCGATGCAGCTTGTCCGGTATCGGAATTTGCTGCCCGTGTGAAGAAGGAAGGGTTCCCGCAGAAGATGGAAGTGGGATTGATTGGTTCTTGTACCAACTCTTCTTATCAGGATTTGAGTCGTGCAGCTTCGGTAGCCCGTCAGGTAAAGGCAAAAGGTTTGAAGATGCAGGCTTCGCTGATTATCAATCCGGGTTCGGAACAGGTATATTGCACGGCTCAGCGCGACGGCATGATTGAGGACTTGAAGAGCATCGGCGGTGTGGTGATGACCAATGCCTGCGGTCCTTGTATCGGACAGTGGAAGCGTGTGACTGACGATCCGCTTCGGGCTAATTCTATCGTGACTTCGTTCAACCGTAACTTTGCCAAGCGTGCCGATGGCAATCCGAACACACATGCGTTCATTGCTTCACCGGAAATGGCTGTGGCGTTTGCCATTGCGGGCGACCTGTGCTTTAATCCGCTGACGGATACACTGAAGAATGAGAAGGGAGAAGAGGTCAGACTTGATTCGCCGACGGGGGAAACACTGCCGCTGAAAGGATTTACAGTAGATGACAATGGCTATGTGGCTCCTTCGGCCGACGGAGGAAAGGTGGAAGTGACCATTCAGCCGGACTCACAGCGCTTGCAGAAACTGGAACCGTTTGCTGCATGGAATGGAGAAGACTTCATGGAACTTCCGCTGCTGATTAAGACGCAGGGAAAATGTACTACCGACCACATCTCTATGGCCGGACCATGGTTGCGCTTCCGCGGACACCTGGAAAATATTTCCGATAATATGCTGATGGGGGCTGTCAATGCATTCAACGGTAAGACTAACTGCGTATGGAATCAGTTGACTGGCGAATATGAAGCCGTTTCGGCAGTGGCCAAGCAGTACAAGGCAAAGGGCATGGCTCTATCGTAGTGGCAGAAGAAAACTACGGAGAGGGTTCCAGTCGTGAACATGCCGCCATGGAGCCGCGCTTTCTGAACGTGCGGGTAATCCTGGCCAAGAGTTTTGCCCGTATTCATGAAACAAACTTGAAGAAACAGGGTATGCTGGCACTGACTTTTGCCGACAAGAACGATTACGACAAGGTACGTGAGCACGACCGGATTTCTATCTTGGGATTGCAACGCTTTGCTCCGGGTAAACCGTTGCATGCCGTATTGACGCACGAAGACGGCACGACAGAAACATTCGAAGTGCTTCATACCTATAATGAAATGCAAATTAACTGGTTTAAGGCCGGTTCAGCCTTGAACACCTTTAAAAAATGAGAGAAATGAGCAATAAGATGTATATGCAGGACGGGAAACTGGTGGTTCCCGATCACGTAGTGATTCCTTTTATCGAAGGGGATGGAGTAGGAGCAGAAATCACTCCGGTTTGTCAGAAAATTGTCAATACAGCAGTAGAGCTGGCTTACGTAGCAAGCGCCGCATTGAATGGAAAGAGGTGCTGGCTGGTGGAAAGGCTTTTGAGCAGACTGGTGAATGGTTGCCGGAGGCTACGCTGGAAGCATTCAAGGAATATCTGGTAGGTATCAAAGGTCCGTTGACCACTCCGGTGGGCGGTGGTATCCGTTCGCTGAATGTGGCATTGCGTCAGACGCTTGATTTGTATGTCTGCCTGCGTCCGGTACGCTGGTTCAAAGGAGTCGTTTCTCCGGTGAAAGAGCCGCACAAGGTGAACATGCACATTTTCCGCGAAAATACGGAAGACATTTATGCGGGTATCGAATGGGAACAAGGTACACCGGAAGCACAGAAATTCTATGCTTTCCTCCGTGATGAGATGGGCGTGACCAAGGTACGTTTCCCGGAAACCTCTTCATTTGGTGTGAAACCTGTGTCAAAGGAAGGTACCCAGCGACTGGTGCGTGCAGCCATTGAATACGCGTTGCAACACGGCTTGCCGTCAGTAACACTGGTGCACAAGGGAAATATCATGAAGTTTACGGAAGGAGGTTTCAAGCGCTGGGGATACGAAGTGGCTGAAACTGAGTTCAAGGACCAGACTTTCACCATGAACGAATATGACCGCCTGAAGAAAGAGTTGGGTGAAGAGTCTGCCAAGCTGCCGTAGCCAAAGCCATCAACGATGGAAAAGTGGTGGTGAAGGATTGCATTGCAGATGCTTTCCTGCAAAATACCCTGCTCATTCCGGAAGAATATTCGGTCATTGCTACGCTGAACCTGAACGGTGATTATGTGTCCGACCAGCTGGCAGCCATGGTGGGCGGTATCGGTATCGCACCGGGAGCCAACATCAATTACAAGAGCGGACATGCCATCTTTGAAGCGACTCACGGCACGGCACCGAACATTGCCGGAAAGAATGTGGTGAATCCGTGTTCCTTGCTGCTCTCTTCTGTCATGATGCTGGAGTACATGGGCTGGAAAGAAGCTGCCCAACTGATTGTGAATGCCTTGGAGAAAGCTTTCTCGAAAGGAGAGGCTACTCATGATTTGGCGCGTTTCATGCCGAATGGCCACGCGTTGGGCACGAATGAATTTGGACAGGAAATCATTTCTTTGCTGTAATAGTCGGAGGATTTTCTTGTCGGAGTGTTTTTAATGGATAAAAAGAGAAGTTTATGAAGAAAGAATATATAGTTTACAAACTTTCCGAGTGTGCCAAGCAGGCATGCCGCATCGACAACGAACTGTTCACGAAATACAATGTAAAGCGAGGTCTGCGTAACGAAGATGGTACAGGTGTACTCGTGGGACTGACAAAGATTGGTAATGTGGTAGGTTATGAACGTACCGACCAGGGATTGAAGGCTATTCCTGGCAAACTGTTCTATCGCGGATACGATTTGGACGACATTGCCCATGCCTTGCTGCGCGAGAAACGTTTCGGTTTTGAGGAAGTGGCTTATCTGCTGTTGTCGGGTGAACTTCCGGACAGTGAACAACTGGCTTCGTTCAAGGAGCTCATCAATGACAATATGCCGCTGGACAAGAAGACGACCATGAACATTATCGATCTGGAAGGGCAGAACATCATGAACATCCTGGCACGTAGTGTGCTCGAAATGTACACGTTCGACCCGAATCCGGATGATATTTCACGCGACAACCTGATGCGTCAGTCCATCGAACTGATTTCAAAGTTCCCGACTATCATTGCGTATGCGTACAGCATCTACCGTCACAGCATACACGGACGTTCACTGCACATTCGTCATCCGCACGAGAATCTGTCGCTGGCCGAAAACTTCCTTTATATGATTAAGAAAGAATACACTCCGCTGGAAGCGCGTATGCTCGACTTGCTGCTGGTGCTTCAGGCAGAGCATGGAGGTGGTAACAACTCAACATTTACCGTACGCGTCACCAGTTCTACTCGCACGGATACGTATTCCAGCATTGCAGCCGGAATTGGTTCGTTGAAAGGGCCTCTGCACGGAGGTGCCAACATTCAGGTGGTCAAGATGTTCCATCACTTGAAAGAGGTGATTTCTGACTGGACGAATGTAGACGAAATCGATACCTATCTGACCCGCATGCTGAACAAGGAAGCCTACGATGGCAGTGGATTGATTTACGGTATCGGTCATGCGGTGTACACAATTTCCGACCCGCGTGCCGTATTGCTGAAAGAACTGGCTGGTGAACTGGTGGCAGAAAAGGGATGTGAGAAAGAATTTGCCTTCCTTGAACTCCTGGAACAGCGTGCCATTGAATGCTTCAAGAAAGTGAAAGGAACCAAGAAGCAGGTTTGCTCGAATGTGGATTTCTATTCAGGCTTTATCTACGAGCTGATGGGTTTGCCACATGAAATCTATACGCCGCTGTTTGCCATGGCCCGTATTGTGGGATGGACGGCACACCGTATTGAGGAACTGAACTTCGAAGGTCGTCGCATTATTCGTCCGGCGTACAAGAACGTACTGGAGGAAGTGGACTACAAGCCGATAGGAGAAAGATAAAAGTTCAAGTGATTTTATATGGAGGAAGCGACAGAAACCCGATAATGAGGTATCTGCCGCTTCTTTTCTTTTTAGGAATGTCGGCCAAATTGTGTACCTTTGCGGCGTTTTTATCGTAAAATCAGAAAATATGAATAGCTTGAAAGGTTTTTTCTATGGGATTGCCACTTCGGTAACGTTTGGTTTGATACCCTTGTTTACGCTGCCTTTGATGCAGAAAGGATGGTGTTTGATTCGATTCTTTTTTATCGTTTTCTCTTTGCCACCTTTGCATTGGGTGCCATGATGAAAATAAAGAAGGAGTCATTTCGTATAGAGAGCCGTGATATTCCGATGTTTCTTTTGTTGGGACTGCTGTACACAGGCTCAGCCATGTTTCTGTTCTGGGGATATGGATTTATGGGAGCCGGGGTAGCCACGACACTTCATTTTACCTATCCCGTATTTGTGACCTTGCTGATGTTGGTCTTGTTCCGTGAGAAAGCTTCCTGGGTAACGTGGGTAGCTATTCTGCTGGCAATATATGGCGTATCTGAACTTTCTTTGAAGGGAGATGAGTTGTCGGCCGATGCGACGGGAGTGATTATTGTCTTGCTTTCGGCCGTATGTTATGCGGGCTACATTGTAGCAGTCAATAAATCAAGATTGCGTGATATGAGCGGCCGGAAATTAGCTTTTTACGTATTTATCGTAAGTACGGTGCTGTTTGCCATAAAGGCGTTGACCAATCAGGGAATACAGCCGGTACCGGATGCAGTTTCAATTGGAAATCTGTTCTTGCTGGCGGTGGTGCCTACTGTCATTTCCAATATTACTTTGGTCTTGGCCGTACAGAATATTGGAGGGACAATGACTTCGGTATTGGGAGCCATGGAACCAGTGACGGCCGTATGTATCGGTGCCTTGATTTTTGGGGAAGAGTTTACCATGCAGGAAGGCTGGGGAATATTCCTTATCTTGGTGGCCGTTACCTTAATTGTGCTGACCCGGACCATCCAGAAAAGTTTGTCGACGGTAGTACGCAAAATTCGTCCGCGTCATGCTTGACACGGACGAACCTTGCGGTGGGAAAATCACGATTTCCCGTATAGTTTGTTGATAAGGTCGTTTCGACCGATTTTCCGTAATTCGTTGATAATGGCCTTCCGTTCCTCAGGTTTATACCAGAAGAAGAACATGCGCTGGGCTAGTTTTTCACGAGGGGTTTTGGCGGAGAATACCGGTTCCAGTGTGTAGGGATGTACGCCTGTGTACCATGCTTCCGTAGAGACGGTCATGGGAGTAGGCGTAAAGTCCTGTACCTGCTCCAGATGGAAGTCCAGTTTCTTGGTGATGACCGCCAGTTCGGCCATGTCCTCTTCCGTACAGCCAGGGTGACTGCTGATGAAGTAGGGGATAATCTGTTGTCTTAATCCCGCTTCCTTGTTGATTTTGTCAAAGATACGCTTGAACTCGTAGAACTGCTCGAACGGAGGTTTGCGCATCAGGTACAGTACTTTGTCGCTGGTATGTTCCGGAGCCACTTTCAGTCGTCCGCTTACGTGGCGTGTAATCAGTTCACGGTATATTCCTTGGTACTCTGGTTGGTTTTTGCATCTTTGCTCTGATGGAGAAGCAGGTCGTAGCGCACTCCACTGCCGATAAAGCTTTTCTTGATGCCCGGCAAGCTGTCTACCGCATGGTATATCTCTAATAACGGCTGGTGGTCGGTATTCAGGTTCGGGCAGACTTTCGGGTGGATGCACGACGGACGTTTGCAGCGGCGGCAAAGAGCCGTATCTTTTCCTCCCATCTGGTACATATTGGCCGAGGGCCTCCCAAATCACTCAGATACCCTTTGAAGTCGGGCATTTCAGCGATGGCTTTCACTTCCTTGAGATACTCTCCTTGCTTCGGCTGACAATGAACTTTCCCTGATGAGCCGAGATGGTACAGAAAGCACATCCGCCAAAGCATCCCCGGTGGATGTTGACAGAGAACTTGATCATTTCATAAGCCGGAATTCGCTTGTTTTTGTATTTAGGATGCGGAAGACGGGTGTAAGGCAGGTCGAACGACATGTCCAGCTCTCCTTGCGTCATGGGAGGATAAGGCGGGTTGGTAACCACCGTCTGCTTTCCTACCTGCTGAAGGATGCGGGCAGCCGCATAGCGGTTGGATTCTTCCTCAATATGTCGGAAGTTCTGTGCCTGTTTTTTCTTGTCCTTCAGGCATTCTTCATGCGAATAGAGTGTCAGGTCGCCTTGCCCGTTCGGATTTTCCGGCAGAGCGGCTACCTCTTTCTGTGAAATCAGGTAGGCTGTTTGTGGAATGTCGTGCGGCAAGTCCCCAGCATGAACTTCTCCTTCTACCTCAAGCAAACGCTCGCTCAGTTCCGTAATGGGTTTTTCTCCCATTCCGTAAATAAGCAGGTCAGCTCCTGATTCTACCAAGATGGAAGGACGTAATTTCTCTTCCCAATAGTCATAGTGCGTCAGGCGTCGAAGAGAGGCTTCTATACCGCCTAAAACCACCGGTACGTCAGGGTACAGTTTTTTCAGAATCTGCGTATAGACAATGCTGGGATATTCCGGGCGCATGTCATGGCGTCCGTCGGGCGTATAGGCATCTTCGCTTCTCAGCCGTCGGTTGGCCGTATACTTGTTGACCATGCTGTCCATACATCCGGCAGATACGCCGAAGAACAGTCTTGGTCTTCCCAGTTTCTTGAAGTCGCGCAGGTCATCGCGCCAGTTGGGCTGGGGATGATGGCTACTTTCAGTCCTTTGGCTTCGAGCATTCGTCCGATGACGGCAGCACCGAAAGAAGGATGGTCCACGTACGCATCTCCACTGAAGATGATGACGTCAAGTTCGTTCCATCCCCTCAGTTCAGCCTCTTTCTTGGTAGTAGGCAACCAGTCGGTCAGCTTGTATTCTTTCAAGGCGTTTCTTTAATTGTGGTTTTCTTCAGTTTCTTCTTGTTCCTCTTTCTCTTCTTTTTCTCTTTCCCATTTGATATAAAGAAGGATGAGCTGGTGTAAGCCGAACGCTTTCATGTTGTTGTGATAAATCACGTCAATGCACAGGTCGAGCAAGTCCTTGCTGTTTTCTTCCATGGACGCAATGAGCGAACGGATGTTCAGTTTCAGTTTGTCGAGCACGGTTTCGTCCACAATTCCGTTGCTGTCAATAAGCTGTTGGAAGAGTGAATATTTTTCAATGGTTTCCAGATGCTTTTCAGAAATTTCCATGCTGCGTGTGCCGGAAGCGTTGGTCTGTATGGTATACATAATATGATAATTTTAAAGTTTATGTAACAAAGGTATTTTTTTTCTGGATACGATGACTCGTTTTCTCTCTTTTCTTTAGGGATTTTTGTGTATTTTCGGCTGGTGGAAACGCGGTGCCTGCCTTATCTTTGCCTGACGGATATGTTTCAGACAATATACCTACAAATGGTGATTGCGGGTGTTGAAAGGATTCTCTTATTTTGCAGTGTGAATTTATGAATACGATATTTATGTGTAACAATACTACGCGAATGTATAAACCCACCGACAAGATGGGCGACTTGATTTGTGAGAATTATGCTCTTCTGCAGGTGATGAGCCGTTTTGGCATCTCATTAGGGTTTGGTGACAAGTCCGTGCAGGAAGTGTGCGACATGAATCAGGTGGATTGCAATACATTCCTGATAGTGGTCAATTTCCTGGGCGAGGAGAGCAATCATATTCACGACCATTTGCAGGGACTTTCCATTCCTGCACTGGTAGAATACCTTAAAAAGGCTCATTCCTATTTTCTGGATTTCCAGTTGCCTACCATCCGGCGGAAACTGATAGAGGCAATCGACTGTTCATCGGAGAATGAAGTCGCTTTTCTGATTGTGAAGTTTTTCGATGCATACGTGCACGAGGTACGCAAGCACATGGAATATGAGAATGAAAAGGTATTTACTTATGTGGAACATTTGCTGAAGGGAGAACGGCTGAAAGATTACAGCATCGGAGTTTTTGCCCGTCACCATGACCAGATCAATGCCAAGTTGACCGAGCTGAAAAATATCATTATCAAATATTATCCGTCGGGCGGGGACAACCAGCTGCTGAATGCTACCTTGTTCGATATATTTAGTTGTGAGGAGGATTTGGCTTCGCACAACCGGGTGGAAGATTTTATTTTCGTGCCCGCAATCATGGAGTTGGAAAAGGAGATAAAATGAAACCGCAGGAAACAATATACATTGCTGTGGCAGATACGTCGATGATTATTCGCAGCGGACTCGTGTCTGTGTTGAGGCGTCTGCCTGATTTGCCGGTACAGGTAATCGAGGTTTCTTCAGAAGAGGGCCTGAAGCATTGTATGGAGGCACATACTCCACAAATTTTGATTATAAACCCTCAATTTGGAGGATGGTTCGATGTGGCTGCTTTCAAGCAGGAATATCCGGAAGCTGCCATGAAATTCGTGTCGCTGATTTACACGATGGTGGATGCCAACCAGTTGAAAGGCTACGATGATTCGGTCAATTTATTTGACGACGTGGATTCTTTGTCGCATAAGGTGTCGATGCTGATGAACGTGCCGGATGAGGAAGAAAGCGACCAGGACTCATTGAGCCAGCGGGAAAAAGAAATCGTAGGTTGTGTGGTGCGAGGAATGACCAATAAGGAAATTGCCGAAAAACTCTATATTTCCGTGCATACGGTCATTACGCATCGCCGGAACATTACGCGAAAATTACAGATTCACTCGGTCGCCGGACTGACCATTTATGCCATCGTAAATAAGTTGGTAGAGTTGAGTGAAGTGAAAATGAATCTTTAGAAAGGTCGTTATTTGGATTAATTCTAAAATACCTACATTTAGGTATTGCGGGTACAGCCTTTAACACCTATCTTTGCAGTGTTAGTCATATAGAAATTACGTAAACCACAAAAGTAAAAGAAGTTAGTTATTAGTTGGGTGCGCCCTGCGAAGTGATTCGCGGGGCGCACGCATTTTTTACATTTTGTTATGGTGGTTTAAATCGTTTTCAAAATCTGAAATAAAGTTTTCATTTCCCGAGAAAACCTTTTACTTTTGCTCGAAAGAAGACGAATAACAGATTTTAAGTATATGAAAGTAGGATTATTTATTCCCTGTTATATCAATGCCGTTTATCCGCAGGTGGGAGTGGCTTCTTTTAAGTTGCTGAAAAGCCTGGGGGTGGATGTAGATTATCCGCTGGACCAGACTTGCTGCGGACAACCGATGGCAAATGCAGGATTTGAAGAAGAGTCAGTAGAGTTGGCCAAACGTTTTGACCGTCTTTTTGAACAGTATGATTACATTGTAGCCCGTCGGCCAGCTGTGTGGTATTTGTGCGTGATCATTATGGACAGTTATTAGCCAAGGAACCTCATCGTTGTGCCAGCGAGGGCAAAATTTATGATATCTGCGAATTTATTCATGACGTGGTGAAACCCACTTCCTTGCAGGCTTCTTTCCCTCACAAGGTCAGTATCCAGAACAGTTGTCATGGAGTGCGCCTGATGCACCTTTCTTCACCGAGCGAATTGAATATCCCGTATTATAATAAGCTTCGTGATTTGCTTTCCTTGGTGAAAGACATTGAAGTGGTAGAACCGGAAAGACCGGATGAGTGTTGTGGATTTGGAGGTATGTTTGCGGTAGAAGAACACGCCGTATCCGGACAGATGGGACGTGATAAGGTGAAACGTCACATGGATACGGGTGCAGAATATATCGTAGGTGCCGATGGCTCCTGTCTGATGCATCAGAACGGGATAATTGCCAGAGAGAAGTTGCCTATCAAAACCATTCATATTGTAGAAGTTTTAGCTGCAGGACTATGAGTACGAAACATTCAAAAACCGCCGAGAAGTTTCAGGAAAATAAGGAACTGGCGGGATGGCATGACCAGACCTTGTGGATGATGCGTGCCAAACGAGATAAGATTAGCCGGGAGGTACCGGAATGGGAACAGTTGCGCGACATGGCTTCTGCCATCAAGATGTACAGCAACAGTCACCTGGATTTGCTTTTGCAGGAGTTTGAAAAGAACGCACAGGCAAACGGAGCCCATGTGTATTGGGCGAAAGATGCCGATGAGTATTGTTCTATAATCTATAATATTCTGCACGGACACAATGTGCATCGCTTTATCAAGAGTAAATCGATGCTGGCCGAAGAATGTGGACTGAATGAATTCCTGATTCAGAAAGGAATTGATGTGGTGGAAAGTGATTTGGGAGAAAGAATCCTTCAGCTGATGCATAAGAAACCCAGTCACATCGTGGTGCCGGCCATCCATATCAAGAAGGAAGAAATCGGTGAACTGTTTGTGAAAGAGATGGGCACGGAGCCGGGCAACAATGACCAGACTTATTTGACGCATGCGGCACGTAAGAATCTGCGTCATAAGTTTATTGAAGCGGAAGCCGCTATGACAGGAGCTAATTTTGCCGTGGCTTCTACGGGTGAGTTTGTGGTGTGTACCAATGAAGGTAATGCGGATATGGGTACCTCGCAGCCTAAATTGCAGATTGCAGCTTTCGGGTTGGAAAAGATTGTACCCGACCGTGAGGCACTGGGCGTATTTACCCGCTTGCTGGCACGTTCTGGTACCGGACAACCCATCACGACCTATACTTCGCATTATCGTAAACCCCGCGGAGGTGAACTGCACATCATTATCGTAGATAACGGGCGTAGTAATATTCTGGCTGATCAGGAGCATGTAAAGACATTGAACTGCTTGCGATGCGGAGCTTGCATGAATACATGTCCGGTGTACCGTCGTTCCGGCGGATATTCTTATACCTATTTTATTCCGGGCCCGATTGGCATTAATCTGGGAATGCTGAAAGCACCTTTACACTATTATGATAATGTATCGGCCTGTTCTTTGTGTTATTCTTGCCAGAATGTGTGTCCGGCGAAAGTAGATTTGGCAGACCAGATTTATCGTTGGAGACAAAAACTGGATGGCTTGGGAGTAGCCAGCTCGTCCAAGCGTCTCATGTCGGGCGGTATGAAGGTACTGATGGAACATCCGTCTTTATTTAATTTGGCTCTGGCACGGGCTTCGTGGGTGAATTCTTTCCCTCGTTCACTGGTGTACAATGGGTTGAATGACTGGGGAAAAGAACATGAAATGCCACAGTTTGCCAAGGAAAGTTTTAATGAAATGTGGAAAAAGGGTAAAGTAAAATAGGGAAGCTATGAGTAGTAGAGAAGATATATTGCAGAACATACGTCGTAATACGAGAGTACGTTATGAAAAGCCGGACTTGTCTGCATTGGAACAAGGAGCAATTACGTACGCTGATCAGGTAGCGCAATTCTGTAAGGTTGTGGCAGAAGTCGGCGGACGTGTGGTGACGGTCAATGAGGGAGAAGATGTCAATGCGCTGGTCCGTAAATTGTATCCGGATGCCAAACGCATCGCTTCCAATCTGAAGAATATTACCTGTGCCACTTTTCATCCTGACGATGTGGAGGCTTCTGCTGAGTTGGATGGCACAGACCTGGCTGTAGTAGACGGGCGCATCGGAGTGTGTGAAAACGGTGCTGTCTGGGTGCAGCAGGATGTGGAACAGCGTGCGGTGTACTTTATTTCTGAGGCCTTGATACTTCTGCTCGACCGGAAAAATCTGGTAAACAACATGCACGAGGCGTATCAGAAAATAGATACAGGAGAGTATGGTTACGGTGTATTCATCTCTGGTCCATCAAAAACGGCGGATATTGAGCAGGCGCTGGTGATGGGAGCACACGGAGCGCGTGAACTGACCGTTTTATTACTGTAATAAGGTAACAGATAGAAAAAAGGAGTCCCGGTATCTTTGAACTTGGATACCGGGACTCCTTTTTGTGTTGATTCCCCAATGACAGGGTTTATCGGTGCTGCATGGCCTGTTGATTGAAAGGTTTTGCAGTTTCCGTAATATTGTGGTTGTTGTTCAACTCTAAGAACTGTGTACCTGTCCACCACAATATGTTCATGACAATTACTGCCAGTATGACAGTGAAGGCCGTAATCCTGGCTTCCAGTTGTTTGCTGGAAATTCTTTTAAAATTTTCTTTTCCCATCTCGGTTTTATTCACTAACCTTCTTTTCTCCATATAGTAATTATAGTCTTATTATTTCCTGTTGTCTGACTAATAAATGACACATATATGTAAATACTGCATGAGGGTGATAAATTTTTTCAGAAAAAGTTGCAGTTTTTTATTTTAAGTTGGAGTCGGTCAGTACTTCCTAAAAAGTATCGTAGTACTGTCGCGGAAGTACTCCAGTACTTGCTTGGAAGTACTACAGTACTTCTTAAGGAGTACTGAGATTAAGTAATTTGTTGTAAACTAATTGATTAGTTTACGTAAACCGTCTTGAAGTACTTTTCAAACAACTCTTTCGCTTCATCTAATTGCGCCTGTGTGTTGAGTTGTACATCTTTCACTGGTAGTCCATTTTCATGGCTTCATATTTATGTACACCCAAAGTGTGATAGGGGAGTATTTCAACCCGTTCAATCATGCGATAGTCTTTGAAATGCTCGCCGAGTGCTTCTATGTCTTCTTTAAAGTAGCTGTACTTCTGTACCAGTACATAACGCAGCCAGAACGGTTTCTGGTTTTCTTCAAGCCAGGCTGCAGTTTTCAGGGTTTGTGCATTACTTCTGGAGGTGAGTGCTTTATGACGTTCGTCATTGAACTCTTTTACGTCAAGTAGTACGAGGTCTGCCAGCGAAAGCAACTCCTTTACATCTTCGTTCCAGATTCCGCCATTTGTATCTATGCAGATATGAATGCCCGCTTCTTTCAGCATGCGGAATAAAGGAACCAAGCTTTTGCCTGAAAGGTCGGTTCTCCTCCACTGAAAGTAATGCCTCCTTTCTTCCCGAAAAAAGGTTTTTGGCTTACAGCCATCTTGAGAATCTCTTCAGGAGCAGTTTCTTTACTTTCACCTTTGGCATCAATAGTATCGGGATTGGCACAATAAAGGCATCGGAAATTACAGCCTTGCAAGAAAACAACGAGACGTATTCCCGGACCGTCGTATGTGCTAATGATTCGTATGAATGTACTCTAATCATGATAGGATAAAAAATAATAGACACAAACTACCGGACTGAAAATCCAGGTAGCTTGTGTCCAGTTAAAATTATATACTCTTTATGCAAGAATTACATGCGTTCGTGGAAGCTGCGTGAAATTACTTCCAGCTGATGCTCACGGCTCAGTTTGATGAAGTTCACCGCATAACCAGATACACGAATTGTCAGCTGAGGATATTTTTCCGGATGCTCCATGGCATCTTCCAGCATTTCCCGGTTCAATACGTTTACGTTCAGGTGGTGTGCACCTTTCACGAAGTAACCGTCCATCATCGTTACTAGGTTCTCGATACGGTTTTCCATATCTACTCCCAAAGATTTCGGTACGATAGAGAAGGTATTACTGATACCGTCCTGTGAGTCACGGTAGCGCAATTTAGCTACAGAACTCAGAGAAGCAATGGCACCGTTCTTGTCGCGCCCGTGCATCGGGTTAGCTCCAGGAGCAAATGCTACACCTTTGGCACGGCCGTCTGGAGTGGCACCTGTTTTCTTACCATACATCACATTTGAAGTAATGGTCAGGATAGACAAGGTCGGTTTGGCATTCTTGTAAACCGGCAATTTCTTCAATTCTTCGTCGAAGTAGTAAATCAAGTCTACTGCCAGGTGGTCTACGCGGTCATCGTCATTTCCGAAGCAGGGGAATTCACCTTCGATGTCGAATCCTTCTGTCAGTCCGATGTCGTTACGGCGAGCTGTTACCTTTGCATACTTGATGGCAGACAATGAGTCAACAGCGATAGACATACCTGCCACACCGTAAGCCAGGTTGATAACCGGGTCAGTATCTACGAAAGCCATCTGAGCCTTTTCGTAATAATACTTGTCGTGCATGTAGTGGATGATGTTCATGGCTTCGTTGTACACGCGTGCCATTTCTTTCAGCACTTTCTTATAGTTGGCAAGCACTTCTTCAAAGTTCAATACATCACCGCTCAATGCCGGAATGTCCTTTACCATCAGTGTGCCGGTGTTTTCACAGCGTCCGCCGTTGATAGCCAGCAGCAATGCCTTAGCCAGGTTACAGCGTGCACCGAAGAACTGGATGTGACGGCCGATGTCCTGATAAGATACACAGCAAGCGATACCGTAGTCGTCAGAGTTACGTACTTCACGCATCAGGTCGTCGTTCTCGTACTGGATAGAAGATGTATCGATAGAAACCTGTGCACAGAAGTTCTTGAAACCTTCCGGCAGTTCCGGACTCCACAGCACGGTCAAGTTCGGTTCTGGTGAAGGACCGAGGTTGTACAATGTCTGCAAGAAACGGAATGAAGTCTTGGTTACTTTTGTACGTCCGTCGTTGAAGCGTCCGCCGATAGACTCAGTCACCCATGTCGGGTCGCCGGCAAAGATGTCGGTATAAGCCTGCATACGCAAGTGGCGTACCATACGCAGTTTGATGACAAACTGGTCAATCAACTCCTGTGCATGTGCTTCGTCGAGCAGGCCATGAGCCATATCATATTCAATATAGATATCCAGGAAAGACGATACGTTACCCAATGACATGGCAGCACCATCCTGTTCTTTTACGGCAGCCAGGTAAGCCATGTATACCCACTGAACAGCTTCCTGTGCATTGTGAGCCGGACGTCCCAGTTCAAGACCGTATTGTTCTCCCATGATCTTGATTTCCTTCAGGGCCTTGATCTGCTCTGCCACTTCTTCACGAAGACGGATGCGGGCATCAGTCATCGGACCAGTCAGGTGACGCAAATCATTTTGTTTAGCTTCAATCAGTCTGTCCAGACCATACAATGCCAGACGACGGTAATCACCGATGATTCGTCCGCGTGCATAGTTGTCAGGAAGTCCTGTCAAGAAACCAAGTGAGCGGAAAGAACGGATTTCTTCTGTGTATGCATCGAAGACCCCGTCGTTATGAGTTTTGCGATAATGAGTGAAAATATCTTTAACCTTCGGGTCAACTTCTACTCCGTTTTCACGGCAAGCTTTTTCTACTACCTTGATACCTCCAAAAGGTTTGATTGCGCGGCGCAACACTTCGTCAGTCTGCAAGCCGACAATGACTTCATTTTCCTTATCAATATATCCCGGTGCGAAAGAAGTGATGGTTGATACTGTGGACGGATCGAGCGAGCGTACACCATTGTTTGCACGTTCTTCAGCCAAAGCTTCCAAACATTTGTTCCAAACAGCTTTTGTACGTTCAGTTGGACCGACCAGGAATGAAGCGTCGCCCTCGTAAGGCGTAATGTTTGTCTTTACGAAATCGGTGACGTTGATTTCATGGTTCCAACGGCCTTCTTTAAAATTCATTGCCATAAATTTGAAATATTAAAAAGTTATGTAAATGTGGTTCTCTAAACCGAGTGCAAAGGTAGTGAAAAACCTTGTGTTGTACAATACCTATTTTGTGGTATATTATTATTTTGCATTAATTACAAAGTAGTATAGGTTATAGAAACGGGTTAAGGGAGAGGTGTGTTTGCGAAAAAATCTTTGCAAAAGTTTGCACAACTCAAAAAGTCGCTCTATATTTGCACCGCATTTGAGAGAAGATGCGTTCCCAAAGAAGATTGGAAGTTTGGGTGAGTGGCTGAAACCAGCAGTTTGCTAAACTGCCGTACGGGTAACCGTCGGATCCAGGGGTTCGATCCCAGCTTCCGCTTCTGTAATTAGGAAAGAGAATGGCGCTTTCGTCTAGTGGCCTAGGACGCGGCCCTCTCACGGCTGAAACACGGGTTCGATTCCCGTATGCGCTACATCAGCTACTGGAAGTTTGGGTGAGTGGCTGAAACCAGCAGTTTGCTAAACTGCCGTACGGGTAACCGTACCGGGGTTCGAATCCCCAGCTTCCGCTTTCTGATAGAACTCCGCCAATTGGCGGAGTTTTTTTGTGCCCTTTTGTATATTATTTTTGGTTCTGTTTTGTTGTAGCGTCGCACTTTTTTAGAAAAAGAATCTTTGTTCAAAAAAACTTGGATGTAACGGATGTTGTCATACCTTTAAACTGTAACTTCTTTTATTTTATTGTTAGAATGTGTATGTCTATGTGAAGCCTTTCTGATTCCTTGTTTGTTTTTTAACTCATATAATATTAATAATATTTAATTTTATTCATTTTTCTATATATAAAGAGTGGATTATTTAAAATATATCTATATTTGTACTATGAATAATTTTATAAATGTAAACATTAATGTAATATCTATGAAAATTAGCCATGGATATTTTTAAAATATTTAATTGATATCTTGTTGACTTCTCGTCTTTTTTGAATAATAAATTCTAATTCTAAGTTATATCATTAATCTAATTAATTTATGAGATTGGTAGGTTTTCACAAATGTTTTTATTGTTGGTTGTTTCCGGATGGGGAACTGTATGGGCTGCTCCTGAAAAGTCAGTGGATGCATCTATACTACAACAGTCTGCTAAAATTACCACTCAAGGTACAGTTGTTGACGCTCAAGGTGAGCCTTTGATAGGTGTAAGTATTCTTGAAGTTGGTACTACAAATGGTACGATTACGGATATTGATGGTAAGTTTACTTTACAAGTAACTTCTGGAGCTACACTTGAATTGTCTTATATAGGTTATAAGACACAACAGTTAAAAGCTGTATCAGATCTTGGAACTATTCAAATGTCTGATGATACTGAGGTCCTTCAGGAAGTAGTGGTGACTGCTTTGGGTATCAAGCGTGAAAAGAAAGCTTTGGGTTATGCCATTCAGGAAGTCAAAGGAGAATCTTTGGTTGAAGCCCGTGAAACAAACCTCGCTAATGCTTTGTCTGGTAAGATTTCGGGTGTACAGGTTATTCGTTCTAGTAATGGACCTGGTGGATCTTCAAAAATTCAGTTGCGTGGTGCAAACTCTGTGACAGGTACAAATCAGCCGTTGATTGTGGTTGATGGTGTTCCTATGGATAACTTTACCGGTGCAGATAATGCGGACTTTTATAATCCGTCTTTGGATATGGGTAATGGTCTTTCAGATATTAATCCGGAAGATATTGAATCAATGTCCGTTTTGAAAGGTGCTTCTGCTGCCGCACTTTATGGATCTCGTGCAGGTAATGGTGTTATTTTGATTACAACAAAAAAGGTACTAAACGTGAAGGTTAGGTATTACCATTTCTGGATCAGTTTCTGCAGAAGATTTTCATGAATCCTAAGATGCAGAAATCATTTGGTCAAGGAAATAATGGTGCCTATAATACAGAAACATCCAATAGCTGGGGACCTGCTATGGGAAGTGAATATACCTTCAACGGACAAAAACGTGTGATGCAGTATTATGATAATGTAGACGCATTTTTCAAGACTGGTCTTAATTTGACGGAAAGTATCTCTTTCTCTCAGCAGTATGATAAGACATCTATCTATGCGTCTTTGAACCGAATGGATGATTCAAGCAAGATTCCTGGAGCTACATTGGATCGTACAAACTTGACTTTGCGTGCTTTTTATACATTTGGTAAGGATGATCGCTGGAGTTTGGATGCAAAGGTACAGTATATCAATACGAATGCAGATAACCGACCAATGACAGGTTCAAACGATCAGAATATGTTCCGCACTATTTACCAGTTGCCTTCTTCAATGGATATTCGTGATTATAGCAATCCTTTGACTGATGAAGGTAAAATTAATTGGTATAATAATAGTGGAATGAACCCTTATTGGCTGAACTGTATAATACGAACCATGATACTCGTAACCGTTTTTTGATGAATGCTTCTTTGAAGTATAAATTCACAGATTGGTTGAATGCGGAAATCAAAGCGGGTAGTGATATGTATAATACAGAAAGCAATAACAAACTATATGCTGGAAGTAATCGTAATAATGGTAACAGCCAATATAGCTTGGAAGAAAAGAAGTTTTATGAAAATAACTTCAGCTTTTTGATTAGCGCTCAGAAAGACCATTTGATTGATAAGTTTGGTGGTACAATGACTTTTGGTGGAAACTTGATGGAAAGAAAAACCACCGGCTTAAAAGGTGATGCAACCAAACTTACAGTTCCAAACTTGTTTAACTTGTTGAATA
>ENA-OQHA01000070-OQHA01000070.1-human-gut-metagenome-genome-assembly--contig:-NODE-70-length-51047-cov-5.803712_pt1 | contig 51047 bp, 59 predicted proteins | sample MGYA00242558_ERZ504707 | MGnify/ENA primary metagenome ERZ504707 (study PRJEB26092, sample SAMD00036197) | human gut metagenome | host: Homo sapiens | study: EMG produced TPA metagenomics assembly of... | reverse complement strand
CGTTTTTCAAGCGTGAAATCAATGCACGCTTTCAATTTCAACTCACGCCTCACGGAGGGCGACATATGCCAGATTCATACTCTTCAATGTCCGCAATTTCAACTCACGCCCTCACGGAGGCGACCGATGCACCGTCCATCTTGTCAATCTCATTCGAAATTTCAACTCACGCCCTCACGGAGGGCGACTATGATTGTTTCTTTTGTGGAATACTGCGGGCAATTTCAACTCACGCCCTCACGGAGGGCGACTCTGTGCGTCTTTCCACATCGGCTCCCCGGAGTATTTCAACTCACGCCCTCACGGAGGCGACGACTGATCGGACGTATTCCAGAGACACCGGAAAGAAATTTCAACTCACGCCCTCACGGAGGGCGACGTGAGGAAGAACAAGAACAGCCGCAGCAGGAGGAAATTTCAACTCACGCCCTCACGGAGGGCGACTTTAATTGCCGGACACGACGGTCTGTGATGCCTATTTCAACTCACGCCCTCACGGAGGGCGACAAAACATAGTTTTTTTGTTTCTTTTCACTCGACATTTCAACTCACGCCCTCACGGAGGGCGACGGCAAATTTAGACAAATTTTTCTTCTAAATCGCGGCTATGCTTATTCAATATCTCTATATTTTCTTCCTCATTTCATCTCCCTCCTCCCCCAAATTCTATCTTTTCAGCAAAAATCCTTTAAATTTCAAGTGCGAATCTTCCTGCTTTTTTCTGTGCACTTAGCATTCGCACTACAGAATCAGTGTGTCCATCACGTCAAATCCCGCTTTTGCACCAACATGTTCTACTTTGTTTTTGTACTTTTCACCCAAATAGTAAAACCGCAAACTATCGGTCTCTTTATCTATGATTTTTTCTAGTATATCTTTTACCTGTCGGCACTTAGCCGCATCCATCTGGCACTCGAAGACAGAATTTTGGACTCGCTGGCCGTAATTGGTACATTCTTTTGCTACCTTGCGCAATCGCGTTCTGCCTGCTACGGTTTGTGTATTTACATCATATGTGATCAGCACCAGCATTAAAAATCACCTACTTCCACAAAAATGGCGGATATTCATCCAGATCCCCTCGCAGGAAACGTGCCAGCAGCATGCTCTGTGCATATGGAACCATTCCCCACTCGATCTTTTCGCCTAAAAATGGATGCGTAATCATCTCCTGTTTTTTTCCCTGCCATGCACTAAGAAAGGCTTTTCGTCCCTCCTCCGTCATAATAACGGCACCGTTTTCCTTAGTTAAAAAATATTCTGGCTTCATAATCCTCTTGTTGATAAGTGTCAGAACAAACCGATCTACTATAACGCTACGAAATTCTTCCATCAGATCCAGCGCCAATGACATTCGTCCCGGACGATCTGTGTGGAAAAATCCAACATATGGATCCAGGCCCACTGCTTCCAGCGTCCCGCCGCACATTCCTGCCAGTAAAGAATATCCAAACGAAAGCATCGCATTCACATTATCTAACGGTGGTCTCTTATTTCTTCCATGAAAATAAAAATCCTCTTTCTGCTGCAGAATAAGTTCATCAAAAGCGGAAAAATATACCGATGCAGCTTCTCCTTCCAGTCCTAAAAGTGTTCCCGCATCTTCACATTCTCTGATTTTATTCATACTCTGCCCCAGAAAAGCTGATTTTTTCTTAAGCAATTCTGCATCCAGCCGCATACTGTAATCTCTGGCGGCTCTCTCGAGCACCCACCTGGCATTATAGACCTTGCCAAGAATAAAATTCTTTGCTATTTTGACGCTTTCTTCTTTTTTCTCACTGATGCGGTATTGTGTTTTTCGCAGTGTCACATTTCCCTTTTCTTCTCCGCTGACTCTCGCCAGAAAACGGCCATTTCCGGACATAAAGGATAATTCAATGTCTCTTTGCGCGCACGCCCCCATTAATGCCGGACTCGCTCCTGTATAGCCAAAGGTCACGATCGCCTGTAAATTATGTAAAGGGATTCTTCCTATTTCCTTTTTATCCTCCATTACTACGACATTTTCCCCATCAAGTGAAAGATAACGATTTCCAGAAGTAATATACAAGGTATTCAGCAATCTTTTCATAGATTTTCCTCTTCCTGCATTCTCTTGGTAATGTATTCCGCAACCAATTTATTCTTATTTAAAACCGGCAGACAAATATCTTTCAAGGAACATGCATTACATTTCCTGCTTATTTTTACTTTCGGTGTATACTGTTGTTCATAATACTTATGCATTTCTGCAAATATCTGCTTCACTTTTTCCCGGATTGCATTATCAAATTCTACCTTATGGCGTCTGCGGACTTCACCGTAATAAAGATATCCATACTCGATTTCACAACACAGCATTTCTTCCAGACAAAACGCCTGCGCTGCCAACTGCAGGATATCCTCTTCTCCTTCTTTTGGTTTTCCCCGCTTATATTCTATTGGCACTACACGATAAAATCCTTCTTTTCCATGCAGTGAAATCCCCTCTTTCACCCGATGAAATTCCACCACATCGCACTCGCCGCTCACTCCCATTTCGCAGGAGTGAACCGGCATCGCACGCACAATCAGCAGATCTCCTCTTTTTTCTTTGAGACCCGGATCATGTGCATTTTCATGAAGAATCTTTCCCTCTACCGTGCGGACATTCTCCTGCCACTGCATCTCGATATATGCAAGTGCCATTGGCGCCGGCAGAATGCAAAATGTTGAATTCCTGACAACTGCAGATAATCATCCTCATCATACATTCCAATTCACCCCTCACGGAAAACGACCGTATCTTTAGACAAAATCAAAAATCTCCGGTTCTCTGCATCCTTCTACATTCCAGGTAATATCATAATCCTTAAAGCTTCTCGGATGATCTAAATCTTTATTCCAGTCAAATCCTCTCTGGATCTTTCCACTCGAAATAGCCGGTGTTTTTTCCTCGTGCTGCCACCAATACATCCGGCATACCTCCATACTTCCTTCCGGACGTGCTGACGATGCATCATTTTCAAACAATGTCATGAGTGCTTCTTTCAGTATCTCAGCATCCTCCTGGGTAAAGCCCGTCTTTTCCGCGAGCTGCACATTGACACTTCCCATCACCTTGTATACAGCAAACCCAACTCTATGTTTCGTTCCCATCGTATCAGATGCCTTTCCTTCTTTTCCGGCCTCGCTGTTTACGCTCTTGGTGATTTGCATACTCATGATATCAATCGGAGACAGACTTACTGCCTGATGAATCGACACCGGACCGCGTACGCCAAAGGATACTGGAATTCCTTTAAATGCAAAAACCTGTCCAAATGCTCTCACATCGATCCACTCCCTGCATGCAATCTGTGCGCAGAGATCTCTGCTCGCATCTTTCTTATTTCCCATCTGTTTTTTAAGCTCCTCGCAACCATCTGCGCGCTCCTTCAGACTCTTGAATGAGTCGTCCGTTCTGTCATCTGACTGCACGAAAATTTTCTGTCCCAGATCCTGCAGGCGGTTTCGGATTTTTCGTTTAATGCAGACATCTGAAATTTCCCCATATCCATCCAGATTAATTCTCGGACGGTTTCCGTTCAGTGGATCTCCATTGGGATTTGCATTCGTTGCACTCACAAATAATGTAAAATCAATTTTTCCTTTTAATTCGCTCATTTCTTTATTCCTCCTCTGTTTTCTCTGTTTTGTAAGTTCTCAGCGCACAGGACTGACTGTGAAATCCAAGTAAATATAAGCCGCTCAAACGTTTATTCTCCTGATAATCGTTTACACTTTCAAATGCGTCCTCGATTTCGTCCAGCAGATTTTCATAAAATCTTCGTTCCGGCACTGGCAATTTGCTCAAATACGGCTGAATATTCTCTTCAATAACTTTCCAGGTTTCAAACGGTCTCTGCGAAAAATTATTCATGTATCGCTTTGCATTTGTAATTCTGCTTCTGTCCTTATCCATATCAAAAGTCCGATATTCAATTCGATCTGCTACAGCAAGCAATCTTCCATACAGGTAATCTCTTTCTGTACAATTTTTGTCTACCGCCATTTTCCATTCCTCCTTATAAAGTTCTTTTCTTCTTTTTTTAACCATGGAGCACGCAAGCTGCAAAATCTGCTCCCAGTTTCTCCGTTCTTTATATGCCAATGGATTAGATGCCTTATTTATCGCCCTTTCCACATAATCAGCTGGTATTCTCTGCCCATCCCAAATACATGGCAAGATACGCTTTGCAACCTCAGCATAAAGTTTTTTGCTGTTTCCATCTACAATGGTAATACTTCCATTATTTTCTATTCCGAATAAAAGATCCGCTATCTCCTTTACTCCAACCATGCCATAATAAACAATTCTTTTTCCGTCTCTCCATTTTTCATGACGCCACCAGCAGTCCTTGTGCCATTTTCTGATATTCTCTAAATATCGCGTTTCTTCAATTTTTTTTGCTTCCACGACTGCCAGGCGCCCCGGTGTTGCTGCATCGACTCCTAATAACACCATATATTTCATAGTCGTGGGACATTTTTCCTCGTTCTGCAGCGTGCGATACCCACTCATCGCCTTCTGAAACAGCTCCGCTCCGATCGCATTGGTGTCAAACTCCGGATCTTCCAGTCCGGTATCCCATTCATCAAATTCAGATATAATATGCTCCGTATCCGAGTCCCATCGAACTTCTAATTCTCCTGCTGAATCCTCCGCTGTTTCCCATGTAACAAACACCATGGTATCATATGTGCCTCCCTGTCTGCGGATAATCCATTTCAATGCGTTGTGAACCTTCTGGGATGTTTCATTTCCAATTGCAAATGCCTCTTCTTTCGTTGCAAATCGACCACGATACGTAAAATTATCCTTATCATTTGAAGAAATCAGTTTCGCGCCGTCTCCTTCATTTCGGATTTTCTTTGGCTGTAGATAGGAAATACTTCTCTTTTTCCACTTAAATAGCAAAGTCCCTTTTCCCCTTCCATAGACCGTTGATACTGCTGATATTTTTCCCATAAGGTCTTATCTTTCCAGCATTCATCAACTGTTTCTGTCAGTGGATTACTTAAAGAGCGCACAATAAATCGCACAAACGCTTTACTTTGATCAATTCCCTGAATCGTTTCCTTTTCTGCCAGCGTTCCATCTTCATTTTGCTTCAATACCTTCTGTTCAATCAAATCATGCATCAAACTTTTCTTCTGCAGATAATAATAAATTGCTCTTACTTTATCATGGCAAAATTCTGACTCATACCATTTTTTTAATTGTTCCATGTAAATTTCAAAACAGCTTCCATCGTCCGCCACATAAAGCGGATAATCGCCCGCCAGATATCTTAAATTATCACACAGGGGATGGGCTTCTTTTCCAGATGTTCGGCTTCCTGATTTTTCTGTAACCGGAATAATGGTAAATTTATCATTTGCAGGAACCTGTTCGCCATGTAAAAAGTTACCTTCTTCATCAATGGTTACCGTAATCTGTGCCGTTGCCGTTGAGTGGAATGTTGGAAGCAGCGTATAGGGAAATTCACCACGATATTCTATTTTTCCTACCTTGTTCAGATTTTTTTCGTACAAATCCAGTGCTTCTCTTCCCCAGTTCACGTATCTTTCACCTCCCTTTTTTCATGTTCTTCTTTCTCGATATTTTCAAATATTTTCGGCTGCATTTTTCGTATATGACGTTTGATTGTACACTCTTCCGGACGGGGATAAACGATGTAGCCTCCCCTTGTCATGGTCGGATGCTCCCAGAATCTTACCGTCATGTTTCCCTGATCCTCCGACAAAACGGCTTCTTCCGCATAAGTAATTCCGTGATAAGAGAAACCGAAATCTATATCTTTTTCCATATCATCATAATATCCTGCTCCACTGCCAAATTCACACGGTTCCACAAATGCCTGACATTCTCTTGTTCCAAGAAAAATATCTCTCCGGCCTCCGCTCTTTACCATTCTTTCTGACATGCACTGATATTTTCGCTCATTTCTATCCTGTACCATGTTGACCTGATGCTCATTAAATTCAAAATGAGCACGTACCTGATAACGCACATCCTTTAAATACGTGTAGTATGCCAGTTCGTTTCCGCCATTGTATTTAATAGGACGAATACCTTTTGTTTCCGTCTGAATCCGGTTCATAACGCGAATTTCATCAATTACCCAAAAGATCGTGGGTTTCCAAAATATGCTTTCCGTAATACCTCGCAATGCCTCGTAAGTTGGAATTGAATAACTTGTTTTTTCGCCTCCAACACGCACCACCGGATCAGAAAACAATGCATAGTTCCCATACACCTCGTACTCTATGGTATTCGCATGTTTTTCCATTGTACCACCTCCAATATGTTTAATAGTTCTCAAAGTTCATCTGCGGTTCTTCCAGCACACCAACTTCATTGCTGTAATACCCTTCGCTCAACGCGAGTATTTCTTCATCACTAATTTGATATATTGCATTATTAAGACGTTCCTTCTGCACTTCTGAAATTCCAACCGTATATTTTTGCAGTTCCCGCAGCATCCTCTGCTTTTCCTCCCAAGGTAAATACTCACCATCTGCTCCGACAAATGCTGCAATCAGTTTTTTGGCCTCATCATTATAGGGAACCACAACTGGAATCTTATAATCATTAGAAATAACTTCAAATTCTTTTCCTGCCGTTGCAAATGCCTGTGCCATTCCCCCCTTATACTCTTGTTCAAACTTATGCCAATATTGTTTTCTTCCCGGACAATTTTTTCCCAGCATTTCTAGCAAGGTCGTTTTATAATTTTTCGCCGGAAATTTCGTGATATCAGCCTGCAGCACCTGATAGTAATACTGATAATAAATCGCTATCGCTTTCGACGAATCTAATCTTTTTCAAAAATTTCAGGCTTACTTCGAAATTGTTCTAATAATTTTTGTACTGCTCTTTGTTCTTCTTGTATCTCTGGCAGCTTTTCCAGACTTTCGGCCTCGTTTGTCAATTGTACAATGTAAATCTTTCCAAACCAGGGATACTCCTTGTGGCGATTTCCTCTTCCAGTGGCCTGGATCACATGATCCAATCCCGCTTTTGATCGAATGACACAGCCAAAAGAAAAATTTACACCCGCTTCTACAACCGGTGTACTGATGCAGATCACTCTGCCTGTATATCCGGATTCTCTATTTTTTCGTAATGCCGCATGGACCGTTTCCAACGTGTCCTCTTTATTTTGCGGGCAAAGTTTATTGCTCAGGTGAAAAACTTGATCTTCGTCTGAACAGCTGCTTTTTATCTTTTCATATACTTGTTTTGCACATTCGGTTGTATTTACTATGACCAGCACATTTCGAAATGTCTCAGCTTGCTGCAACGTAAAATCACAGAGATCCTCAATTTCCATTCCGCCCGGATACGCTTCTGTTTCTGTCAAATCTACGATATCCGTTCTTCGAAAGGCTTCTTCATACTTTTCTATGATTTCCGTCATCTCCATGCATTCACTTAAATTATTCTCTTTCAAATCTTTAATGGATGGCTGGGTAGCTGAACATAATACAACATCCGATTCCGCAAAATTGGTAAGAAAATTTACTGCTAAGTTAAAAAGTTCCATACACTTCTTCGGAATGGCCTGTACCTCATCAAAAATGATCACGCTGTTACATAAGGTATGCATTCTGCGGATATCTCTTTTCTGTCCCGAAAAAAGTACATTCAATACCTGTACAGCTGATGTCATAATAATTGGCACATCCCATGTTTCTGTCAGTTTTTTATAGTCTTTCTCCTGCTTTCCCTCCGAAAGAATCACATTGCAATGATGTTCCAGTACGATATCCGGATCGTCAACTGCTCTCCGGATCTCATCGGCATTCTGGCTTAAAATACTATTAAATGGGGCAACATAAATAATATGCTGTTTTTGGGTCCGCTCGGCACGATACAGTGCAAAGCGCAAACTACTTAATGTCTTTCCAGCTCCCGTTGGTACTGTCAGACGATACAGTCTCGTTTCTTTTTCTGCCTCTTCATAGCACCTCTCAGAAATCTCCTGCCGGACTGCCTGAAGACTCTGGCCATTTTCTGCCTTGTTTCGAATTTCATGATTAAGATAGTTCTCAAAACATTGTATACTCTGTTGCCATATTTTCTGTATTTCTTTCTTTGAAATACGTTGTTTCAATTCTTCATTCTGAAAAAATTTTTCCGTATCTGTCCAGTCGCTATCAAATAATACAGAAAGTAATACCCGAAAATACATCCCTATGTAAAAGTATCCACTTCCACAATGGCGATTTTGTCTTGTATTTTTCTGCACAAATGTTCCTATTTTTTTATTGATCTGAACATATTGTGCATCTGCTGCTTCGCACACTTTTTGGATTTTCTCTTTATCAAAGATCTGAAAAAATCTTTCCTTCACAATGTCTTCCTGACACTCTTTTTCCGCTCTGCGTTCCTGTAAGGTACACCCGCTTTCAAAATCAATACAGTCGCTGATTCCATGATGTGAGTACACAACTGTACTTAACAGCTCTGCTGCTGTTTTCTGCCGCATCATTTTCCATAGCATCCGTCCACCTGCGGTTGAGTGATCCAAATCGTTTCGGTGTGCCTGATCCCCCTTTTTCAAGATATCTTGAAATCTTTCTGCACATCATCAGAGAGTTTCCCCGCATCATGAAAAAGTGCGGCCGCCTCGACAAGTTTCTGAATCTCTTCCATAGGACAAATGCTTTTTGCATATGATGTTACATTATCTGTATGTTCCTGAAAGCTCTGGGTACGGCCTGTTTCAAAATCCACATGTGCAAGATAAATGTCACTTGTTTTATTTTCGTTTGTATTATTCATCACTTTCTCCTTTTGTCTATTTTGTTTATTTTTCGGAGTCAAGTTCTGATTTTTTATTCACTTTTACCACATTATAGCAGACTCCGACCTGTAGCGCAATATATTTTCAAACTTTTGTTCGATCATATATTTAGTTTATACCTCATCGTTTTCTACTTTGACATGTCAAATAATTCTATTCAAAATCCTTTTTACCACCTCTCCTCTTAAATCGCATTTCTGCCTTAGTATCAATTTGATTTTTATTTTCACATTGGGAATTTACAAAGATTTTTAGATTTTGTAATTCTTCCTTTGTGTGTTAGAGTATTTTTTACTCTAAAATTATAGAAGACTTTACAAATTAGAAAATAACGTATAGAATAGTATATGTTCGTAGTTTACTATTCTTTTTAGATCTTATTTCTAAATTGAATCAGTTTTCTACCTGAAGAAGTTATCCGATACTGCCAATATCTGATAACTTCTTCTTTTTACCCTTTCACTATATCACCTTTTTTACTAATATGCAACAATAATTATATTTTTATACCTATACAATAATGTAAAGTTTACATTATTGTATAACATAAATACTAAAATAAAAAGCACTAGAATATTTTCTAATGCTTTTTGTCTAACACCTATCCAAAAATGTTTTTCAACTCACAGACCTAAGTCTGAACTCGCAGAATATCCTCGGTATTTGTATCCTGCCCTTTTATCTTACCATAAATTCCGCCAACGTCAATTAGTTATTCCTCCCTTCAAATCCTCTATTTATTTTGTATATCTAAAATCCGTATATTTTTATTCTGCATTTCAATCATATTTTTGTTGAATGGACTACAAGAAACTGTTATACTCAATATACGGGTGTTGCCATAACGGTAGGCGGTTAGTCCTTCTACGGAGGGACTGTGACTCTCCGATTACATAGAAACCCTTTATATGGGAATTCCTTGGAAAGGAGGGCTAAGCATGAGTATTATCGACTTCATAGCAGTTGTAAGTTTCGGCTTAACCTGCTTTAGCCTTGGATACAACTTCGGCAAAGATACTGCGAAATCACAAAAATAGCCGCCCAGTCCTGCAAACTTTGGCGACTATTTTTACATAAACCAATAAATATGGACTAACCGTCTATCGGTAGCACTCTTTTCAATATCATAATATCATGCATTTCAGAATATGTCAAAATCTTCTTTTCACATATCCCGAAATCTCCGATACCTCTCCTCTACCAATTCTTCCCCATCCATCTTCTCATACTTTTCCAGGAATCTCAGAATTTTGCCTCTCAATTCTTCACACACCACTGGCATTGTGTCCACCGTAAACTCCCCCGGCTCTTCCACAATCTCTTCTACAATTCCCAGTTCCTTCAAATCCCCCGCCGTCAGCTTCATCACCTCGGCGGCCTCCGGCGCGCGTTTGCCGTCTTTCCACAGGATGCTTGCAAATCCCTCCGGCGACAGGATGGAGTAGATGGCATTCTGCATCATCCACACTTCATCCGCCACGGCGAGTGCCAGTGCACCGCCGCTGCCGCCTTCTGAAATGACAATAGAAAGAACCGGCGTTTTTAACGCTGACATTTCATACAGGTTCCGCGCAATCGCCTCGCCCTGGCCGCGTTCTTCGGCTTCCATTCCGCAGAAGGCGCCTGGGGTGTCTACGAGACAGATAACAGGCCTGTGGAATTTTTCGGCCTGTTTCATCAGACGCAGGGCTTTGCGGTAGCTCCGGGGACGGCATGCCGAAATTGCGGCGGATGTTTTCTTTCGTATCCGCGCCTTTCGCCTCGGCGATGACCGTGACCGGTGTGCCGTCAAACGATGCAATACCGCCGATGATCGCCGCATCATCGCCATACAGTCGATCACCATGAAACTCAATAAAATCAGGAAACAGCTCCCGAATATAATCTTCTCCCACCGGTCGGTCCTTTTTCCGCGCTTTCTGCACACAGTCCCAAGCCGATGTTTTCTCTCCCGTTTCTGGTGCTGCCAAAGACCGCTTCACGTCTCCATCCCCCAAAGTCAGCACTTCCGAGGAAACTTCGATATCTTTCCCATGCATCCGCAGAATCTCCGACAGCACCTCTTTCGCCTCTTCTCTTGGCAGAATCCGATCCACAAACCCATGCTCCACCAGAAACTCCGCCCGCTGGAACCCTTTCGGCAGTTTCTGTCCTATTGTCTGCTCAATAACCCTCGGCCCCGCAAACCCGATCAGCGCATGCGGCTCCGCCAGAATAATATCCCCCAGCATCGCCCAGCTCGCCGTCACGCCGCCCGTCGTCGGGTCCGTCAGCACACTCACATACAAAAGCCCCGCATCACTGTGTCTTTTCAGCGCCGCCGACGTCTTCGCCATCTGCATCAGAGAAACAATCCCTCCTGCATCCGCGCCCTCCCGAACACGCAAACAAAATCACCGGCAGCGAGAGCTTCGTCGCCTCTCCACCGCCCGCGTAATCTTCTCCCCAACAGCCTCACCCATACTTGCCATCATAAACCTGCCATCACAGACCCCGATCACCGTCTCCATCCCGTTGATCCGTCCCTTACCAGTCACAACAGCCTCCGTAAGTCCTGTTCTCTCCTGCAGAGCCCTCATCTTCTCTTCATACCCCGGAAATCCCAGCGGATTCCCCGCCGTCATCCCCTGATCCCATTCCTCAAAACTCCCATCATCCAGAAGAAACTCAATCCTCCGATACGCATGCACCCGAAAATAATTCCCACACTTCGGACAAATATAAAGATTCCTCTTCACATCCTCCGTAAAAATAGCCCCCTTACAAGCATTACACTTCTTCAAAATCCCCTGCGGCGCTTCCGGCACCACCCCATCCGCCGTGTGCTCCTTCCGAAACACCGTCTTCTTAAAATACTTACCCAGCATCATACCACCATCACTCCTTACGTCATAACACTTTCACTCTATTGTCATCATAACAATCTTCCAACCACACACCTCACCCATCGAGCATTCATTCTCTCTTCACCGCTCACTCCTGTCATCCCAGCCGCACCGCCCCGCGGTGTCGCTGACCACACTCTCCCAGTCGTGTGTCTGATCTCAGCCGCCCGGCAGTACAGCAGAGGGGGACGGCGCATTTGCTATAGAAACACTTAGGCTTCCAGAATTTGCGTTATTTTCAAAAATCTAACTGTCTGAGCGACAGCGAGTTTTGGATTTTTGAAAATGGTTTTAGCAAATGCTGGAGTCCTTAGTGTTTCTTTCCTCTGAAACCGCGCCGTCCCCCTCTGCTGTACTGCCGGGCGGCGTCCGTCTCTTACAATCTCTCCGTCAACCGCTCCACAAACTCAATATCCGCCCTCCCGGCCAGATACTCCTCTTCATTTAAAATAGAATACAAATAATCAACGTTAGTGTCGACTCCCTCGATGACGACTTCCCCCAGCGCACTCCTCATCCGCGCAATCGCCTCCTCACGCGTCCTCCCATGCACAATCAGCTTCGCCAGCATCGAATCATAAAACGCCGGAATCACATACCCGTCATACGCCGCCGTATCCACCCGTACTCCAAATCCCCCAGGCAGATGCATCTCCGTAATCTTCCCCGGACAAGGCCTGAAATTCTTCGCCGGATTCTCCGCATTAATCCTGCACTCAATCGCATGACCCGAAAGCCGTACCTCCCCCTGCGTCACCGACAGCGGCATCCCCGAAGCCACCCGAAGCTGCTCCTGAATCAGATCCACCCCCGTGACCCACTCCGTCACCGGATGCTCCACCTGAATCCGCGTATTCATCTCCATAAAATAAAAATTCCCGTCCGGCTCCAGCAGAAACTCAATCGTCCCCGCATTCGCATAATGCGCCGCCTTCGCCGCCCGGACCGCCGCCGAGCCCATCCGCTCCCGCAGCGTGTCATCAATCGCCACACAAGGCGACTCCTCAATCATCTTCTGATGATTCCTCTGAATCGAGCAGTCCCGCTCCCCAAGATGAATCACATTCCCGAACGAGTCCGCCATAATCTGAAACTCCACATGACGCGGATGACGAATCAGCCGCTCCACATACATCGTCCCGTCCGCAAACGAACTTTTAGCCTCCTTCTGCGCCGTCTGAAACGCACTCTGGAACTCCCCGCGCGTCTCCGCCATGCGCATACCCTTGCCGCCGCCTCCAAGCGCCGCCTTAATCATCACCGGAAAACCAATCCGGTCGGCCTCAGAAAGACCCGTCTCCCAGTCAAAAACAGGTTCCTTTGTCCCCGGAATCACCGGCACACCGGCTGCCTGCATCGTATTTCGCGCTTCAGACTTATTACCCAGCCGGTCCATCACCTCAGGCGACGGCCCAATCCACGTAATGTGGCACTCCTGGCATCTCCGCGCAAACGTGCTGTTCTCCGACAGGAATCCAAATCCCGGATGAACCGCATCCGCCCCCGTCACAAGCGCCGCACTCAAAATACGTTCCATATTTAAATAACTGTCCTTCGACGGTGCCGGCCCGATGCACACCGCCTCATCCGCGAGCTGCGCATGCAGTGCCTCCCGGTCCGCCTCCGAATAAACAGCAACCGTGAGAATTCCCATCTCACGGCATGCCCGGATAATCCGGACCGCGATCTCCCCACGGTTTGCAATCAAAACTTTTCGAATCATTGTGCTGCCCCCACCATAAAGGTCAGTTCCGCCTGCGCGACCACCTTGCCGTCAACCGAAGCAACCGCTTCCCCGACGCCCATCGGTCCCTTGTGGCGGATAATTTTCGTCTCCAGACGAAGCTTGTCTCCCGGTTTCACTTTTCCCTTAAAGCGGCACTTGTTGATGCCGCCGAAAAATGCAATTTTTCCCTTATTCTCGTCAAGAGAAAGAATCGCAACCGCACCGACCTGCGCCAGCGCCTCGATAATCAGCACGCCCGGCATCACCGGCTCCTGCGGAAAATGACCCGCAAAAAAATCCTCGCGGTACGTCACACATTTATACCCAATGCCGAATTCGCCCGGCTCAAAATCTTCTATGTAATCCACCAGCAGAAACGGATGTCTGTGTGGAATAATCTCCTGAATCTGTTTCGTTGTCAAACTGTTCATTCGCTGCTTCCTTTCTCGTCCCGGCTTTACGCTTTTACCCGGAACAGCGGTTTTCCGTAATCAACCATCTCGCCGTTTTTCACCAGAACCTCCGCAATCACGCCGTCCACTTCGCTCTCAATCTCATTCATCAGCTTCATGGCCTCCACAATCGCTACAACCTGTCCCTTTTTCACGGTGTCGCCAACCTTCACAAACGGCTCGGCATCCTCTGCCGGAGCTGTATAAAACGTTCCGACCAGCGGGGATGTCACAAAAACGCCTTCTTCTGCTTCACTGTGATCCTCAGCCGCTGTACTTTTTCCTGCCGTTTCTTTTCTCTCCGGCATGGCTGCTTCTTTCGCTGTCACGCCATTTGCTCCGCCCATCATCTCTGCCATCTGCAGACCGGCACCGGATGGAACCCCGCTCATCTGCACCTGCACCGGAGCTGCTTTTCCATGCTCCATGGCAATCTTGATCCCATCAGCCTCGTAATCAAACGCGGTCAGCAAGAATCCGAAACTTTATCAATCAACTGTAAAATCTGATCTAATTCCATCTTATTTTCCTTTCTGCACCGGAACACGATGCCGCTTTATTCATATTTCTGAAACAGCAGCACCGCATTGTGGCCGCCAAAACCAAGGGAATTGCTCATTGCCAGTTTCACATCGGTTTCCACCGGAGCGCCGATGCAGTAATTCAGATCGCATTCCGCATCTGCTTCCTTTGTTCCAATCGTCTGATGCACGAAGCCGTCCTGAATGGATTTCGCACAGACAACAGCTTCCACACCGCCTGCCGCGCCGAGCAGATGACCGACCATCGATTTCGTCGAGTTGACCAGCACATGGTCTGCCGCATCACCGAAGGCTTTCCGGATCGCACGCGTTTCAAACAGATCGTTGTGATGTGTGGACGTTCCGTGTGCATTAATATAAGTAACTTCTTCCGGTTTTACTCCCGCTTCTTCCATCGCAAGCTCCATCGCACGTGCCGCACCGCTTCCATCTTCCAATGGAGAAGTAATGTGGTACGCATCGCAGGTTGCGCCGTATCCGACTACCTCTGCATAGATCTTCGCGCCGCGCTGTTTCGCGTGCTCCAGCTCCTCAAGTACGAGAATGCCGGCGCCCTCACCCATGACGAAACCGTTCCGGTCTTTATCAAACGGAATCGAAGCCCGCAGCGGATCTTCCGACTCGGAAAGTGCGGTCAGTGCCGAAAAGCCTGCCACGCCGACCGGCGTAATTGCGCTCTCCGCACCGCCTGCCACACAGATGTCCGCGTCGTTGTACTGAATTGCGCGGAAGGCATCGCCAATGCAGTGCGTTCCTGTCGCACACGCCGTTACCACGCTGGTACATTTTCCTTTCGCGCCGAGTGCAATCGCAACGTTTCCCGCCGCCATGTTCGCAATCATCACCGGAACGGTAAACGGGTTGACGCGGGACGGATTTCCGGCATCAATTTTGGCTTTCGCCTGCTCGCATGCATTCAGATCACCGACGCCGGAGCCCACCAGAACGCCGACGCGGAACGGATCTTCATTCTCCATGGAAATGCCGGCATCTGCAAACGCTTCTTTTGCTGCCGCAACGGCATACTGGGAGAAAGTTCCCATTCGTCTTGCCGCCTTAAAATCCATGCGTTCTTTTGCCACGAAGCCTTTGACCTCGCCTGCCAGATGTACTTTATATTCTGCTGTATCAAATTTCGTAATCGTTCCGATTCCGCAGGCTCCCTTGCGGACGCCGTTCCAGAATTCCTCCACGGTATTTCCAATCGGGGTTACCGCACCCAGCCCTGTGATGACTACTCTTCTCTTCATTCCAACTCTCCTTTTCTTAGATCACCATGCCGCCGTCGCAGTGAATCACCTGTCCGGTGATGTAAGCTGCCGCTTCGGATGCCAGAAATGCGGCCAGGTTTGCCACATCCTCCGGCTTTCCGAAATGGCCGAGAGGAATCTGGGATACGGATGCTTCTTTCACTTTATCCGAAAGAACCTCCGTCATATCGGTCTCAATAAAGCCCGGCGCAATCGCATTGACGCGGATGCCGCGGGATGCCAGTTCCCGTGCCGCTGTTTTCGTCAGGCCGATCACACCTGCTTTCGATGCCGCATAATTTGCCTGTCCGGCGTTTCCTGCCACGCCGACCACAGAAGCCATGTTGATGATGCAGCCGCTCTTCTGGCGGATCATCGGCCGTGCCGCAAAGCGGATGCAGTTGAACGTTCCCTTGAGGTTTGTCTCAATGACACGGTCGAAGGCTTCCTCCGACATGCCCATCAGAAGGCCGTCCTTGTGATGCCCGCGTTGTTGACCAGAATATCGATTTTCCCATACAAAGCAAGAATTTCCTTCATCCACGCTTCACACGCCGCAAAATCCGATACATTGCACTGCATCACGCAGCCGTCTCCTCCTGCCGCGCGGATTCCCGCAAGCACGGTTTCGGCCGCCTCTTTTGAACCATTGTAATTGATGACAACAAAGGCTCCCTCCGCCGCCAGTTTTTCTGCAATCGCACGCCCGATTCCGCGGGATGCGCCCGTTACTACTGCTGTTTTTCCACTTAACATCTCATTCTCCTGCTGCATAATCCACTATCTATAATAAAGTTTCGCACACCTGATGCATTTCCTCATAGGTGCGGATATTGTAACCTTTTACATCCCGGTTGATTTTTCTTAAAAAGCCGGTCAGTGTTCTTCCCGGTCCGATCTCCACGAAGGTATCAACGCCGTCCGCAATCATTGCCTCGATGCTCTGCTGCCACCGCACACCGGATGCCACCTGCTGGATCAGAAGGCCGCGCGTCAGTGCAATGTCACGCACATACTGGCCGGTTACATTCGTCACATACGGAATCTTCAACTCCATAAAGCCGACGCCTCGAGCGCTTCGGTCAGCCCCTGGGACGCAGCTTCCATCATCGGGGAATGGAACGGGCCGCTTACGTTCAGCGGAAGTACCCGCTTTGCGCCTGCTTCTTTTAACTTTTCCGAAGCCTCTGCCACTGCCGCCTCATATCCGGTGATGACAATCTGACCCGGGCAGTTGTAATTGGCAATGTAGGCGCCGGAAATCCCGCTCAAAATCTCTTCGATTTTTGCAGCTTCCATGCCGAGCACCGCCGCCATCGCGCCCTCGCCTGCCGGAACGGCCTCCTCCATCAGGATGCCTCTTCTGCGGACGACCTTCATCGCATCCGCCATTTCCATACCGCCGGCGGACACAATCGCGTTGTACTCGCCAAGCTGAGGCCCGCTGTCACATCCGGCGTAAGGCCGCACGCCGGATGGACTGCTCCATCGCCATTCCGGTTGTCAGCAGTGCAATCTGGGTAAACTCTGTCTGATCCAGATGTTCATTTTCCTCAAAACAGAGTCTTTTCATATCAATCCCGATCAGCTCGGATGCCATATCGTAGACGGCTCTCGCTTTCGGACATGCTTCATAAAAATCCGCGCCCATGCCGACACACTGGGAACCCTGTCCAGGAAACATAAATGCTGTTTTACTCATAACCGCGCCGGTGCTCCTTTCAGAAGTTCTTCCATCTCATTCATCATCTGCTCTATGATTTCTTTGCAGCTTTTCTCGTCTTTTACCATACCTGCAATCTGACCGGACATCACGCTTCCGGTTTTGACATCGCCGTCCACAACGGCTCTTCGAAGACCGCCGAGCGTCAGTTTTTCCAGCTCTTCGAACGGAGCTCCCTCTTTTTCCAGTTCCAGATAATGGCGTGTCATCTCATTTCGGATCGCCCGCACCGGATGACCGGTTGTGCGGCCTGTCACGCGGGTATCAATATCTTTCGACTTGATCACCAGCTGCTTGTAATTTTCATGCACAACGGCCTCTTTCGAAGCGACAAAACGCGTTCCCATCTGAACCGCCTCGGCACCCAGCATAAAGGCTGCTGCCATGCCGCGTCCGTCCGCAATTCCACCGGCCGCAATGACCGGAATTTTTACGGCATCTGCACCTGCGGAACGAGTGCCATCGTTGTCGTCTCGCCGATATGGCCGCCGGACTCACATCCTTCTGCCACAACAGCGTCTGCGCCTGCGCGCTCCATTCGTCTTGCAAGAGCCACGGAAGCGACCACCGGGATGACGCGGATGCCAGCGTTTTCCACAGTTCCATATATTTCTCCGGATTTCCTGCGCCCGTCGTAACGACTTTTACGCCTTCCTCGGCAACCACTTTTGCCACCTCATCCGCATACGGGCTCATCAGCATGATGTTGACGCCGAACGGTTTGTCCGTCAGTTTTTTTGCTTCGCGGATTTCATTCCGAACCCACTCTGCCGGTGCCGCCGATGCTCCGATGAGGCCAAGGCGCCGGCCTCGGAAACTGCCGCTGCCAGATGATGCTCCGCCACCCAGGCCATGCCGCCCTGAATGACTGGATACTGAATCCCGAGTAATTTTGTCACTTCTGTGATCATGAATCGCTTCCTCCTGCTTCCCGATCTTTCTTAGTTTTTGTGCTGCTCCAGATACTCTGCAACATCACCGACAGTTACCATCGTTTCCAGATCCTCGGTCGGGATTTCCACGCCGCAGGTGTCCTCGAGGGACATGACCATTTCAAACAGATCCAGGGAATCTGCTCCGAGATCCTCTTTGAAGGAAGTCTCCGCTGTGATGGTATCGATGTCTGCTCCCAGTGCTTCTGCTACAGTTTCTTTTACTTTTTCTAACATGTTTTTGTCCTCACTTTTTTTCTTATTCTTCTTATTTTATATGGGCGTTTCTTACCATTCCAGGTACGCCGCGCCCCAGATCAGTCCTGCTCCGAAACCGGAGAGAACGATTCTCTGTCCTTTTTTGGCTCTGCCGGACCGGTTCCACTCATCCAGCAGAATCGGAATGCTCGCCGCACACGTATTGCCGTATGCTTCGATATTCCGCGGAAATTTTTCTTTCGGCGCCTTCAGTCGTTTTGCCACGCCGTCGATGATGCGGCTGTTTGCCTGATGAAGGATAAACGCATCAATCTCCTCGACCGGCACCTCGGCTTCTTTCAGCACCTCGCGGATGACTTCCGGCACGCGTGATAAAGCAAACTGGAACACGGCACGGCCGTCCATCTGCAGATACGTTCCCTTTTCGCAGGTCAGCGACACGCCTTTTTCTCCATCGGAATGGATCTTTTCGCACGCTTTTGTCTCCTGCTCCTCCGCCGTCAGCACAATGGCTCCCGCGCCGTCCCCGAACAGAATGCAGGTTCCGCGGTCGTGCCAGTCCACCAGGCGGCTCAGGGCATCTGCGCCGATCAGCAGCACGTTTTTTGCCTTGCCGCTCCGGATATACAGCTGGCCCAGCTCATACACCGCAAGAAATCCGGTGCAGGCGGCGCTGACATCGAGACAGGCGGCACGGAAGGCACCGATTTCATCCTGCACAAGACAGGCGGTATTCGGAAAGATGCTCTCCGATGAGGAGGTTCCGACGAGAATCAGATCCAGCTCTGTCGAACAGATCCCGGCATTTTCCAGCGCTCTTCTCGCCGCCTTTACTGCCATTTGGGCAACCGTCTCCTCCCCGGCTATGTGGCGCGCACCGATTCCCGTCCGCTCCCGGATCCAGATATCGCTCGTATCCACCATCTTTTCCAGATCTTCATTTTTCCATATCGTCTCCGGTACATAAGAACCGGTTCCCGCAATTCTGCCGTTTTTCACCTTACTGTCCTCTTGCTTATTTCATTCTCAAACATTTTTCTTTTCAAATGTTTTGATATTCAAAGTATATCATCAAAATTCATTTTGTCAACCTTTTTTTATTGCTTTTTCCATTTCCACTTCTATAATGAAACTATGTTCGGGATTTTTTCGAAACTATTTTTTCCGGATTCTATTATTTTGAGCCCCGGCGCAGATTCTCTATCGAACACTCCGGCAGGCTCCAGAAAGGACACCAAACTTATGCAGGTTCCAATGTCATCCTATCTTGTGGAAATCAAACCACAGATTCAGGAACTGATCCGTCTGCTCGAGCGCGAATTCGATTATGTCAGCGTGCTCTGCACCGATGTCAAAGGTACGACCTACCGCGTCAGCATGCATCAGACCACCGTCAGCGATTATCACTTCTGTGAACGCGGCTTCGTTGTCCGTGCATGGCAGGACGGTTCCTACACCGAATATTCCTTCAACAACCTCACCGATGCCGCAGATCTTGCGGAGGAAATTACTTCCGCGCTGAAATCCGAATTTCAGGCATTAAAGGCACTCGGCATTGCGCAGATGGAGTCTCCTCTCGTGCAGGAAGAAGCCATCGCAAAAACGATGCAGAACGAAATCGAAATTGACCCGGAGACCGTCTCCGCAGAGGAGATTCTCTCCCACCTTCGGAAGCTCTGCGACGCCGGCGCTGCCCATGAGGGAATTCTGGAATTCCAGAGTACCGTCAGTTTTGCCCGTGTCAACAAGCTGTTCCTCTCCTCCAAAAAGGATCTGATGCAGTCCTACGCTTTCTCGGAGGGCTCCCTTTCCGCAATCGGCACAGAAAACGGAAAACAGAATATGTCGTACCGTTCCTGCTCCGGCCTGAAAGGCGTGGAAATCTTAAATGAGATGGATGCGATTGTTGAGGAAATCATCGCCGTTCTGTACGACAAGCTCCACTCCGATCCGGTCATCCCTGGCATGTACGATGTCATCACCGCACCGGATGTCACCGGCGTGATTGCACACGAGGCATTCGGCCACGGTGTCGAGATGGATATGTTTGTCAAAGACCGCGCACTCGCCAAAGAGTATATCGGCAAGCCTGTTGCCTCCCAGCTCTCCTCCATGCACGACGGAGCAGTCGGCGCACAGCAGGTCAGCAGTTATCTTTTTGATGATGAGGGAACGCTCGGCACCGACACCACGGTCATCGACCACGGTACACTCGTTACCGGCATCAGCGATCTCGTAAGCGCACTCCGCCTTGGCACCACGCCGACCGGAAACGGAAAACGCGAGAGCTTCGAGCGCAAAGTCTACTCCCGTATGACCAACACCTACTTCACCGCAGGCACAGACAAACTCGATGATATGATCGCTTCGATTGAGCACGGCTATCTTCTCGAAAGCGTTCAGTCCGGTATGGAAGACCCGAAACACTGGGGCATCCAGTGCATGGTCGGACTCGGCCGCGAGATCAAAGACGGTAAGCTGACCGGAAAAGTCGTATCTCCTGTCACCCTGACCGGCTACGTTCCGGATCTCTTAAAGAGCATCTCCATGGTTTCCGACAAAGAAGAGCTCTTCGGCTCCGGCATGTGCGGAAAAGGTCACAAAGAATGGGTCAAAGTCAGCGATGGCGGCCCGTATCTGAAATGTAAAGTGAGGTTAGGCTGATGAACGAATTATACGATGTATTAAAAGCAAGCAAAGCCAGCGACTTTCTGATCCGCGAAGAGCAGACCGAATCCCGCGAGGCATTTTTCATCGGTCAGAAGCTCGACATGAGCCGCGCGAAAAAAGTAACTCATACGTTTCTGACCGTCTTTGTCGACAGTGAGGATGGAAAATTCCGCGGAAGCGCAGAAAAAGAGATCCACCAGGGCATTTCCCGCGAAGAAATGAAGCAGGAAATTGACCAGGCGCTGTTCGCCGCACAGTTTGTGCAGAACCCATGGTACCCTGTTGCAGAGCCATCGGATGCCCAGGCAAGCGCCGACACGCTGATGCTTCCCGCGATCTTACCGCTGAACTCGTAAAACTGGTGCAGGCTATGCAGGAAATCAAGGCGGAAGAGGATTCCCGTGTAAACTCCTATGAGATTTTCGTCAACCAGAAGCAGACACACATCCGCAATTCCCGCGGTGTCGATGTCACCTTCTCCGGCTTTGACTGCGAGATCGAGGTTGTCACAAACTCCCGCAAGGATGATCATGAGATTGAGATCTACAAGGATCTCGCTTCTCCGACAAATCTGCCGAGAAGATCATCGCCGAAGTGCGCGGAATGTTCCACACCGGCCGCCAGCGTCTGAATGCTGTTCCGACCCGCCAGAATGAGCATGCTGATGTTCTCCTGACCGGAAATGCCGTCGGCAGTTTCTTCCAGTATTTTGCTATGCATACCAATGCTTCTTATCAGTACATGGGCGTCGCAAAGGCAAAAATTGGTGAAGCCATCACCGGTGCGGATGCTGATCCGCTGAACATCCGCCTCGTGCCGACGCTCGACGCTCTGCCAAAAACGCGCCGTACGACGAAACCGGTATGCCGGTAGCCGAGCGCGTTCTGTTTGAAAACGGCATCTGCCGCTCCTACTGGGGCAGCCTTCAGCATGCCCATTATATCGGCATGAAGGATACTACTTCCATGAATAACATGGTAGTTGAAGGCGGTTCGAAAACACTCGACGAGCTACGCAGCATGCCGCATATAGAAATCACCGATTTCAGTGCGTTTGATATGGATGCCGTAAGCGGCACCTGCGGCGGTGAGATCCGTCTCGCATATGAGAGCGACGGAACCACCTCCCATCCTACAACCAGCGGATCACTTTCCGCCCGTTATGACGATGTGCTGAAAAATCTGACTTTCTCGAAAGAGACACAGCAGCTCAACAACCGCGTGGTACCGTGTGCGGTACTGCTGCGGGATGTGACGGTGGCGGGAGAATAATTTTTCATTCTGCAGCATACGAAAAAGGAGCATCTCCAGGTTTCAAGTTCGAAACCGGAGATGCTCCTTTTTAATTTTCTGTGTTTATGTTCAGTCTTTTCTTCGTCTTCTGGATTTCTTTTTGCTTCCAAAATCCGGAACAACGACCAAGGTGTTAAGACCCAGATAAGTTTCAACATCTTCTGCCGTTTTGATATTGTCATTCAGCACAGTCTGCAGTGTCAGAATTGCCAAAACAGGAACAAAATTTCTAAACAGTAATGGGGTCTGACCCCAATGTGGTTATTTATAATCGTGTGTTTTCAGTGTTGTCGTAATTAGGTTGTGGACCGGCGTATCGTCTTCCACGACCAGTATCAATGTCTTATTCATTTAAATTCACCTCACTGAGCGGCAGCGTAAAACGAAAATGACAGCCGTGCGGAGCGCAGTCACGAAGCACCAGTTCCCCGCCATGCGCATTTACAATGGAACGGCACAGCGCCAGCCCAAGGCCAAGACTTCTGCGGCTGTCACTCACCTTATTTTTTCCGGAATAGAACATTTCAAATACATGCTCCCTGCACTCCGCCGGAATGCCGGGTCCATTATCCTCCACCGCAATCCATACGTTTTTTTCTTCTTTTCCGGCTGTAATCCGGATCTTGGATCCTGCCTGTGTATATTTTACTGCATTGTTGATCAGGTTTACCAATACCTGTACAATCAGCTTTGCATCCATGCGGGCGAGCAGTATGTCTTCCCCGCAGTCCACCGTAATTTCATGTTCGTTTTTCCGCCGTTCTACATGGCGCAGCGCCTCACGTACTACATCCTCAACCACCTGATCGGATAACTGCAGTTTTACACTTCCATCTTCTATTTTCGTAAGCGCAAGCAGATTTTCCACCAGTTCAATCAGCCATCCGGCATCCTCATAAATATCCGAAAAAATCTGTTTCCGCATCCCTTCGTCCAGTGCGTCAAAGTTACTGATCAAAGAGTCTGCATTGCCGAGAATTGATGTCAGTGGTGTGCGCAGATCATGGGAAATCGTCCGCAGCAGATTCACCCGAAGCTGCTCATTTTTCGCCATGACTGCCGCCTCTTCTTTTTCTCTCGCACTTTGTTCCCGATCCAGTGCCATGGCGCACTCTCCCAGAATAGAAAGCAGGATACTGTTCTCAAACACATCCAGTGGCTTTTGTCCGATGAAAATGCCGATCACACCATATCTGTTCTGTGCCGCATAGATGGAAAGGTACAGATACGGTTCTTCAGAAAAACGTTCTGTCATAGCTCCCGCCCGTTTCCGGTTTTTCAGAACCCACTGCAGGATTTCCTGTTCTTTCTCATTAAAAACTTTTTCTGATTTTATTCCTGTTTCGGCGTGATAAAGAGTTCCCTGCACAATGCCGTTTTTCTTTTTTTCTACCGGCGCCACAACCAGATTTCTTCCCAGAAGCTTTATCAGCTGCGTTGCCGTAATATCAAAAATTTCCGACGCATCCTCTGCCTTTTGCAGAAGCTGGCTGGTATTAAAAAGAATCTTGGTTCGAAAGGCATCTCGTGCAGAAAGCTTTGCATTTTCTTTCAATTTTGAAGCAAGCGTACTGGTCAGGATTGAAGTGCCAAGCATGATCGCAAAAGTCACCGGATAGCCGGAACCATACGCATGCAACGAAAGCCTTGGCTCTGTCATAAAATAATTAAACAGGACAACACTTGCCACAGAGCTGACCACACTACAGGTATAACCGCTGGTCAGAATAGATGTCAGCATGACGCCAAACAGATATACCGTAATAATATTGGCATCCGTAAAACCAAGCCGAAAAAAGATTTCTCCGATTCCGGTCGCAGCAGCCAGAATCAGAACCGTAAGCATCAGTTCTTTCCAGGAAGCAGCTCCATCCACTCCGGAAATTTTTTTCGTTTCTGATATCTCCGGTACACATCTGAGTCTGGAATGATGTGAATTTCCAGATCAGGCACAAGATCCGTCAGACGCTCGGTCCACACCCTTCGCTGATGGAAATAGCCCTGCTTCATCATGCTCTTTCCAATGACAATCCGCGTCACCTCGGAAATTCTTGCGTATTCTGCAATCTGCAGGGCAATATCCTCACTGTGTGTCGTTACAATTTCTGCCCCGCTCTGCTCTGCCAGACGAACATGCTTCTGCAGCCTTGCCAGATCCTCCGGTGTTTTTTCTGTTTTTTCTGCTGTCTGCACATACAATGCCGTAAAGCCGGCCTGAAACGCCTGTGCCATCTGCGCCGCAGTCCGAATAATTTTTTTCATTGGATGGCGAAGAGGACAGACACACCAGGATATGCTCTTTTTTTTTGTTTTCTTTTTCCAACTGTCTCACCCCGCCTCCTATTGTAGATCATAAACGAAGAGAAAGCTATAGTCAGGAAATCTTTTTTTCTCCCGTTCCCTGTTCTTGTTTTCTGTTTTCCGTGAAATTTTGTCCCGTTTCCGGTTCCTCTCTTCTGTTTTCCGTGAAAAATGTCTCTATCTGATCTACGAGCACGCCTCCAGACAAAAAACCGACCAGGGTAACGAAGAGCAGTCCTACACTTAACACAGAAATCACCTCTCTTTCAGATTCGAAAACATTTCTGGATCGCTTTATATTCACCAAGAACCAATATGGTAGCATCGCCATCCAGAACTGTCTCCGGAGACACCGCAACATCTGTTTTTCCATATTTTCTTGTTGCCAGAATATTAATACCGTATTTTTTCCGGATATCCAGCTGGCCGACATTTTTTCCAATCCAGTTCTCCGGGATTTCAACCTCAAAAATCGCATACTGACTGTCAATTTCAATATAGTCAAACACATGATCCGAGCTGTAACGAATTGCTGTCCATTTTGCCATCTGTTTTTCCGGATAAACAACCTGATCCGCTCCGTTCCGCAACAGGAATTTTTCCTGTACATCCCGTTCTGCCCGGGACACGACCCATTTTGCGCCCAGCTCCTTCAAAAGACATGCGGTTTCCAGCGAATCCTGAAAGCTGCTTCCGATCGTCACAATACAGACATCATAATTTCCCACACCAAGGGATCGCAGAAAGTCTGCATTGACACTGTCACCGATCTGTGCATTTGTCACATACGGCATCACGGCGTCGATCCGTTCCTCATTTCGGTCTACCGCCATCACCTGATGTCCAAGCTGATTCAGATGCATGGCAATATGTCTCCCAAATCTTCCTACTCCAATCAGTAAAATATTTTTCATCTCATCTCTTCCTCTCTTCTTATCCTACATTTATTTTTTCCAGCGGCATTTTTGCATGTGCGCTCTTTCTCCCCGGCATCGCAGCATAAACAAGCGTCAGACCGCCAACCCTTCCAAGAAACATCAGTGCGATCAGAATTCCTTTCGAAAGAACACCGAGCCGCGGCGTAATTCCAAGCGTCAGGCCAACCGTTCCAACAGCAGATGCTGTCTCAAACAGACACTCAGAAATCGGCAGATTTTCTGCCACACTGATCACCATTCCTCCCATTAGCACCAGAAAAAGATACATCATCAGAATCGTAGATGCATTTTTTAATACCTCCTGGCCCACCCTGCGTCCAAACATCTGTGTGTCCTCTCTCTGACGGAACGTAGCAGACGCATTAGCTGTCAGCACGGCAAATGTGGTAATTTTCATTCCGCCAGCCGTTGATCCCGGTGCTCCGCCAATCATCATCAGAACAATCATAATCGCCTGGGAGGCACCTGTCATCCCGGAAAGATCTGCTGTATTAAATCCGGCTGTTCTTGTTGTCACGGACTGAAACAATGCGCAGAGCGTCCGCTCCTTAACCGGCATTCCGGCGAAATCCCGGAAGAAAAAGAAGGCCGCCGGAACAAAAATCAGGAACAGGCTTGTAAGCAGGATCACCTTGCTTTGCATGCAGTACTGACGAAAATGGTATTTTTTTGTATAGATATCATCCCAGGTCAGAAATCCGATTCCACCTGTTACAATTAGCCCCATAATCGTAAGATTAACCAGTGGATTTCCCACATAAGAAGTCAGGGACGGATACAGATGATCCGTTTTTCCAAGAAGATCAAATCCTGCATTGCAGAATGCGGATACAGAATGAAACAACGCCATCCAGATTCCTTTTCCGCCGTAATCCCGTAAAAAAACAGGCAGAAGAAACAACGCCCCCAACAGTTCAATTCCAAAGGTTCCTTTGAGGATAAAACGCGTCAGGCGCACAATTCCGCCTACCTTCGGGGCAGAAATCGCATCCTGCATCGTGCTTCGCTGCATCAGGGAAATTTTTCTCCCGGAAAGCATCGCAATCGAAACAGCGATCGTAACCACACCAAGACCACCGATCTGAATGAGCAGCAAAATCACGCTCTGTCCAAAGACGGACCAGTAGCTTCCTGTATCTCTGACTGCCAGTCCTGTCACACAGGCGGCTGATGTTGCAGTAAACAGTGTTTCTGTAAATGGCGTTACATTTCCTTCCCGCGAAGCCACAGGAAGCATCAAAAGCAGTGCTCCTGCCAGAATTACCCCCGCAAATCCAAGAATGATAATTTCAAACGACGACCATTGTTTCCTGTATCGCAGTTTTATATTCCACATTTCTCTTTTTACTCCTTCTTTTTGATTCTTCCTTATTTTAGAGACTTCCGTTTTAAAAACGTATAAATACCTTTTCCATGGCATTAAGATTGTATAAAGATTTTTCGAATTTCAAGCCCAAAAACAGGAACCGCCCAAAAGTTTCCCACAACAGTAATGGGGTCTGACCCCAATGTGTGTATATCCTTCTTCTTTTACCGCAGTAACGCATTAGTTGGTTAAACTACCGATTTTTCCCCTTTTGAAAGTAGATTCTTTTGTCATAAATATCAAAAAAGTATTTACAAATCCTTACGCATCAGTTATTATGTATATAATCTATTGAGAAGTTCGTGTAGAATTATGCAATTTTGTTTTTAATAAATACTCTGTTTCCTTTCCCAATGGCATTTTGTTGACTTTTTACGTCAAACAGAACGGATCAAAGGGTAAAATACCAAATTTTTTCGCAAAAAATCACTCAACGTAATTACAGATGAAATCGGATCCCTATCCCGAAAAAAACATCGCACCTTATTTTCGAAAGGAGATATCAATTTTATGTTTCATTTTCTAAAAGGAAAGAACAAAGAAAATGTTCTTTACGCACCTTGCAAAGGAAAAGTAGTTCCGCTTTCCGAAGTCCCGGATCCTACCTTTTCCGAAAAAATCCTGGGGGACGGATTTGCAGTGATTCCGTCTGAGGGAAAAATTTATGCACCGACAGACGGTGAAATAGCCATGGTATTTGATACTCTTCATGCCATCACGCTCACAAGCAGCTCCGGAACCGAAATCCTGATCCACATCGGCCTGGATACGGTTACACTAAAGGGCGCACCGTTTACCGCACACGTTGCAGCCGGCGATCAGGTCAAAAAAGGAGATCTTCTGATGGATGTCGATCTGGACAAGATCACCGGAGCCGGATTGAACACAGTCACTCCGGTACTGATTTGCAATACCGATGATTACGAGAAAATCAGCTTGAAAAAAGAGGGCGAAGTTTCCTTAGACGAAGCGTTCTCAGTATTTCCTGATCTTTTTTTGATCTTTCGTCAGATGAATCTTCATCCTCTTCTTTTATGAAATGAAATGTACGCTTGAAGTCTTTTCTCACTTGCTTTTGTGAAATGTACGCTTGGAGTCTTTTCTCACTTGCTTTTGTGAAATGCACTCTCCATGTCTTTTCTGCACTTGCTTTTGTAAGTATATTGGGTGGATTCGGTAAATTCACGTATCTAATTGGAGGTATCCAGTTATATAAATTATCTTTTAAGGAGGGAGAAATATATGAAATTTCTTCAGAAACTAGGGAAAGCCCTCATGCTTCCTGTAGCAGTACTGCCGATCTGCGGTATCCTGATGGGTATCGGATACCGGCTGTGTCCGGCAACGATGCAGGGCGGCGAGATCTCGGGCGTAGTAAACCTGATCGGTCTGTTTCTCGTAAAAGCAGGAGCAGCTCTGATCGACAACATGGCAATCCTCTTTGCAATCGGCGTTGGTGTCGGTATGTCAGAAAAGAATGACGGTACCGGCGGAATCGCAGCTCTGGCATCCTGGCTGATGATCACAACACTTCTTTCTACCGGAGTTGTTACAACTATCATCCCGTCCATCGCTGAGAGTGCTACAAAGACGCTGGCCTTTGACAAGATCCAAAACCCGTTCATCGGTATCCTGGCCGGTATCATCGGATCTGCCTGCTATAACCGTTTCAAAGACACCAAGCTTCCGGACTGGTTATCCTTCTTCAGCGGCAAACGCTGTGTAGCAATTGTTTCCGGTGTTGTTTCTATCGTTGTATCTGCTGTTCTGTTACTGGTATGGCCATTACTGTTCGGTGCTCTGGTAGCAATCGGTAAATCTATTGTCAGCCTTGATGTTGTCGGTGCCGGTATCTATGCATTCCTGAACCGTCTGCTGATCCCGACCGGATTACATCACGCTCTGAACAATGTATTCTGGTTTGACACGATCGGTCTTGGTGACTTGAAGCACTTCTGGGCTGGTGAAACATCTGCTGATGTAACCTGGAGCCTTGGTATGTACATGTCCGGATTCTTCCCATGTATGATGTTCGGTATTCCTGGTGCTGCACTTGCTATGGTAAGATGTGCAAAACCTGCAAAGAAAAAAGCTGCGATCGGTCTGGTAGCTTCTGCTGCAGTCTGCGCATTCATCTGTGGCGTTACAGAACCTTTTGAGTTCGGATTTATGTTCCTTGCTCCTGCTCTGTACGTAATCTATGCATTACTGTACGGTATCTTTACTATGATCACAGTTGCTCTCGGCTTCCGTGCAGGATTCAGCTTCTCCGCCGGTGCTATGGACCTCCTGTTCTCATCCTCACTGCCCGCAGCACAGAAAATATGGCTGATCATTCCGCTTGGAATCGCAGCATTCCTCGTATTCTACTTCGTATTCCTGTTTGCTATCAAGAAATGGGATCTGAAGACTCCTGGACGCGAAGATGACGATCTCGAAGCAGAGAAAAAAGTAGAACTGGCAAGTGATAACTATACCGCAATCGCAGCTAAAATTCTGGAAGGCTGCGGCGGAAAAGAAAACATCACAAGCATTGATACTGCGTTACAAGACTGCGACTGGAAGTGAAAGATATCACTGCCGTAAACGACAAGGTAATCAAATCTGCCGGCGTGGCAGGCGTGATCAAACCTGGCAAAACCTCTGTACAGGTTATCGTTGGAACAAAAGTTCAGTTCGTAGCTGACGCTTTCTCCAAACTTTGTGAATAATATTTACCCAGGTAGTCCAAAAGGAGCATATCGCTGATGCGGTATGCTCCTTTTAATTGCGCAAAGTTTTCCTTATTTTCTGCCCTTTCGCAGAGCAGGAACCCGGCTGTTGTTTGTCAAATGGCTGCTATCAAAACCAAAGGTCGGATTACTGGTGGTTCCGAAAACGTGTGCATATATGTGGGGAATCGCCGTGTGACCTCAGCTCTTGTTCTAAGCACCGCGCAGCTTTTCGGGACAGGTACAGCACAGTACATCGTTTCGTAAATGTATTTTTTTTAAATCTTGTTATGAAAAGGAGTGCGAAAAAACGTAACTTTGTTTTTTCGCACTCCCATTTTCTCTCCCAAAAAACGCCGCAGCTCTCGTCTTACTTCGCGCTGTCTGCATCAATCACGGACTGGATCTGTTTCATCAGCGTATCATAATTCTCCTGATTGTCGATTCCGCCGAGCATCGGCTCTCCCACAATATTTCCATTTCGATCGACCAAGATTGTGGTAGGAAATGCCATAATATCGGAAGCATACTTTCCTGCCGCGGAAGCAGAATCAATGGAAAGATTGCGGTATTTCGCACCCTGGCTTTCGAGAACCGCTGCTGCTTCTTTGATCGCATCCTGATTTCCGTCGAAGGTTTCTGTGTTGATGCCTACAACCTCGCCTCCCATGGATTTGATTGCATCGTTTAATTCGTTCAGCTTGGATAACTCAGCAACACAAGGCTTGCAGCCGGTAAACCAGAAATTCACGACCGTTACCGCATTTTTGGAAAACAGACTTTCGTCAACTGTGTTGCCATCATAATCCTGACCCGAAAAATCCCGGAACGGAGATGCCTCTTCGGAATCGTTTTTCGCGTTGCTATCTTCCGATGCTGTATTGCCGTTTTCCATTTCCGCTATCTGTTCCTCGATTTTTCGTATCGTTGCAATATCATCCGTCAGTGTATTCAGCTCGTCCTCTGAAAAAGAGTCCTTGTTGGCTTCAACCGTGTCTGCCAGATAATCCCCATAATTTCCGCTCGGATCAGCCGTGCTTTTATTCATCATGCCAAACACCTTGTTCCATACATCCGCATGATCTGAAAAAAATCTGGTTCTCCTGCTGATATAAATCGTCCAGCTTTGTGCCGGAAGCCCCTGCCGTTTCGGTTCCGGATTCCGCAACAGATCCCGTAACAGCTTCTGTGCCGGATTCCGTCTGGGTTGTCTGCGTTTTCTTTGTGTCTGCAGCCTCTTTTCCGTTGCATGCGGTAAGTAATAATGCTACGCTGAGTGTAAAAACAGGGATAAAAGTTCTTTTGGTTTTCATAAATTATGGCTCCTTTTAAGATAGTATAATGTAAAAAACAAAAATTCAATATCATCCTTCGATGCTTCGTGATCTGCTGCTAATCAATGGTTTCTGATCTCTGACTGTTGAGCTCCGGTGTCCTTTTTCTGACACGTTTTTCCCATAAACTGATAGTGGATCGCATCCTTCGGGCAGGCCTTGATGCAGGCTCCGCATCGGATGCATTCCGGATGATTGGGAGTCCGGCACACGTCGATATCCATTTTGCATGCCCTGGAACACTGATTGCATCCGACACATTTGCTGTTTTCAATCGTGATATGTAAAAAGCTTACCTTATTAAATAAGGAATAGATTGCCCCAAGAGGACAGATCCATTTGCAGAAGGGTCTGTAAAACAAGATGCTGAGCACGACAACCGTAATCAGAATACCGAATTTAAACGAAAACAGCTTGCCCAGTGCAGACCGGATTGCGGCATTTCCGATGGAAAGCGGGATCGCCCCCTCCAGAACGCCCTGCGGACAAATATATTTGCAGAAGAACGGATCTCCCATCCCGATCGAATTCGTTGCAAACATCGGCAGAAGAATCACAAAAACAACAAGGATGATATATTTCAGATACCGCAGCGGCTTCAGTCTGGCCGTGGAGAATTTCTTTCCGGGGATTTTGTGAAGCAAATCCTGAAACCATCCAAACGGACACAAAAAACCACAGATGAATCTTCCCAGTGTCACGCCGAGTAAAATCAGGAACCCGGTTATGTAGTAGGAAAACTTAAATTTGGATGATCCGACAACCGCCTGAAAGGCTCCGATGGGGCACGCTCCCGTCGCGGCAGGACAGGAATAACAGTTTAGTCCCGGTACGCATACCGTTTTCGCTTTGCCCTGATATATTTTGCCCTGAAAAAAATTGGGGATATGAGGATTGGTAAGCAGTGTGGCCGCTGCCTGGATCCACCCGCGTATTCCTGCTATTTTCTTTGATCGTAACTTCTTTTTCTTATCCAATTCCGACACACTCCAGACATAATTTAATTGCTTTCCCAAGCACAGCAGCCGCTTCCCCTCTGACGGCGCCATAGCCCATCATCGCTATGCCTGTGATAACTAGAACAATTTGAGATATTTTTCTGCATTTCAAAATGTGGTTGCTCCTTTGATTTTATTGATTGACCAGCTGACTCTGATATTATACAATAGCTGTTGTAAAATCATTGTTAAGAAATGGGCAGGTGAAAAAAATTTTGAGATTATTAATCGTGGAAGATGAGAAACAAATGTGTGACACAGTTGCCAGAAGTCTGTACGCCGCCGGGTACGAGGTAGATACCTGCTATGATGGGGCGGAGGCTCTGGAATGCATCCTGGCAGAAAATTATGATCTGATTGTCCTGGATCTCAATCTGCCCGGCATGGACGGAATGGATCTTCTAAAAGAGCTCCGAAAGGAAAACGAAGAAACGAAGGTGCTGATCTTATCTGCAAGAGGACAGATTGCAGACAAAGTAGAAGGACTCGATGCCGGGGCAAATGATTATATGGAAAAGCCGTTCCATCTGCAGGAGCTGGAAGCGCGGATCCGCAGTCTGACAAGAAGAAAATTTGTGCAGAAGGATGTCTGTCTGGAAAGTGGCGGGATCAAATTCGATACCATCAAACGAGAGGCCTATGCCAACGGAACCCTGGTTTCCCTGACAAGAAAAGAAAACGGAATTTTGGAATATCTGCTTCTCCACCTTGGCAGACCGGTAAGTCAGGAAGAATTGATCGAGCATGTCTGGGATGCTCCGTGGACAGCTTCAGCGGATCCATCCGCGTCCATATGTCTTCGCTTCGCCGAAAGCTCAGAGCGGTACTTGGATACGATCCGATTTTAAATAAAGTAGGCGAAGGATATCAAATACGAGAGGAGGCCAATCGATGAAAAAATATCACTGCAGTGGAGACTTACCTGTATCATTACCCTGTATATTGCGGTCATCTGTGGATGTCTGACCCTGCTTGTCTATAAAAACGGAATTTATTATATCGATTCCCTGCAGGAGACCGTAGATGCCAGGGGCGATGATGCCGGAGATCAGGGCGGAGACGGTGCCGCAGACGGTTCCGATCAAATCTATATCAGCATTCCGGAGGACAAGTGGGATGAATTTGCCAGGGATTTCTCTGTTCAGGTGTACAACAATAAAGCAGACTACAAAAGAAACAGCCTGATCCTTTCCGCCTTATTGGCCCTTCTTGGCGGTGTCGCTACCTATTTTATCAGTGGCCATGCACTCAGACCCATTCGTGAGTTCTCCGAAAAAATCGAGGAGGTGCAGGCACAGAATCTGGCCGATTCGCGCATTGAAGAAAACAAAGTAAAAGAGCTGAACCAGCTTCGTATTTCGTATAACAAGATGCTGGAACGTCTCGCAGATGCTTTTGAAATCCAGAGACAGTTTACGGCAAATGCAGCACACGAGCTTCGCACTCCACTGTCTGTCATTCAGGTACAGCTCGATTTATACCATTCCACCCCGCATCCGGGCAATGACGCCGACACCTTACAAACACTGAAAATGGTGACGGAGCAAAACGGCCGACTCAGCAAAATGGTCAAGACACTGCTCGATATGAGTGAGCTTCAAACAGTAAGCAGGGATGAAACCATTGCCATTGACGCCCTCGTCGATGAAGTACTGGTGGATCTGGAACCGCTTGCCCAGGAAAAGGAGATAAAACTGATCGGGAACTGTAAAGATACCACTATGGTCGGAAGTGACATTTTGATTTACCGGATGGTATACAATCTTGTTGAGAATGCAATCAAATACAACCATTCGGCGGACAGGTTACCGTAACCGCATACCGGAGCGGAAAAAATATCTGCCTGTCCGTAGAAGATACCGGAAGCGGAATCCCGGCTGAATTAAAAGAACGCATATTTGAACCATTCTTCCGTGTAGATAAATCCAGAAGCCGCCAGCTTGGCGGAGTAGGCCTTGGGCTGGCCCTGGTTCGTGAAATCGTGCGCGTACATGACGGCAGAATAACCGTTCAGTCCAGCCCGTCCGGTGGAACGATCTTTGAGGTAGTCTTTACACAGTGACATCATCCAAAAGCCAGTCGATGATATCATCTGTTCTGGTGTGACTCCATTTCTTCTTTTTTTCTCAGTATGGCATATTATACGCAGAACATCAAAATATTTTTCCATTTCGGAAATTTTTATTTTATTCAGCCCAATATTTTCCCGTTTCAGAAGCAAAACCGCATAAGCCACAGCTGCACTTCGGATTACACCTGGGTGCTGTCTGTGGTTCATGCGGTATGAGGCACAGCTTCATGCTTCCTTCCGTTGGGCAAAAAAAAGAGCGAACCAACGCATTATCACATGTATCAATTCGCTCAAAATAATACTGATTCGGATGTGCTTCAGTCACTTTCCTCAGCGAAAAGAAGCCCCGTTTATCACACATTTGCTGTTTTCTGTTCAATCAAAAAATCACGCACATCTTCATCAAACCGTTTTGCTTGTGGACATTTTGCAACCACATCATCCCAATTTTCACAAACAGTTTCAATTAACTTTTCGTATGTCCGTTTTTCTTTTTTAGGACGATTTTTAATTTTCACTCCATGATATTGCGGTGAATGTGCAATGATGTTAACCCACGGATCAAGTAATGTTTCATAATCATCGTACTGATCACAGGCTGCCACAATCCATGTATCCGTTGCATCAAACGGAATCATATAGCTCACAGCCAGTCCATCTTCCGGAAGCAACAACGTCCCTATGAATGTTCTTAAAAAATCAGCCTCTGCATCTGGAGTATTTCCATGGTGTTCACACGGTAACGCAACCGGACATTCGTTTCTATCTCCAATTATTTTTTCACAGGTAAGCGGATGTGCTCCTTCCGGCGCATCACAAAGTGCCCTTTGACAAACACAATGGACTTCTTTCTCGCATCTTTGGACATCTCCATCCATATGGACAACCAAAAGATCAAGTACTGGTGTCAAGGAATGCATATAGGCCTTCAGCTTTCCCTGATTGTCTTCACACCATTTCCAGACACCTTTCCAACCATTTCCAAACTGTCCGATCATGTTGGGTTCTGGCTGAATCATTTGATAATTGTTTTCTTCATTGGTAATTGTATCAATGACTGCTGCAATCAGTTCAAAATCCCGTGGGCCTTCTGCAACAATTCCTATCGTTTTCATTACAGATTTGGTACGCCCCCTAACCGTCCTTCTGTCCACAATCTCGACAGAGAATAACCAGAATCCATTAACTCCTTAGTCACCTGAATTCTCTGTAAAGATGTGTGACCTGATTTTCTGCTTTTGTTTACTGCAAACAATCTTATATCATCATTCATTAAATCAAGTCCGTCCAAAACCAGAGGGTTGTGGGTTGTTACAAAAACAGTCTTATCCTGTTCCAGAATTGTTTTACAGAACAGCTTTGTCGTCTCTCTCGCAAGTCTAGGATGCATTGCATGATCAAAACTATCCACAGCAAAAATGCCCGGTGCATCAGGGTGCAATGCCAAGCAAAGAAGAAACAGAACATACAACGCTCCTTCACTGGCATCGTAAGCGGTAAAGCTTGTTTTGGAAGTCAAATATCGATCTTGGAACTCCAAAATTCTTCTCGTCGTCGGAACAGCAGCATTTACGCTTGACTTTTTAGGTGCAGTCACATCAAACCCACTTGCCCAATCGATCAGTTCCAAGACTTCATCCAGTGGAAGATTCTGCAAGTAGCTTTCACCGTCTTCATCTTGCCTCATGATTTCTTCAATTGCCTCTGCAAGTCTGCCTCCGCACAAACCGATAGGATTAACCTGATACGGATCAGGGAGCGTTCCTCTCAATGCTTGTGTGTTAGGTTGATAAATCGCATAGTTCTTAAACTTCTCAATTTCCGGTCTAACCTCAGCAAGTTCTTCATTAGGTTCGAGCATCAGTAACCCCACATACGGATCATATGTTGTTTTTGATGCACCGCTTCTTCCCCACAGTGTTTGATTATTTACAGTCAATTTTTCCGAATGATAACGCCACATGTCTCGTCTGGCTGAATCCGATTCATTTGGAACATTCAAATTGACTCCATATTGATAGTCCTTTTCATTTTGTCGCCAAGACACATCAAAATTGATGGTTGGTGCTTTTCTCCTTAAATCGGAGAATGCCGACTTATAAAGTCCCGGAACACTAAGACGAATACCTTTCCGCTGCATACTTGCGTTATCTACTCGATCTGTCATAGCAGCACAAAGCAAACCAATAGCCTCAAGGATTGTTGTTTTTCCAGAGCCATTTGCTCCAATAAAAACATTTACACGTCCCGGCTCAAACGACACCTCTTCCAATGTCTTGAAATTTTTAAAAACTAGCTTTTTAATGTTCAAAGCACTCACTTCCTTCATAAAGCCAGCTCAAGCTTAACATAAGCTTTGCCATGTTTCAAATTAAGTATACCAGTTTCTAAAATAATTACAAACTTATTTTAGAATTTTTCTTCGTTTTGAAAATTTGTACTCGATATACAGGTTTCTTTTGTCTTTCCATAATAAAGACCCTCCTAATGATATTTATTGTATCACAGAAAAACCTTCTAAACATTATTTTACAGAAAAGTTTCATACTCTCGTAAACGATGCTAATGATGGCATAATATCAACTCCGCGAATCAAAATGGCAGGGATTCGTATACTGTTATTTTTCGTTTTTTCATCCAAACGTGCATCTTCCATCTGCCCAACAATAAATCAACTCTTTCAAAAACTCCCTGTACTGTGTCTCAATTTTCTCTTCTTTCACATCATCTCCCGTCTTTTTTCTGTACACTGCGATGTAATGAATCACTGCCTTTCCACCCTCTGAATTAATAATACGATCTATAATTTCCTGACTCTTTTCATCAATTGGACATCCAATGAATTGATCCATAAACGCTTTGATTCCTGCCCCATAATCCCATAATGGTATCTCCGGATACTTCGCCAGCATTCCAATCTGTGCATGATATTGTTCTTCTGCATTTTCAATTCCAAGCATCGGATATTCTTCCATTCCAATCATAGCCACATATCCCTTCGGATCATGCTCCGCTCTACTTCTTTCCAGAATTCTTTAAATATTCTCTTTTTCGTCTGTGAATCTATCTGTACTCCGTGTGTGTTACTGTTATGAATGCTGAATTCCATCCTTCTTTCGTCCATACTTACAAGAGACATTCTGTGGAAAACCGGAAACAGTTCACTTATATATGTCGTAAATGGTCTCCTTAAAACAATCGTCTCTTTATTCAGCATATCTTTTGCAGCTTCAGATAATGTCTGATTCGATAAAACAGTTTCCAGTTAAGATAGGACTCTGTGCAGAATTTACGCCATACTTTTTCTCTTTTTCTCCAATCGGGCAGTTTTCCCCTGGTATGTCTAATACAATTCAGGAATCCCTGAAAATCTCAGGAATATTTCCAACGGTTTTACATTTGAAAAACAATGCTCTGCTCTCCATTCCACAAACACTTTATCCAAAGCCGAATTCGGCAGGCAATATTTCCATCTAATAGAATCCGGAACTCTGTTCCTGAATTCCGGTCGCCATCGAATCAACCCGCTTATGGCGCTTTCCTCTACGCACTGATACATATCTTTTGTAAATTTCCATTGCGAGCAGAACGGAAATGCTTTTTGATAAAATTGAAAGCTTTTCTGCGTAATCAAATTTTTATATTCAAACAACGTATTTTTTTCATTATCGTCAAACTTCACTTTTTCAAACGCAACATAGGAAAATCCAATTCCTGCAATCTGCAGAAAATGCTGTAGCAGAGTTCGCATCTGCTGATCAAAATCCGGCTGTGGAAAAGATTCCCCGTGCATTCCGTTCCAATCCATTTTCCATCTTTTAATCAACTGATCTGCAAGGCAAAATATATGCTGCACCTCTTCCATCCCAGACTCTGGATCCCACAGTTTTATGCTTTTATCTAACATTTTTACAATTAAAAAATATGGCAGTGTCTTTCTGGTAAGCATTTTATGGTTCCACCGCTCTGGCATTCCCCAATATTTTTTCTTAAGTTCACAGCCCTCTGTCCATATTTCTTTCAGTGATATCTCTTTCTTCTGATAAATTCTGTTTGCCATTGCATCAATATCATTTGTGAGATTTCTAATATCATTGTTTTGATAAAATTCATCCAACATGAAAACATATATTCTTTTTGCAAATGCAGTAGCCTCTTCCACAACGCTTTCCAGTTTTCTGCGTGCTGCCAGAGATAATTTCATTCTTGCTGCGTCCACCCAATCATTTCCTGCACCATCCAGCACATCCATCTGATTCAGATATAAGCTGTCACTGCATTTGCAGATTCCATCCTTTCTGTAAGACGAATCCCCTTATAGCAAAACGTTATCTCCTCCCATGCTCTCCATTCCAAAACTTAATACGCAATTCTTCTCCCGATCCCACACCATTATCGACCGGTAGTCATCTGTAAACGCAAAATGATATCTTTCTGACTCGACAGACTGATCAATCAATTGATTTTCTTTTTCTGTTCTGCTCAGTTCATTGTACCAGGTCGACTGCGAAAAAGCTGGTATTCCATAATCCTGATCTGCATAGATGGGAACCATAGGTGTTACGCACCACGTTTCCATTATCTTTTTAATTTCCTTTTGTATTCCATCATTTACATTTTCGAGAAACAATTTTCCACCATTACTTCCGGTTACCCATTCTTTCAGTTCTTCCGTTAACAGAAACGAAAAACTAAATTCTGATCCCCTTTGCAGCGTCTGATTCGTTTTCTTGCAAAATGCATAACCACCTTTTTTCCCTGAATATAATGTCATCTCATTTGCCTTGTTCTCACTATCGGACTTAGTTCGTATCGTCAGGGAATCTGTTACTGAAAATACCGTATGCAGTCCAATTCCAAATGCCCCTGTCGGTCTCAGCCATTCCGGCATTCTTTTGATTTCATCCTGGTATTCTTTTCGTTCCGGCCAGCTTCGTCCTGTTGTCAGAATATTACGTTTAAACTCATCCATGCTGATGCCAATCCCTTTATCCCGAATCGAAAAATAAACTTTTCCCGTTTCACGACTATAGTCTGTGTGAATCATAATCGCATGCTCCTCAAAAATATTGGGATATGCTCTTTCTACATCAAACGGCGATGTTTTTTCATTAAATTGAAAGCCATACGCAGACAACGTCCTGTATAACTGCATCTTTGTTGCGTCCAGTGCATTCTGTATCAGTTCTCTCACAAAAATCAATTTATTATTCTGGTAAATGCTGATATCTTCAATCAGTTTAAATGCCTTTTCAGATGAGAAAAGAAACTTCAGATTTTTATGTGTAGATTCGGATTCCTCTCCGTCAATCAAAATCTTATACTTCAGTTCAGGAACAGAAATAAACTTTTTCTCTGGAAATAATTCCATTGAATGCATCTTTCCTGCAGTAACCTCCTGCTCCAGCCAGGATTTCCAGTTGATATGCTCTTTCACCGTATTCTGAAATATATTTTTCAGTGCAGAATCCCGTTCTGCTTTCTCCATATGTTTCAGCCAGTTCTCTTCACATTCCCTCTGAATCATATCATAACAGACATTGGCAACAACTACTATCCCATCCGAAGATATATGTAAAGTCTCTACACTCTTATGTTTGAAATAATGTGCAAGATTTTCTTCTCCGAGATTGCCGAATACTTTGATTCCAACACCATTAAAACGATTATTATCCATATCACATAAATCGCCCATACGGATCAGATATGCAACCATTCTCGGATGGAATTCTTCAACACCGAATGAATCTGCCAATGGCATTTCTTTTAAAATATCCTCAAACGACCAGTTGTGCGCCATGGATATCCGATAGATGTTATGAATAATTCTGTCTGGCAGGAATGAATCATCTATCGACAGTAATGAACCAAATTCACTTGTTCTGGCATCTGTCACATGCTTGATTCTCTGGCCATGTCTTGGGCGGAAATACTCCATCAGAATCACAGCAACAGAACGGCGTACTTCAAGAACCGAACATCCTTCTCCTTTTCTGCCTTATCAATCTTCCGCGCAGCTCTTCCTACTTCATCTTCTCTCTTTCTGGCAGAAGTGAGAAAATCCTGAAATCCCTCCGTTTCCCATAATTGTTTCACTTCTTCGTCTGAATACAGCATTCCTGTATCATGCATATAAGCACACATTAAGATTAAAAACGTATCAATGCCCGACATTTTCTTGATCGTCTTTTGTCCAAGAATCTTTTCGATCGCTGAAATAATATTCATGGAATGAACGGCATCGTGCGTACTATAAGTTGGAAATGACGTAACGACAGAGCCGATATATCTTGTAACTTTCTGCTTCTGAATATTGAATACACTTTCCAGATTTTTTACAGTTTCATCGTATTCTGCTATCTTGTGCAGATGCGTTTCTAAGGTGATTCGTCTGGTTTTCATTTGTATTTTGCCCCTTTACTATCAAATATGTTTTCTCGTATAACTAAAAGATTTTCCCATATAATTTTTGCATATATTCACCTATACCGGCTTCGCCACCCGTTTCACATCGGTATCATATTCTTGATTTGTCACATCTGATCTTGTATATCTTTCATCCAGCAAGTCAATCAAATCTTCGACCTGTTGATATGTATTTAAAACAATCAGACCCTCTTGATTTTCTTCAAATTTGTCTTTCCAGTCTCTCAACCTGTGTAGCATCCTTGAGGTACATAATTTTCATCTTCTCCCTTTTCGGTGACGTGTGAACATCCGCAATACTTTCAAAAAGCATTTTTGCTCTTTTGAATACAATTCTAAATCCGCCTCTATGATATCTGAGCAGCAAAAACAAGTCTCCTTTGTACAATACTCCTTCCATATTTCATCCAAACCTCTGGTATGGTCATCATGAGGATGTGTCTAGCACACAAAATCTACCTTCTTTATCCGTTCTTTTTCAAGAACCATTTTAACTGCATTCTGCTCTTCCGTCTTATAACAGTCCACAAGACCCGTCTACGCTACCATCCCATCTGTTTTGATAAAAAATACAACACTTTCTCCTTGATCATGATATCCTATCACATTCAGCTCCAGCTTCAATGAATCTTCAAAAAATAATTTTCGCATCGCTATTCTACCAAACGGATCTTAACTCTTTTTCTTTTCGGTCTTGTTTCTATCGTTATTACTGTATCTGCTGCTTTTACTGCATAGTCCGTAACAAATTCATTTTTGTTTTTCTTTTGCTGCTTTTCTCCATAGCTGGTTATATACGGTGTTTTGAATTGTGTATCAAACTGTATCTTCGCCATTTGCTTCTACTCCTATAATCATATCTTTGTCAAAACTTCCATCAATCAATTGATTTAAAAAAGTTTCCGTTACTGCATCCTTATATAATTCGAAAAGCCAATCGTTCATCTGCATAATTTTTTCTTTATTTTCCATCAGTCTTTAATACTTTGCGAATCAATCAAATACATATCTGCATCATAATTTACCTGATAGGCCTCTTCTCCACGTAATTCTCCTCTAACAAGAGTTCTAATCAGATTTGCATTGTAACCTGCTATTTCCAGACTGTCCCTTATCTGCATAACTTTCTCTTTTATATTATCTTCACCTTGAATTCTAAAAACATGATAATGTGATGGTTCAAAATATTCGTTCAGACGATTTATGTCTCTTAAAAAACATTGGTTTATCTTTCTCAACCCAAATCTTTTAAATATAAAAAATGGAACTTGTTCAGGCTCAGATATTATAATTGACATCACCTTCCAAAGCACATCACAATGCTTCAAACAATCCACGTATTTTGTTTCTTCAATAGAAATACATGCACAAGACGATGATATGCTTAATTTTATCTGTGGATTTTCATTATGAAATACAAATACTTTCTGCTCACGTATCTTTTTTCCATACAGTTCAGCATAATCGCCACTTTCAGGATCATTGAATTCAAACTGCATTTCCTTTTCAGTCTCAACAGTCCTGCTCGTATAATCATGCTTTTTTAATTCCATACTTATGCTAGATATTACCTGGTCCAGCTCTGTATCATCCATTCCATCATAATCAAATCTAATAATAATTTTTTTCAGGAAATTGTATTTGAGTTTTTTTCTATCAATGCTATTTTTGTCCATCTTTCTTCACCCCAATCCCCCCCCCATTCTCTGTATACCGGTATAGCAAATGAGCATTACTATGCAGGAGTTCTTCAAACATTGCTATTTCTTCATCCGAATACCCTTGACGTTCTGTCCATTTGTAATCAGGCAATTCACATCTTGCCGAATCAAATCCATCTTCTTTCGGCCGTTCAAAGTTTACAATCAATTTTTTCATTCCATCTTTTCAACGATTTGTGAATGAACAATCTCCGTTTCTTCTGCCAGGGTCATATATGGATACATCATGTAACGTCACCCCGTTTCTTATTTTTAAACTCATTATAGCATCATACCCTATCGTTGTCATGTGAATCAAAACTAAATTCCTTCACATCTCTTCGCTGGGAAACAAATCAGCTTTTCTTTTCCTCCTCTTCTGTTCCATCACACAATTTTACTTCAATGTGCATTCCTAACGCCGAAGCGTATTTTTGCAGCACGACCAGTGTTGGAACCCTTTTTCTGCTCTCCAGCCGCGCCAGATTCGGTGCAAGAATTCCCGTCATATCCGCTAAGTCCTGCTGTGTCAGCCCCTGCCTGCGTCTCTCCTCTATAAGTTCTTCTATCACTTTGGACGATTTCTGCAAAGTGATCGTTTGAATCGCTTCCGCATATGCTTCCAACCGCTTCGCACGAGCTTCTTTTTCTCTTTGGTAATCCTTCTTATTCATTTCAATATCGTAATCCATATATTTTTCCTCTCGCATATATTATATAGATCATATCATAAATGATAGGATTTTTAAAGTCTCCTAAAAAATTTTATATTTTCTTCAAGCATATCTTCTCTTCCCTTCTTCTGTTTTTATTGCCTCGATCATTTTCTTCTCCTTCACTTCTTTCGGCATATCGATCAGTCCGAAGCGATAGAACATCCCATAGATGTAAGTCACACCCCGGATGTCACTCAGAGCCTTTGGTCGTTCAACTACTTCTCCTACCTTTTTGATATTCCCCAGTGCCAGCAGCACAGAACTCCACGCCAGGCTTTTGCTCTTCCCTCGGCGGTCGATCCACAATTCCTTTGTATATTCGCCGCTTCTGCCCTTTCGTATTTCATAGGTAAAGGGTAAGCCGGAATAGGTTTTAAATTGCACACCACAATAAAGCAAGACCGTCTCCACAGGTGCTCCTCTGTCGGCTCTGATCTCAGTTTTCTTATCACTCTGTATCTCCGCTGCCGCTCTGCTCCAACACTGATTTTCTCTTTATCTGCTGTACTCGGGAAGTACACGCCTTTCTGATATGGCAGGTATGAGGTGACGGAGGCTTTGGAGAGTTGAAGAGTATTTGCGGTTGAGAGGATGGCTTCTTTATAGTTCTGTGTTTCTCGATACTCCTCAAAGGTATCCTGTACCTTCTCCGCCACTTCCGATTCATACACACCAGCCGTGATAAGCAGCTTTCTTACTTTGATGGGGTTTAGAGCCAGAGCATCTGCGATGGATTGGAGGGAGCAATCCTCCTCATAAAGCGCCACAGCAGCATCCATCTGTTCTTTCAGATTCTCCCCGGCATCATACTCAGGCTTCAACTTCTTTCGACCGCCGCCAGGCTTTCTGGCGTTATATGCTCTTTTCTCTCCCATAACTCACAGCACCAGCTCATTGAAAGCTTTTTTTTCTGCCTTACGAAATATCATTTTGTCCACCTCTTTACTCATGCAGCTCCAACGGCAGTCCATCCGGGTCATGGAAGAAGGTCATCTTCTTGCCGGTATAATCATCAACACGAATCGGCTCACATTTAATTCCCACCTCTGCCAGTTCTTTCACTGTCTGCTCCACACTCTCCACGCAAAAGGCAAGGTGACGCAAGCCACATGCCTCCGGGCGGTTCACACGCTTCGGCGGGTTTTCCTCAGCAAAAATCTCCAGCTCCGTGTGTTCATTGACACGAAGATCCAGCTTCCAGTCCTTGCGCTCCGGGCGATAGTTTTCTCTGATGACAGAGAATCCCAACTTGTTCACATAGAAATCCTTTGCGGCTTCATGGTCGGATACGATGATTGCAATATGATGTATTTTAGATAAGTTCATTTTTTGTCACACTCCATTTCTTCTATCTCATTTTATTTCCGTTATAAACTATATATCAGCTCTCAAAATATACCGTGTGCGCCTCAGCTCCGGGGAGAGCCTGTGTTCCACACACGGCATTTATTTTTTCTACCACAAAACAATACTCTTCTATAGACGCTTTCTTGCCTTCCTGATTCCGTAGTACATCAACCCGCCAATCACTCCACCAACTGTATTATAGAAGATGTCTGACAGCTGAAACGTACCCAGGCGAAGCAGTAATTGCAGCGTCTCAATACTTACCGAAAAGATCAACGCTGTCTTTCCGCTATCCCACAGTATCTTCCTCCAGCTGTTTCCTGTCTTTTCTTCGAATGTCCACATAAGCACACCGGTGAACGGCACCATCATAATGACGTTCTCGATGCCCTCTGTTGTCAGCGCCTGCTCGCCATTCACTGTCTTCCAGATACCCCATCCGTCCAAGACATTGGATAGCGGATTCAACCACAAATTTCGGTTCAACAGCGTTCGGAACAGGATCATTGAAGTCACGAATGCCAATAGAAACAATTTCCGAAAGAACACGCTTCCTTTGAACCTCTCGTACCATGTCACCAGAGCGCACTTCCAGCCTTTGCCCGCTTCGCCCGGTTCATACGCATACAGGTAAAAAAACATGGCCAAAAAGGAAAGCAGAAGCGAAAATCCGAATGGTTCATACAAAGCCGTTAAAATATTTGTGATGATTTTTCCGAGCAACTCCATGGTTCCCTGCATCATAGTTTACAGATCACAGAAGAGATCTGCCTTGTACACGCCGTTTTCCAGCATCTTTTTGAAGCTGTCCTTTACTGCTGCGACATCCTCATGGTAGGTCATGCCGTACCAGGTATCGTTGGTTTTCAGAACCTTCACAGACATCTTTCCCTGCTCCAGCTGCTCACCGATGAAGATCGGAATCAGAAACTCTGCTTTCAGAGGATTGCCCGGCACCTCTTTCTCAAAGAATTCTTGAAAGCCGTCTCCCAATGTAGTAAGAAAATCCGGAGTCAGACCCCACATATTCATAGAAACCAGCGAATTCACATCAACAGCCACGCCATCTGCCTCCGCTCCGGTTGCGGTCTTTACAATATTCTTGGTTTCCACAACTTCTGTCAGGTTGTTCTGCTCATCCATTTTGCAGATGCCACGGGTCACACCGCCGTTGTCGGACAGCGTGTTTTTCAGCACAAAGCCAGCCATACAGGACTTGCCGCCATTTACCAGATACTCATGGACGCACGGAAACCTTCCTTGCCATAGTAGTCATCGGCATTGATCACGATGAACGGTGTGCTAAGAATATTCTTTGCTGCAAGCACGGCCTGACCGGTTCCCCACGGCTTTGTACGGCCTTCCGGCAGAGTGCCCGGGATGTCGTTACTATCCTGGAACGCGTAGTCTACCGTTACCTGATGATCGGCGCAGATCGCGGCGATGCGATCACCGATCACCTCTTTGAACTCCTTCTCGATATCCTTGCGGATAATAAAAACTACATGGTTGAAACCGGCCTCGATTGCATCATGGATTGAGTAGTCCATGATGATACGATTCGAAGCATCTACCGGCTCCAACTGCTTGATTCCTGTTCCGAAACGGCTGCCGATTCCGGCGGCATGATAAGTAATGTTGTTTTCATAATGTTCCTCTCCTCGTATTTTCTAACACTTACCGAAAGCATATTTTCTCTCTCAAATACTACTCCGAAAATCCGTTCCGAAGCTCTGCGCATCGCTTTTTCCTCACGCAATCCTATTTCGACGACGTTCCAGACCTCAGATAATTCTTATTTCACAAGAGAAGCTTTCAATAACTGTTTTTCCATTCTCTGATAATTTTTTATCACCTGTACAGAACTGTTCTTCTTCAAAAATTCATGCACTTTGTTGTATGCTTCTCCGCAATATCTCCGATATCTGTCCTTAAAATCCGACGGCAATTTTTTTAATACTGCTGGAGCTACATATTTCCTCAATAACTGAATTTGTTTTTCCTCATTGTCTTTCAGAGAAACTGCCGGTTTCATCAACAGAAGATGGGCTTTTTCAAAGTAATCTGCCACATCCACGTTTTTTCATTTTCAATACGCAATAAATAAAGTCTTGCCTGCTGTGTATCTACCTGAAATGGAACTGTATATTCAGAATCGTGAAAGAAACTATATGCAGCTTCCAGAAAACGTTGTGCCAGATCATACTTCCGATATTCGCACAAGCAATCGCATACTGAAGCCAAAAAAATGTATTTTCCCTATAATACTCCAACTCTTTCAGGCTATCATAATAATTCACCAAAAACTTTTCCTTTTGACCCGATTTTAAAAGGAATGTATTTACATGCGAATACGATATAATATTTTTTAAAATGTTCTCATAACGATTAATCGTTCGATATCGATTCGCGTATTCTGCCGTCAATTCCAATACTTTTATAATCACATCATTACAGTCCAATTCTTTCAGGATCAAATTCGCTGTAACAGCCGATTTAATGCGAAAATCTGTTGCTTCCTTCGAAAAATCTAAAATCTCCTGTACATTTTCATCTTGTGTAAAACGCGGATCAAACGCCGCGTTAACTCCGATAATTTTACCAATATCCTGTGCATCTATATTTAAGCTCATAATTTTACCAGTAATGCTAAAATAAGGACTTCATAATATGACACAGAAACTGATTTTATACCTGAAACGATTGTTTCTATTTTATTCTTCATATCCGTAGAATTCACAACATCTACAAGAATACTCTGAAACTCTGAATTTCCCCATTTTCTGTCTTTTAATCTTTTCTTCTTTTCCGATCTGGAAAGATTACTCAAATTTCCCCATAAGCCATTATTTCGCAAAATATTGCTCATGACGTTTAATTCTTTTTCATTCAGTTTATTTAAGTCAATGACTTTACTCTCACCTTCCCCCACTTTTAATATTTCATTTGCTTCCCGAATCCGAGTATCATACAGAACCGTACGTGCTGTCAAAATAAACTGAACGTCTTCCAGGGAATAAAAAGCAAATTTCTCCAATACATTAATGTAATTATAATAATTTTCTATAATAACCAACTTTTTTCCTGGGCTTTCGACAATATGCTGAACGTCCGTTGGTAAGCTTTTCATATAAACTGTTTTTAAAGTAAAAATTTGATACCCTTCGTCTTCAAACAGATGCTTCAAACATTCTGCGAAAATCGTTTTTCCATTTCCCAAATTAGCATGTACATAGATAACTCTACAATTATTTTTCAAATCCTCTTTTACTTCTTTTAGTTGCTTTCGAAAAATTAAATTATCATAGATTCCTCTATCGGTATGCCATAAGCTATCTACACTCTGACCGGTCATAAAAAAATTATGAACTTCGAGAGAAGTAGCTTTCTCTATGGTATTTTTTTCCCTGGCCACCTCAAAGCATTGATAAATATGAAAATCTGTCATTTTGACAGGCATTGGATGATCACTTTTATATTTATCTAATCCTTTCGTGAATTCTTCCATTGTTATCGCATAAACCGTTCCATATCTCTTTAACTTTCGTTTCTTATCTTCTGAAATTTTACTATCTTCAATAAATACTATTTTCTCGTGCACATTCTGTGCATAAATTAATCTTTTCAGATCCAAATCATAATCTAAGGAAAGTCCCACAATAACTACACATTCAACCGTTGTCAAATCATCCGAAAAAATAGCGCCCCATGCGTTCTGGTTCAAGCTTTCAGAAGCATAGCTTCGACCTGACAAACGGAATTCCGATTGAAGTGTTCGCTCACTCAAATTTCCTATATATCCATTAATATAAACACATTGTTTTTTTCTTACTTTTTTCCAACTTGACATCATCAGAAAGGGTAACCGCATAAAGCGGTTCTTCCATATCCTTGGATGCTAAAATCGGCACCTCATCATAATTGGTAGTGTAAACTCTCTGCCAGTCTTGTCCATATAATATTTCATGTTCTTTCTGTACTTTCGAGACATACAGTACCTTCTTTAACTCTGCAATTAATTCATCCGAGCTTTTTGTTTCCAAATAACTGTCTGCTGCATCCTGCAAATCATATGGATTTTCCGGGTTCACAATTCCAGCAGATTTATAAAGTCTTTCCGCTAATGCAACACCTGACGGAAATTTTTCCCCATTCATCCCCAATGCTGTCATATGAGCACCTGAACCAGTAATCAGCATTGCTCTACCAGTTATAATCGCTTGGTATATTTTTTCTAGTTCCATAGAACATCCTCCTCATTTATAAGGGCAGTGTCAAATTTGCTATCTTTTCTCAAACGTAAACGATAGAACGGTCTTACCAAAACGGCGGGGCCTTATAAAAAGATTTACCTTTCTCCATCTGTCAAGAAACTGTTCAATTAGTCTTGTCTTATCAATATAGTAAAAACCCTGCCGGCGAATTTTCTTAAAATCTTCGATACCAACCGGAAGTTTTAACGTCGCTGCCATTCTTCAACGCTCCTTTCCGAAGCTATACTAACAGGCAAAGGATATTATATCCCAGTGTATTTTGATTTTACCATCTGGGAACTCAAATGGCAAGTTGATCCTATCTTCTTGATAGAGTAAACTTACTGTCAGTTGGAGAGTCGCAGAAGATTCCCTGCTATGAACTTGACCAGATTGTTTTCTCATAGTCTACTTCTCCCACAGTGTTTTGTCAAATACCTCCCAGGCGCTCCCGGATCGCAAGCTTTTTCCGGATGTCTATACTCGGGATGGTTGCCTGCAGCTTTTCGATGTATACCCTGTCATTGTCAGGACTGTGGAGTAACAGACTCCTCATGTATCCCCTGTTTGGACGCACTGATACCCCCTCGGTTCCCGTTGCTTCTTCCTGCTTATGGCTCCGGCGGTACTTTACCAATTCCAGGATCTTTTCTTCTCCGTAATCCTTCACATAGCATCTCAGCTGACACATCGCATCCGCTCCAGCCCATCGGACGGGAACTCATCCGGTCGGAATACATATGACTCACATGACCTTCTGCACTGCATCCATACACATTCTTATCCTGCATTCTTCTCACTGCGCCAGCCCAGTTGTTCAGCAGGTATTCCTCACAGTCATTCACTGCTTTTTCGTTCGGTGCACATTTCCGGATAGCTTTTATAGTCTTTACAAGCTTTTTCTTCTTGCCCTTATACAGGGCCTTCCACAGCCGTCCTTTGGCTTCCCCTGCCTCATCCAGCATCTGGTTGGACGCCTTATTGATATATTTCATCATGTGGAACTTATCCAGTACCGGAACTCCCTTTTCAATATATTCCGCCCCTGCTTTGATCCATGCTCCTCCATCTCCACTGATATACACCGCATTCAGATACCGGCTCTCGTAGTTCGTGTCGATGTATTCCTGCATCCGTTCAAACATATGTCTGTTTGCTTCTCCTCCGCTGAAAAAGCCTCCCAGGTAGAAGACGTTCTTCAGTTCCTTCCGCCCGTCTTTCTGTTCTTTTCCTTCATACAGATACAACAGCTTCCCGATCATGCTGCCCTTCTTCTCTGTTCCGTTTTTTCCTGCTTGTGGATGTGATCCTCGTCTGCCTCGACATAAAGGTATTCCACACACTTTTTCTTCTCCGGCTTCGGGAAGAGCAGTTCTGTCTGGATTCCGTGTACCTTATCCATGACGGCAGTCTTGCTGATCAACGAATCTTCTCCCAGTACCCTGGCAGCACTGGCATAGCTGGTCTTTACCGCTTCAGCCAGCACCTCTGCTTCCGCACGGCTGCTCAGTCTTTCATGTGCATCCAGTTCCATCCATTCATCCAGAAGATAATGGCAGGTTCCATCCTTACGGCTTCGGAACAGCGTGTGGGTAAAGCGAATCGGGCCCACTGTAGTCAGCAGCTGGCGTTTATCATGCCTCTGGATGGTATATTTTTCAGCTCTGGAAATATCCTCACACAGCATACGATCCATATCGCTGTAAAGGGCTGCCATGTGCTCTGCCGCAGCCTTTCTTGCAGCCTCCGCAAGCTGTTTCTCGTACAATTCCATGTCCTTCATCCCAGATGAGAGAAAAAGTTCATCTATACCACAATACAAAATGATATTCTTTTTTTCTGGATGTTTCTGTGATATACTTATACGCGGTCGTATCAGACCGGAAAGGAAATATTATGTTACAAAAATTATATGTTTTTTTCAGGAAAGAAACCGTTTTGTCAATTGCAGTGATCCTGGCGCTTCTTTCTATGTTCTGGGTCAGACCGGATAAGGCTTATTTTACTTATATCGATTTCAGGACTCTCGGGCTCCTCTTCTGTTTGATGGCAATTGTAGCTGGTTTGAAGGCTGTTGGTGTTTTTGATATACTTGCCAAAAAATTGCTGATGGGAACATCGGGAACTGTGGGTGTGATCAGGCTGTTGGTACTCTTATGTTTCTTCCTGTCAATGGTGATCACCAATGATGTGGCATTGATTACTTTTGTTCCTCTTGCACTGATCATTGTGCATAAACTGCCAAAGGAACTGGGCAATTACTGGCTTCTTAAAATAGTAGCCATGCAGACAATCGCTGCTAATCTCGGAAGCATGCTCACACCAATCGGAAATCCGCAGAACCTTTATCTATATGCCAGAGCAGGGATGTCCGCGGCA
>ENA-OQHA01000069-OQHA01000069.1-human-gut-metagenome-genome-assembly--contig:-NODE-69-length-51685-cov-3.721168_pt1 | contig 51685 bp, 42 predicted proteins | sample MGYA00242558_ERZ504707 | MGnify/ENA primary metagenome ERZ504707 (study PRJEB26092, sample SAMD00036197) | human gut metagenome | host: Homo sapiens | study: EMG produced TPA metagenomics assembly of... | reverse complement strand
AAAGTAGTGATGGCCACACTCTCCGAGATAATGAGCCACAGGATAGACATCGGTTTGGCTCCCAGAGCTTTCCGGATGCCGAACTCGTGGGTACGTTCGCGTACGGTGATAAGCATGATATTGCTTACCCCCACGATGCCGCTCAGCAGGGTGAATATACCGATTACCCAGATAGCTATGTGCAGCATACGGGCTGCCGATTCTTGCTGGAGATATTGAGTGAAGCGGTTCCACATCCAGATGGCACTCTGGTCGGTAGGATCGAAGTTTTTGTGGAGCCCCATGGCACGGCGGTAGCTCTGCTCGAATTTCTCATTGGTGACTTCGTCTGTCAGCCCTTGCGTAGTGAATGTCAGGTTGTCTATACTGTCGCCCTTGCCGTATACAAGCTGAAGTGTCGTGAAGGGAACAAGTGCCGAGGGCGAGAAACTGTTCTGGTCGGTGTAGATGCCTATTACCTGATAGGCCACTCCTTGTACATCGATATACTTTCCTATCGCCTGGGTACGTGGAAACAGCATCTTGACAGTCTTTTCGTGCAGTACGATCATCTTCCGGCGTTCCTTCATGTCGCGGTCGTTGATGAAACGTCCCTGTTTCAGTTTTACAGCTTCCAGTTCCGTATAGTTGGGAAAGACGCCCTCCAGCGAAATGGAAACGTGTTCCTTGCCGAAGGTGAGGATGGCGTCGCTCTTGCTGATGCTGGCTCCGGTGGTGATGACTTTATCGGGAAAAGCTTCTGCGGTAAGCTGAAGATCGCTTTCATTCAGCGAGAGTCTTCGGCCTTCTTTCAGTCCGTTGAACGGTTTCGATGTATATCCCGGATAAATTTTGATAGAGTTCATTTTCATGTTCTGCGATTGTCCCTCGAAAGCATGGATAAGTCCGTTTCCTGCCCCCAGCAATACAATCAGCATGAAAATTCCCCATGCTACGGAAAATCCCGTCAGTATGGTGCGCAACTTGTTGCGCATGATGGTTCCGTATATTTCCTGTATCAAGTCGGTCATGGCTGGTTCTGTGTGCGTTTATTTCATAAATCCGTTCTTGCCGAAAGGAGATGCATTGTGGTCGATGTTGTCTTCTATCCGCTCTATCACTCCGTCTTTGATGTGGATGATTTTGTTGGTCTGGTTGGCTACTCCGCTTTCGTGCGTCACAACCACGATGGTCAGTCCTTCTTTGTCGTGCAGCTCCTTCAGGATGTTCATTACCTCTACCGACGTCTTGCTGTCGAGTGCACCCGTAGGTTCGTCGGCAAGGATAATCTGAGGTTTCGATATCAGTGCCCGGGCTATGGCCACACGCTGCTTCTGTCCGCCCGAAAGCTCGTTGGCAGGTGGTGTGCCCATTCCTTCAGTCCCAGCTTGTCGAGATACTCCATAGCCAGTTCGTTTCTTTTCTTTCTGCCCACTCCCTGATAAAACAGCGGCAGTGCCACATTTTCCATGGCATTCTTAAACGAAATCAGGTTGAACGACTGAAAGATGAATCCGATCATGCGGTTCCGGTATTCCGCCGCACGGGTTTCGTTCAGATTTTTTATTAACACATCGTTCAGGTAATACTCGCCCGAATCGTAGTTGTCGAGAATCCCTAATATATTTAGTAAGGTAGACTTTCCCGATCCGGAGGCCCCCATAATAGAAACGAATTCACCTTTCTCGATGCGGAGATCTATGCCTTTCAGCACGTGTAGCGGTGCTCCGTTGTGATATGTCTTGTTGATGCCTTGTAAGCGTATCATGATTAAGATTGATTTGTGTCAGGTTACGTGTCGTTAGACGCGGCTAAAATATAAAAAAATTACACAAGGGTTGAATAAACTTATAAAAAAATTTGTTCGGTTTTCTCCGATTGCGTACATTTGCCACATATAACTAACCTTTAACAATTTAATGTCATGACAATAAATATGGAAAAACCCTACGTGGTGGGAATGGACATCGGTGGTACTAATACTGTTTTCGGAGTAGTAGATTCTCGTGGTAATGTATTGGCTTCCGATTCTGTAAAAACACAGCAGTACACTGAAGTAAGCGAATATGTAGACGCTGTATGCAAGAAGCTTCTTCCGTTGCTCCAGCAGTTTGGCGGTGCAGAAAAGATTAAAGGTATGGGAGTAGGTGCTCCTAACGGTAACTATTATAGTGGAACAATCGAATTTGCTCCGAACTTGCCATGGAAGGGAGTTATTCCTTTGGCTGCTATGTTCGAAGAACGTCTGGGTATTCCTACAGCACTTACAAACGATGCAAATGCGGCGGCTATCGGTGAAATGACATACGGTGCAGCACGCGGTCTGAAAGATTTCATCATGATTACATTGGGTACTGGTGTAGGTAGCGGTATCGTTATCAACGGTCAGCTGGTTTACGGTCACGATGGTTTTGCTGGTGAACTTGGCCATGTTGTTGTTGATCCGGCAGGACGTCAGTGCGGATGCGGACGTAAAGGATGTCTGGAAACTTACTGCTCGGCTACAGGTGTGGCACGTACAGCTCGCGAATTCCTCGTTGCACGTTCTGAACCAAGCTTGTTGAGAAACATCCCGTCAGAAGAAATCCAGTCTAAAGATGTTTACGATGCAGCTGTAAAAGGCGATAAGCTGGCTTTGGAAATTTTCGAATTACCGGTAAAGTTTTGGGTACTGCATTGGCTAACTTCGTTGCATTCTCTAGCCCTGAAGCAATCATTCTCTTCGGTGGTCTGGCTAAGTCGGGTGACTATATCATGAAGCCTATCCAGAAAGCATTGGAAGAAAATGTATTGAATATCTATAAAGGAAAAACAAAATTGCTTCTTTCTCAGTTGAAAGATGCTGATGCTGCCGTACTCGGAGCTAGTGCTTTGGGATGGGAAGTAAGAGAATCATAAGATAGAATATTTTGTATTTTAGCATATTTGGGGTCCGGAAGTCGTGAGATTTCCGGGCTTTTTTATGCTGATATATATAAAAAAACTTGCCCATGTTTTGTGATAAACGTGGGCAAGTTTTTATTTTTGTACGTTTTTACTTGTCGATTCTGAACCAGTCAACATCTACCCAGCCGCCGTCGTTGGTCTTGATGGCAGGACGTGTGCAGAATGTACCTACTTTGGCACCTATCCATTTGCCTTCTTTCACCTGGAATTCTTTTCCGAACTTGTGGAATTTCTTTCCGTTGGTGCTGTAGCTCAACTGACATTTTACCACCAGGTCGTGTCCGCCTTCGCTCTTGCCGATCTTTTCACCCGTAGTAGTGATTTCGGCACGCAGGTAAATTTCATTACCTTTCAGCGGAAGGGTTTCGTTTACGGTTTCCTGGCCGCCACGATCGGCTTTCTTGCATTCTACCTGAGAGAGAACCAGTCCGTTTTCGGTATTTTCGAGCACGATACCTGCATAGTTCATACCCATAACTACCAGTCCTGTACGTTCGCCTTTGTACTTGGCGATAGGAGAGAACTTCATCTTCATGGTAGCGCTGAAGCTTGGAGCTGGGATTTTTTGCAGCAGCATGTTGGGCACATCCCACAGGCTCTTGTAGTTTTCGGGAACCGGATAAGAATAGAGGCGCAATACTCCATGTTCCTGATCGGCAAAGTACCATTTGTCGTTGATATTGGCATTCCATTGCCATTGCAGGCCCAGTTCGTTTGTATTGAACTCATCGCTTTCCTGCGGGGTACAGATAGGATATGTCTTTCCTACGTTCGGTTTTTTGTAAGTCAGTACAGGTTCGCCACAACCGTCGCCATCCTTGTCTTCACCGATTACAGGCCAGTCGTTTACCCATTTTACCGGTTGCAGGTGAACCAGACGTCCGGCTGCACCCACATCCTGGAAGTGCAGGAACCAGTCTTCTCCGCTTGGAGTATCTACCCAGCCTCCCTGATGAGGTCCGTTGACAGGGCTGTTGCCTTGAGCCAGTACGGTTTTCCATTCATACGGTCCGTATACGTTTTTCGAACGCAGTACGACCTGCCAGCCTGTAGGAACACCACCAGCCGGATGGAAGATATAATAATATCCGTTGCGCTTGTAGAACTTCGGTCCTTCGCAAGTTTCATGTGCCTCATGACCGTCGAAAACGATACGTGACGGACTGATGGTACGGGTAGCATCAGCACTCAGTTCGCATACGGCGATCACACTCTTCAGTCCGGCACGGCTTCCGGCATATGCGTGTGCCAGATATACCCGTCCGTCTTCGTCCCATAGCGGAGTAGTATCAATGATACCTTTGGCAGCCTTTACCAGTACCGGTTCGCACCACGGACCTTTTACATCTTTAGCCTTTGTCATGAAGATACCCTGATCAGGATCTCCCCAGAATATATAGAATTCACCGTTGTGATGACGGATACACGGAGCCCATACACGGTTGCCATGCTGAGGCGTCACATCTGTATGAGGTGGAAGTGAAGCCGGAACGGCTGCGCTCACGATACTCCAGTTTACCAGATCTTTGGAGTGGAGAATCTGCAAAGCCGGCAGACATCCGAAGCTGGATGAGGTCATGTAGAAGTCATCGCCTACACGGCAAACATCGGGATCGGAGTAATCGGCGTATAGTACCGGATTCTTGTATGTTCCGTCACCCTGGTCGGCAACCCATACCTTCGATACATAGTTTTGTGCCTGTACCGAGGGTACGAGGCAGCTTCCCAGTAAGATTGAGAATACGATTGATTTCATGGATTATGGTTATTTAGTTAATAAATTATTTTGTTCGCATTTGTGTGTTATTCACATCGTCTGACTTTTATAAAATACGTCCGGAGTGCCTGAAACCTCCATTCGCTTTGTCTTTTTTAACTTCTGTGTCCCGATGTGGTGTTTATGTTGTGACTATTTCTTGACGACTGTAATTTTGACCGGCTGTTCCAAAGCCTTTTTCCATTCCTGTACGTAGGCAAACCATTTTTCCTTGTCGGGATAACCGAAGGTTTCCTTGCACGAGGTGAATGATGTATAGTAGCGGAACGAACTTTTTCCGGGAGCGCTGATGGTATAAAGGAAGTTTTCCTTGTCGGATGTTTCTTTTACCACATACTTCTTGGGAATATAAGTAGCCAGTCCTACGGTTTCTTTTTTATATTTCACTGTATCGTTTACCGGCCAGTCTGTACCCCAGCTTGCAACCAGCCCGTTATGATCGGAAAACATGTCGGCGTGTCCTGTAATGTTCTGCACACCGGTACAGAATACTTCCTTATCCAGCGGAGCATCGAACAGCACATCTACCTGTGCATCGCGGTGTCCGGCATACAGTGTATAGCGGTTTATCATGTTCAGTTCCTTGTTCTGATACTGCCAGCCCTTTACCTCTGCATCGACAATGGTACGTACCGGTCCTGAAGCCAGGATACGCTGTCCGCGTACGGCAACCGGTTTGATAAGTGTAGACTGTGTACCGTCCCATCCTCTCAGTGTTCCGGCTCCGCAGCTGCTGTTTACCTTGATGACATCATCGCCGAAGCCGCGCTTCAACTGTTCGTCGGTAGGGTAGAACTGACTTTCTTCCAGCTCCAGACCTTTGTGGAACTTACCGTACAGGTCGGTAGTCTGTTTCTCATTGAAATAAATGCGGTATGCTACCAGCTCACTTTCGAAAGCTGCTCCGTGGTGATGCTGTACGTTGTAAGTGTCTGAAGCACCGTCGGCATAGATAGCATATCCTTTGGCATATTTGTTTTTCTTGGAAGTGCGGAACAACATTTCGGCATACACACGTGCCGGATATGTTTTCTCGCTTTTTAGACTGGATAGTGTGACGTTGAGTGTCTTCTTGCCCGAAGCCGGCAGGTTGATGACAAAAGCCAGTTCGTCGGCACGGGTGTCACCGTTCATATCGTCGAGCTGTGAGGGAATTTCGTTTGTCCCGTCGAAAACAGTAGCCGATTTGACAGTAAATCCTGCTCCAAGGGAACTGAGATCAATAACGACAGGCTCGTCCACCTTTTCAGCGTTCCACGGATTTTCAACGATGACTTCTATTTTCTTTTCCTGACCTTGTGCCGATGCACTCAGTCCTCCTGCCAGCAGTGCCAGACAGATTGCAGAGAATGTTTTCATAATATATTCAGCATTTTATCGGTATCCGATAAGTTCCGGATATCAAAGAACTTGTCGGAGTAGTATATGATTTTATAGTCGGAAGTTCCGAAAAGGAAGAAAGGATCTGTAAACATGAGAACCAAGCTTGCGTGACTTGAACCGGATGTTTACAGACCCTTCGTCGTTCTTATTTCTGATAACGGAAGGATTCGGGTTAGAATTTATACGATTCTGCCTGGTTTCCTACCTTTTTATATTGTTTGTCGCCTACAGTAACGTTTGTTACATTCTGCATTTTCAGGTTGTTTCCACCTTTAGTAGTAATGACTTTCACGTTTTTCAGTGTAGCACCATCTGCACGGTTCAGTATTACGCCGTCTTTAGCATCCGACATGGTTACGTTTTCGATGTGGATATTTTTGATAGGCATTTCCGGCAAACCGTTGAACAAGATAGCACGTCCTACGTTCTTTGCGGTAACGTTCTTGATGAAAATGTCGCGGAAAGCAGGAGTTTCTTCTGTTACGGCAGGAATCTTTTGTTCTGTCGGGTTGTTGTAACCGTCGCCTTCACCCGGAGCCTTTCCGCCATAGAACAAGTCGAAAATCAATCCTTCGTTCGGGATGTTGATCATGTTGATGTTGTTGATATGGATGTTTTCTACTACACCACCACGTCCGCGGGTACTCTTGAAACGCAAGCCGACATCAGTTCCCAGGAATGTACAGTTGTCTACGTAGATGTTCTTTACACCACCTGACATTTCGCTACCTACAACGAAACCTCCATGTCCGTGCAGAACTACGTTGTTGCGGATGATGACATTCTGGCAAGGTTCACCACGACGGCGTCCGTCTTCGTCCTTACCCGACTTGATACAGATACCATCGTCGCCGGCATCGAAGCTGCTGTTCTGAATCAGTGCACGGTTGCAAGACTCCAGGTCGAGTGCATCACCATTCTGTGAGTACCAGGGGTTAGATACGCTGATATTGTTGATGGTAATGTCTTCGCAAGAAAGCGGATGCAGACACCAGCTTGGAGAGTTCTTGAAGGTTACGCCTTCCAGCAACACCTTTTTACACTTGATAAAGCTCAGCAGAACCGGACGCAGCCAGTCGCGTATGCTGTTCCATTCTTCATCGGTATTGATTCCTTCGGGCACATTGAAGTTCTTGCATGCCATAGCTCCTTTGATAGAGCCTTCGCTCGGATACCAGATACGTCCTGATTCATCGAGTACACCACCCGAAGCCACCAGCTTTTTCCATTGGTTGGCAGTCATTTTGTCTTTCTTTACCGGACGCCATGTATCACCGTTTCCGTCCATCACACCTTTTCCGGTGATGGCAACGTTTTCAGCGTTGAGAGCTGATATCGGTGACTGGCAGCGGCGTGTTTCCAGTCCTTCGAATGAAGTTTTGACGATAGGATACTGAGTGTGGTCGGCTGTAAACAGAACCAGTGCGTTTTCTTCCAGATATAAATTGATGTTGCTTTGCAGTACGATAGGACCGGTAAGCCACAGTCCCGCAGGTACGATAACCTTACCGCCACCCTTTTCGGCTACGGCCTTGATAGCTTTGTCGAAAGCTTCTGTATTGAGCGTAATACCGTCGGCTACAGCACCGAATTCAGTAATAGAACGCGAATAATCGGGAAATACCGGCAGCTGAACCTTATTCATCTGAAATGGCAGTTCACTGTAGATGTTATCGGCTTCTGTTGCATTTTTGCCGTTACACTGTTTGTGTAGCCCAGTGCAAAAGCTGCGATGCATACTGATAAAGCCCATTGTCTTAAGTTGCTAAATGTAATCATGAGCGCTAATATTTATGTTTATCTTGTTGTTCTTTTACTCTATTTAAATAAAGGTGAGGTTTTCTTGAATGTACTTATTATCCTTAGCGCCCGGCAACGTCTTTCACAGAAGGTTGACAGGCAGGATAATAAAGACCTTTTTTTAACCTAATTTCTAACCTTAATAAATATTATGAAAAACCTCTTGTTGATGTTTACAAAATTAGCAGGTTCGCATGAAAACGATGTGAACATTTTGATTCAATAGGTGAAAAAAAAATGTGCAATCTTGTGTTTTTATATATGAAAAATTGACAAAAGATGCATTCTTTGGTATGCAGGGGGGAATATTGTTCATTTTTCATAGATTCATGCCTGAAAATGTCAGGATTAACAGAATTGTTTGTATCTTTGCCCCAAATTTATAATAAAAAAAGTATGAGTTATAATTTACTGAAAGGAAAAAGAGGTATTGTTTTTGGTGCTCTGAATGAACAGTCTATTGCATGGAAAGTTGCAGAAAAAGCTGTTGAAGAAGGAGCAGTGATCACTTTGTCCAATACTCCTGTTGCTGTCCGTATGGGAGAAGTTTCTGCATTGGCAGAAAAGCTGAATTGCGAAGTGATTCCGGCAGACGCTACAAGCGTAGAAGATTTGGAAAATGTCTTTAAGCGTTCAATGGAGGTATTGGGAGGTAAAATCGACTTTGTACTGCACTCTATAGGTATGTCACCTAACGTACGTAAGAAACGTACTTACGATGACCTTGACTATGATATGTTGAACAAAACGCTGGATATTTCAGCCGTTTCATTCCATAAGATGATTCAGTCGGCTAAAAAACTGAATGCTATCAACGAATACGGTTCTATCGTTGCACTGAGCTATGTAGCTGCACAGCGTACATTCTACGGTTACAATGATATGGCAGATGCGAAAGCTTTGCTTGAATCTATCGCACGTAGCTTCGGTTACATTTACGGACGCGAACATCACGTACGTATCAATACCATTTCACAGTCGCCTACCATGACTACTGCCGGATCGGGAGTAAAAGGTATGGATAAACTGTTCGACTTCGCCAACCGCATGTCGCCTCTGGGCAATGCTTCGGCTGACGAATGTGCTGACTACTGTATCGTAATGTTCTCTGACCTTACTCGTAAAGTCACTATGCAGAACCTGTTCCACGATGGAGGTTTCTCTAGCATAGGTATGAGTCTTCGTGCGTATGGCTACTTACGAAAGGTCTGATGAATACAAGACGAAACGGAAATATTATCTACGGATAATATCTGACGGATAAACTGTTTACATGAGAAATTTATATTCATATTACTAAGCATCGTCGCACTTGTTTCCTGCCATACAGGAGAGCAAGACGGCGATGTTTTGCTTAATAAGAATATAAAGGTTTTCCGTTACGACCGTCTGCAATTTGAGGCCACGGCAATGAACAGCTTCTCGGCATTGCAGAAAATGAGCCTCGACTGTCCGCGTGCTACCAAGATTCTGATAGAAGATGTGCTCATGCTGGGTACAGTAGACGAGCCGGCTATCAACGAACGCTTGTGTGAGTATTACTCGGACACAATTTTGCTCCGGCTGATGCAGGATGCGACCGAGAAGTTCAAAGATATGACTTCCCTTGAAAAGGGATTTACCGAAGGTTTTCACCGTTTGCGGGAAGAGATACCTTCATTTCCCATACCGGCAGTCTACTCGCAAATCTCAGCACTCAACCAGTCGGTAGTGGTGGGCGACAGCTTGCTGGGCTTCAGTATTGACAAGTACATGGGCGAAGACTATCCGCTTTATCGCCGGTATTATTACGACTATCAGCGCCGCTCGATGAATCCGGACCGGATACTTCCCGACTGTTTTACCTTCTATCTGCTTAGCTTATATCCGTTTGAATGGCGTCCGGGACACCGTTCGCTATACGATGTCATCATGCACCAGGGAAAAATACACTGGGTAGTGCGTAAGGTACTTAAGATGAAATCGAACGGAGCAATGCTGGGATATAGCAGCGAGGAAGAAGACTGGTGCAAGGAACATGAGAAGGAGATGTGGAAATGGATGAAAGAAAGGGGACATCTCGCGAGTACAGACCCGATGCTGATTCGTGCATATACACATTCCGATCCGAGCATGGTACTCAACGGTGAGAAGATTCCGCCGGTAATAGGCTTATGGCTGGGAATGCAGCTTGTAGAAAAATACATGAAGCAACACTCTGACGTGAGTATTGCCACACTGCTGGAACGTACTGATTTCGGCAATCTGACTTTAGACTGAGCTACAAAAATATAGATTATAGACAATCATGGATACAGCATTATACTTGCTGCCGGTGACTCTTGGTGATACTCCGGTAGAAAAAGTCCTTCCTTCGTACAATAGAGAAATCATTCTGCAGATTCGTCATTTTATCGTAGAGGATGTGCGCTCGGCACGCCGCTTCCTGAAAAAAGTGGATCGGGATATCAATATCGACGAACTGACGTTTTATCCGTTGAACAAACATACGTCACCCGAAGCTATCTCGGGTTATCTGAAACCGTTGCAGGAAGGAAATTCTATGGGAGTAATCTCGGAAGCAGGTTGTCCGGCCGTTGCCGATCCGGGAGCAGACGTTGTAGCTATCGCACAGCGCAAGAATCTGAAGGTGGTTCCTTTGGTGGGACCGTCGTCTATTATCCTGTCGGTCATGGGTTCGGGATTCAACGGACAAAGTTTCGCTTTCCACGGTTATCTGCCTATCGAACCGGGAGAACGTCAGAAAAGATTGAAGGAACTGGAACAACGGGTATACAGTGAGCATCAGACACAGCTTTTCATCGAAACACCTTACCGTAACAACAAGATGCTGGAGGATATCTTGAAAGCCTGCCGTCCGCAAACCAAACTTTGTGTGGCTGCCAATATTACCTGTGAGGGGGAATATATCAAAACCAAGACAGTTCAGGAATGGAAAGGTCATTTGCCCGACCTTTCAAAGATACCGTGCATATTTTTGATTTATAAATAAAAATACTATTCGGAAGCACCGAATGCCTTCCACATTTCTGCTGCCATCTGAAGCGTATCCAGTTCCGAGAGCAGGGAAGGACTGTATCTGCGTGCAGCGGTTTCGCTTATTTCATCGAAAGAAAAGAATCGGCCTCCGGTTATTTTCTGCAGGTCTGTTTCGTTCTGGAGAGGGAGAATGTACAACGATACGCGTTGCTGGTTGTCGGCATCGCATGATGTAGTTGTATATTTCAATATAAGCCGTGGGGTAGTATTCTTCGAAGCACATATCTTTTTGGCAATGCGTGCGGCGTATTCGCTGCTCTTTTCGATTGGTCCCTCAAAAGGACTTTCTACAGCAATATCCCACATGGGAGCGTTTTCGTATTTTTCGTCAGGACATCCGGTACGTTGTTTCAGGTAGATTTTTCCGTCGTGTACTACTGCAATGCGCACCAGACTATAACGGAAGTTTCCTGAAATGCGAGATGAATTCCTACTACATTGATGACCAGGCACAGCACATAGATAATAACCGGTATGCCGTACATCAGGAAGAAAGAACCGTCTTCCGAAAACAGATGTTCGATATGGTCTACAAAAAGCAGGATAGTAAGATGCAGTGATGAAAGTATTACGATGGTTTTTGCTTCCAGAACAAAAGAAAAACAGTTTCTCAGATGCAGCCGTTCTTGCAGTTCCTTGTAGATTTCGGGAGCTGTGATATGGATGAATGCCACAATGAGCAGCAACAGCTCCAGTATGGGAGTAATGCTTCCGTATGGAATAAATTTGTAGCCTGTAAACAGGCGAAGTACGAAGCAGGAACCTATGCCTATACTACCTAGCAGAAGGAAAAAATTCAGATCCTTCAGGCGTACAATGCCGTATAACAGCAGACCGAGGCAGACTATAAAACCTATTCCCAGCACTATTGTATTTTGGAAAAAATGCAAACATATCAGTGTTGCTATGATAGGCAACAGTCCGAGCGATACTATCTTGTTTCTGTATTTTAATATAAGTTTCATCATCTGCCGTGGTCTTTTTTATAGGTGTAACAAGGTTCTTTTCCGAATTGTTCACTTATAGCGGATGTGTTTTTCGGCATGATAGGAAGAACGTACCAGCGGACCGCTTTCTACTGTGGCAAATCCTTTCTTTTCTCCGGTTTCCTTGTAGCGGGCAAATTGTTCGGGTGTGACATACTCGTGAACGGGATAATGTTTCCGGCTCGGCTGGAGATATTGTCCAATGGTGAGAATGCGGCAGCCGTTTGCCAGCAGGTCGTCCATAGTCTGTTCTACTTCTTCAGGAGTTTCTCCCAGTCCTACCATGATGCCCGACTTGGCCGTTATTCCACTTTCGGCTATCTGGCGGATAACCTCCAGACTTCGGTCGTAGGTTGCCACACTTCTTACCAGCGGGCTGATGCGGCGTACGGTTTCCATGTTGTGTGAAATAATATCAGGACGGGTGTCGGTTATCATGCGGATCAGTTCTTCTGCCTTGAAAGTCGGGGATGAGTGTTTCCAGTGTTGTATTCGGATTGACTTCTTTTATCGCTTTGATTGTGGCAGCCAGTGAGCAGCTCCCAGATCAGGCAGGTCGTCGCGGTCTACTGAGGTGACAACGGCATGATCCAGTTTCATCAGACGGACCGATTCGGCTACCCGTTCAGGCTCCTGAGCGTCGAGCGGAAGCGGTTTCCCACTGAGGGTGTTACAGAATTTGCATGAGCGGGTACAGATAGCACCACCTATCATGAAAGTAGCCGTTCCTTTTCCCCAGCATTCGCCCAGATTCGGACAACGGCCGCTGCTGCATATCGTATGCAGTTTATGCGTATCGACAATGCGTTTTGTATCGGTATAGCGTGCATTGGTTCCGATAGTTATTTTCAGCCATTCAGGCTTTTTTACGTGTTCCATAGTATATTGGTCTAAGAATGAGAAATGAGGAATTAAAAACCGCCGCCTTGTATCGGCAGTAGAATTTTTAATTCCTCATGACTCTCAATGTATGATTATTAGTTTATTTCAGCTTTTCGATAAAGAAGTTGCTACACGGTTCATCAGATGATTGCGTGTGTTGCCACCGAAGATGCTGTGATTGCGGTTGGTATATACCTGCATGTCGAACTGTATGCCTGCCTGTACCAGTGCTTCACTGTATTCGGCGCAGTTCTGGTAGTGCACGTTGTCGTCGGCTGTTCCGTGTATCAGAAGCAGGTCGCCATGCAGTTTCGGAGCACGGAGGATAGCCGAACCGGCATTGTAACCATCGCCGTTTTCCTTCGGTGTACGCATGAAGCGTTCAGTATATACTGTATCGTAGAAGCGCCAGTCGCTTGGAGCCGCAATCGCCACACCAGCCTTGAATACAGGTGTACCTTCACTCATCGACATCAGTGTATTGTAACCTCCGAAGCTCCATCCCCAGATACCGATGCGGTTTCCGTCGATGTAAGGCAGTGAGGACAGATATTTGGCAGCTTCTACCTGGTCGTGCGATTCTTTTACTCCCAGGAAGCAGTATGTACATTTTTCAAAGTCCACACCGCGTCCGCCTGTACCACGTCCGTCGACACATACCATGACAAAACCTTTGTCGCACATGTAAGCTTCGAACATGCCTCCATCACTGAAGCTTCCGATGCCCCATCTGTCGAGTACCTGCTGCGAACCCGGTCCGCTGTACTGGTGCATGATGACCGGATATTTTTTGCTTGGATCGAAGTTGGCAGGTTTCATTATCCAGCCGTTCAGCTCTACACCTTCGGTTGTACGGAAACTGAAAAACTCTTTTTTCGGCATGTTCAGTGTAGCAACTTCCGATTTCAGTTTCGAGTTGTCCAATAGTGTAGTCAGCTCCTTACCCTTGTTATTGTTTATCGTTATCAGTGTAGGAGTGTCGATATTAGAGAAATTATTGATATAATACGACAGGTTGGTACTGAATATTGCCGAGTTGGTTCCGGTGCGAGTAGAAAGTTTGATAGTCTTTCCTTTGGCATCGGTCTTGTAGACAGCCGTACGCAACGGACTTTCCTCGTTGCTGGTATAGTAGAACGTATTGGTTGGCTTATCCCATCCCAGGAATTCTTTCACTTCGAACTTACCTTTGGTAACTTGTTTGATCAGGTTTCCTCCGATAGTATACAAGTACAAGTGATTGTATCCGTCGCGTTCACTCATCATTACGATATTTTCCGGATAGAAAACAATGTCAGAATAAGCCTGTTCCTTGATGTACTGTTCGGCTTCGTCGCGTATAGTAAGCTTGCACAGTGCGCTTCTCGGATTGGCCATATAGATGTCGAACCGGTTCTGGTGGCGGTTCAGTGTCATGATGGCAAGTTTTTCAGGATCGGAAGTAAACTTGATACGTGGAATGTATCCGTCTTCGTCGAGCGGCAAATCCATTTTACGTGTAACGTGGCTCTTGATATCGTATGTGTGCACACTGACTTTCGAATTCATTTCGCCGGCTTTCGGGTACTTGTATTCGTAAGCTCCCGGATAAGTGGCATACTGGCTCTTTTCGGGGGCCATACCTTTGTACCACGGGAAGCTGAACATGGGAACCTGACTCTCGTCGAAACGGATATAGGCAATCATTTTGCTGTCGGCACTGAAGTCGAAAGCGCGGTTGAAAGAGAACTCCTCTTCATATACCAGTCGGGGATACCGTTCAGTACCTTGTTGTATTCACCGTCCTTTGTAACCTGCGATTCGCTGTTGCCGAAAAGCAGCTTCACAAGGAAAATATTGTTGTTGCGTACGAAAGCAACCTGGAAGCCGTCGGGTGAAAACAGTGGAACCTGCTGAGGACCGTTTTTAGAAAGCGGTTCCATCTTGTTGTTTTTCACGTTGTATATGTAATACTCGGCAGTGAACGAATGACGGTAGATGGGTTTCGTGTCTGTCTGAATCAGAATCAGCTTTTCGTCGGGCGACATGATATAATCGTCGAACGACTTTACGGGGCAATCTCTTGCCGTAGTAACATCGAATATCGCTTCTACTTCCTTGCCCGTTTTGAACGAGTATTTCACGATACGTTTTTTGTCAGAACTCATCTGCGTGTAATGTTCTCCGTCCAGCATTGGTTTGATGCCGTAGATGCTTTGTGCACGGTAGGTTCCTTGTGCTACATCTTGCAGGCTGACCTTACGCTGTGCCTGTGCTCCGATAACGAAAGCCAGCAGGCAGAATAATGCAATCAGTTTTTTCATTGTGTAGATATGCTTGTTTTTATTATTATTCATACTTACCTGAAGCAAAGGTATAAAAAAATGCAATCCCCCTTTCTTGCGTTACATCGAAAAATGCCGATTGCAGATGTTTTCTCGTTTACTTCACACTTTTTAATAGCTTTGCCGAGGTTTTCGGTAAGGTTTAGGCAGGTAGTATATCATACGTCAGGAAAATACAGCAAGTTTTTATATGAAGTTTTAAAAAAACGTCGGGTAGTTTTCCATACATTATCTTGATATTTTGCCGGACTTGTCCGGAAGAAAGCTTTCGTGATGCAATGGGAAAATTTGTTTTTCAGGATTTTTTTTAGTTATAAACTTTCTTATATCTTTGCCGTATCTAAAACGATATGAATTTGTATGGGGAAAAGTTTATTTCTAACGGTGATATATGCTGTGTGCAGCCTGTGTTACATGGCAGCGCAAGGACTTGTCAATGTGAAGCACTATTCGGTGAAGGACGGTATGTCGCAGAATACGGTGCAGGGAGTCTTGCAGGACAATGAGGGTTACATCTGGATGGCTACCTGGAACGGACTGGAAAAGTTTGATGGCTATTCCTTTAAAAACTATAAGACATATCCTACAGACAAGGTCAAGCTTCAGTATAACCGTCTGGTGAATCTGCAACTCGGAGGTAATCAGATGCTGGTGTGCCAGAGCTACGACAGAAGGGTGTATCTGTTCGATATACGCCGGGAGTGTTTTGAGGATGTATTTGTCTATCATCCGGAGGTAAAGTTGTGTACGGCTGCCTCGAAAATTATCACCCTTCCAAACGGAATGGTGTGGATTGTAGGTACGAATGGTGATTTGTGGCGTATCGATTGTTTCAGGTATAAAGACAAGGGAGGGCTGGTATACTTGCCTGCCCATTCGGATACGGAACGCAGACGATACGTGTTCACAGTCTCACTCGATATGCAGGGCAATGAGTGGGTGCTGACAGACAAAGGATATTTTGTATATGGCAATAACGCACTGAAAGGAAATGATGCTTATCGATATACCGCTAGTGTCGGCAAGCGATTTTTCGTGGCAGATAGTAGAAACAAGCTGATGGAATACCTTCCGGAAAAGGGACTGTCTGACGTACGTCTATCTCGTCCGGCAGAAAATATCCGGCAGATTTTTCCTCTTTCCGACGGATTGCTGGGTATATTGATGAAGAGAAGCTTTGCGGTTTATAATCCGGCAGACGGAAAGTCGGTTTCATTGTTACTCGACGAAACTCAGGAGGATTTTCAGCCGGTTTATATTTTTCAGGATTCGAAAAAGAATATATGGGTACAGAACAAGCTCAAGCATATAGTCAGGCTGGATCCGAAGTGCCGGCAAGCTGAGTTTCTGGACTATCCCCGCCGACAGGCAAGTGAAGATGAAGCCTGTTTTATCCATGAAGATGAGTATGGTCATATATGGGCGTATTCTAATAATGGCTTTTTCTCGTATTACAATCCTAAAAAGCATGTGTTTCAACAGAGCTATATGTTGAACGATGCTACCAAAACGATGTACGAAGGTATCAACCGGGTTTATTACATAGACAATCATAAAAATGTATGGATGGCTCAGGAAGGCGGAATTGACCGTATTGCTTTTCTGAATACAAATTTTGAGTATCTCAACACGTCCAGTGCATTGGTCAGGGGCTTGTACATCGATTCGCGCGGAAGAATCTGGGTGGCATCGAAGGACGGAATGGTGAAGGTGTACGATAAAGATTTCGGATATTGCGGAAACCTGAGTCCTGACGGCAGAATCGTAAAAGACGGTTCGGTGGTGTTTGGAGCTAACATTTATTCTTTCTTTGAAGATAGCCGTGGAAATTTCTGGATAGGAAGCCGCGGTAACGGGTTGTTTGTAGGCAAACCTCGTGGAGAAGGGTATGTCTTTAAACACTATCAGATTGAGGAAAACAATCCGGACGGGATAAACTGTAATTCGGTTTATTCTATAGCACAAGACCGTTTCGGGCATATCTGGGTAGGAACATATGAGGGTGGCTTGAATCTTGCCGTAGGTGAGCCGGAGAATCTGCACTTTATAAATGTTACCAACAAGCTGAAAAAAAATTATCCCTCCGGAAAATGTATGCGTGTGCGCAGCGTCTGTCCGTTGTCGAATGATGTGATACTTGTGGGTACGACCGACGGATTGATTTCGTTCTCCTCGCAGTTTGACAATCCTGAGGATATTCATTTTTACTTGAATTACTGTGAACCGAACCGTGAGAACAGTTTGAGTGATAACGATGTGATGCATATACTGGAAACTTCCGACGGAGAAGTATACATTACTACCTTCTGTGGAGGAATCAGTCAGGTGGAACTGGGAGGACTGTTGTCCGACAAGATTGACTTTTTCCATTACAATAAGAAAAACGGTCTGCCTTCGGACATAGCCTTTGCCATGGTAGAGGATAACAAACGCAGACTGTGGATTATGTTCGAGAATATTATCTGTAAGTTCTCTCCGGAAAAGCCTGATTTCGAAGTGTATGACCACTTTAATGTCAACTCCAATTTAATTCTTTCCGAAGTACCTCCGGTGGTAGACCGTTCGGGTAACATGTATGTAGGCTGCAATGAAGGAGCGTTACGCATCGATCTGGAACAGTTGAAAAAGACTGCTTATGCACCAAACATAGCCTTTACAAGTTTCAACATTCAGAAACGAGGAGGAATCTCAGTCAGAAACTCACTGGTAAACGATACGCTGACACTGGAACCCGATGAACGTAACATTACGGTTTCGTTTGCTGCACTCGATTTTACCAAGCCTGCTTATCTGGAATATGCTTATCGGATAAAGAATTTGAGTGATGAATGGACGTATATCGGAAAGAACCGTTCGGTAAGCCTTGTAAATCTGTCGGCAGGAGATTTTGATCTGGAAGTGAAATCGAACAACAGCGACGGAGTATGGTCGGACAATATCAAGGTATTGCATATTCATGTGAAACCTACTTTCTGGGAAACAGGTTGGGCATGGGTCTTGTACGTTATCTTGTTTCTGCTGGCTTTGGCCCTGGTTTCGGGTATTGTAGTGTATATATGGGGGTTGCGTAAAAAATCGGTTTCGAGAAACAGCTTACAAATATGAAACTCCGTTTCTTTACCGATATATCGCACGAACTCCGTACTCCGCTTACGCTTATCGAAGGTCCGATTGAAGAAGTACTTGAACAGGAAAAGCTTTCACCCGAAGGACTGGAGAACATGCAGGTGGCCAAGCGTAATACAGAACGTATGCTTCAGCTCATCAATCAGCTGCTCGACTTCCGTAAGATCCAGAACAATAAGATGAAGCTTTATATAGAGCAGGTCGACATCGTATCTTTGGCCCACAAGGCATACTCCGATTTCGTAGGCATGGCACATCAGTCGGAGATAGATTTCCGTTTTGTCGCACCTCAGGAAGAAATCAAGATTTATACAGATGTAGATAAGGTAGAGAAGGTGGTGTTCAATCTGCTTTCGAATGCTTTCAAATATACTCCCAAGGGAAAATCTATTTCGCTTATCGTCGAGATGCAGGCGGATAATGTACTGATCCGGGTAAAAGATGAGGGAAAAGGCATCGATATCGGAAAGCTGAGCAAGCTGTTCGACCGTTTTGAAACATTTGGAAGCGAACGCTCGGCGGTTTCTACAGGAATAGGACTTTCGCTGGTACACAATCTGGTAGAGATGATGCACGGCAAGATTGAAGTTGATACGGCGTTGGGACAAGGAAGTACTTTTACTGTTTCATTGCCTTTGAGGGCTGAGGCTTATCGCAATGACCAGAATGTAGAGTTTATATTGGATGACGCAGCCGGGATGTTTCTTCCGAAGTTCAGATGCCCGAAGAACTGGAAGATCAGAAGGATATAACGATATTGGTTGTAGAAGATAATGATGAGCTGCGTCACTTCATTGTTCATATCCTTCAGAAAGAATATCGTGTACTGGAGGCTCCGAACGGACGAATCGGACTGGAAAAAGTTCTGGCAGAAATGCCCGATGTAGTGGTTAGTGATGTCATGATGCCTGAAATGGATGGTATTGAACTGCTGAATGCTGTCAAGACAAATCATAATGTCTGCCATATTCCGGTTATTATCTTGTCGGCAAAGGCTTCGCTGGACGATCGTATAAAGGGACTGGAGTATGGTGCCGACGGATATATTACGAAGCCGTTCAGTTCTGCTTATTTACGTGCACGTCTGAAATCGGTATTGTTGCAGCGCACTCACCTGAAAGACTTCCTGCTGGCAGGACGTAGTCTGGACGAGGTGACCGTAACGGCAACTGAAGAAAAGCAGGAACACCGGCTGGAGGATCTGTCGCCTTCACTTCCGCAAATCACTCATTTTGATGAAGAGTTTATCAAGAATATCATACAGAGTGTAGAAGATAACCTGAATAATTCGGACTTTAAGATAGAGGATCTTGCCGACTCGATGGGAATGGGACGTTCGATGTTCTATCGGAAGATAAAATCGATTCTGAGTGTTTCACCGATTGACTTTGTGAAAGATATGCGTGTGAAACGTTCGGTGCAGTTACTGGAGTCGGGAGAATATACGGTATCGGAAGTTGCCTATATGTGTGGATTTTCTTCTCCCCAGTATTTCAGTCGTGTATTCAAGGCTGCAATGGGATGTACGCCTACGGAATATAAGGAAAACCATTCCACGAAATAATTACATTTCGTGGAATGGTTCTCCGTTTACAGTTACATTTTCGAAACGGATATTTTCAGCTCCTGTTACTTTGTTGATTTCCGGCTTTTCTACTCCTTCGAATGAGCAGTCTTTCAGGTAGATGTTGCGTATCTGAGATTTATCGTCAAATCCGTCAAGATGAAGCACATACTGGCTTTTCTTACTGGTTATATTTTCCAGGTGGATATTCTCGAAGAGAGGCAGATACGGACCTTCGTCTACATGCCAGTATTTTTGCTCTATTCCCAGAATAGATTGTTTACATTCGCCTACGGTGATATTCCGTACAAAGACGTTGCTACGTTTCCACCACGCATAGGGTTGGACTTGATACGGATAATACGGTCCAGTTCGGGGCTGTCCATCCGGCAGTTCTCTACCCATACATTATGGCATCCTCCGGTTATTTCGCTTCCTATGGCTACTCCTGCATGTCCGTCCTTCATGCGGCATTCACGTACGATGATGTTTTTGCAGGGAATGTTCCAGTAACGACCGTCTTCATCGCGTCCCGATTTTATGGCTATGCAGTCGTCGCCCGTGTCAAAGTCGCAGTCTTCTATCAGCACGTTTTCGCACGATTCCGGATCGCATCCGTCATTGTTCGGACCGTGGCTTTGCATTTTCACACCTTTTATGGTTACGTTTTCCGACAGCAGCGGATGGATAAGCCAGAACGGAGAACGGTTGATGGTGAATCCTTCCAGCAGAATGTTCTTGCATTTATATAAATTGATGAACTGCGGGCGGATGCCGTTCGCTTTTTCAAAGACGCGTTCTTTTACGGGGATAGAATCTGCTTTCATCTGGTACAGCAGGGTCTTTTCGTTGACCGTTTCTCCGTTTTCTGCCTTAATGCCACGGATGCGCTGTTCTGCAAACCAGTTGTCTGTACTAGCCTGTCCGTCTAGTTTCCCCTTTCCGGTAATGGCAATATTGTTTTCTCCGTATGCATAAATCAGCGGAGATATGTTATGGCAGTCGATGCCTTCTATACGTGTAAGTACGGTTTCGAACAGATTGTAGTCGGTTGTAAATTTCAGAATGGTACTGTCCGACAGGTGAAGGTTGACGTTCGATTTCAGGCGGATAGGAGCCGTGAGAAACTCGCCGTCGGGAACGAGTACGGTTCCTCCTCCTTGTGAAGAGCAGGCTTCGATGGCCCGATTAATCGCATCGGTGTATAGTGAATCTTTTCCGTTGTAATAATCGGTTATCACATACGTCTTGTCGGGAAAGTTGGAGGAGAAATCTGGTTGTACACCTTTTCCATCTCCTTCCATGAACACGGTTCTGATGTCTGGCAGGATATACATGCAGCGGCTGTCAGCAGTAAACCGCTTAAAATTGAAGTTTTCAGGATATGCATAAGATACAATTTTGAGTGTTGTTCACAAAAATAGCCCGTATACCAGAAAGCCTTGTATAGTATTTATGCAATTCGTTGTACAATTTCTCTGCAAGGTATATTTATGTACGATTGACTAATGTTTGTACATCATAAATCAATTTGTGCAACTCCGTATACTCGCCTTTCCCTAAATTTGCTTCCGAAACAAGTCCTAAATTACTTAACATTTAATATTATGAACAGAAATTTTAAAAGAATCCTCTTCAGTGCATGTCTGCTTGCTGCTTTGGGAGGAACAGCATGTTCGGATGATACACCAGAACAGCCAGCTGGTGGAGGTACAGAGAGTGGAGAAACCGAGGAACCAGGAGGTGAAGATAATCCTGATGGACCTTTGCAGATGGATCCGGTAGAGTTTGCTGCATTTCCGGGTGCAGAAGGGTATGGAAAGAATACCGTAGGTGGACGAGGAGGAAAGGTTTATCACGTGACCAGTCTGGACGACGATGCCAACAATCCGGCAGAGGGAACATTACGCTGGGTATTGAAACAGAAAGGTGCAAAGACTGTTGTGTTTGATGTCGCAGGAACCATTCATCTGAAAGCCGACTTAAAAACCAATAACGATAATCTGACTATTGCCGGACAGACTTCTCCGGGAGGTATTTGTCTTGCCGATTATGCTTTTGTCATCAATTCGAATGAAGTTATCATCCGTTTCCTTCGTTTCCGTCCCGGAGATGACAGTGGAAAAGAACCCGACGGACTGGGAGGTATGGATAAAAAGAATATTATCATAGACCATTGTTCAGTGAGCTGGAGTGTGGATGAATGTTTCTCGGTGTACGGTATGGAGAACTCTACCGTGCAGTGGTGCATCGCAGCTCAGGCACTTCGTGTATCGGTTCATGGCAAGGGTACACATTGCTACGGAGGAAACTGGGGTGGAAACAAAGCTTCCTATCACCATAACCTGATAGCACATTGCGAAAGCCGTGTTCCTCGTCTGGGCCCGCGCCCCAGCACACAGCTTAATGAGTATGTCGATATCCGGAATAATGTATTTTATAACTGGGCAGGAGAGGCTGTTACGGAGCCGAAAATCAGAATATAAATATTGTAGACAATTATTATAAACCGGGACCGGCTACTAATTCGGGTAAGGAAACAGACCGTATCCGTTACCGTATAGCCAAGATTGGTGTTCGTACTCTCGATTATGTGACTGAAGACGATGGTTCTTACAACGACTGGTATCCTTCCTTGCATAAATGGGGAACTTTCTATGTAACGGGAAACGTGGTGGAAGGACACGATGATGTTACGGCAGACAACTGGACAAAAGGTATTTACGCACAGCAGGAAAACGGCAGTAAGGTAGATAATCTGTGGACTGAAGAAACCATGAAGGCTATCCGTAAGGAGTCGCCGGTAGTCGATCCGGTAATGACAACCGAGCATTCGGCACAGGAAGCTTATCAGGCGGTATTGAACTATGCTGGAGCCTGCAATTATCGGGATGCAATCGACGAGCTTGTCCTTTCGGATGTCAAAGAAGGAAAAGCTACGTGTACGGCTTCAGGAAATAAGCTGGATACATCAACGAACCTGAAGATGTATTGCAGGCATTGTCCGAACTGGGTGACAATCCTTATCCGGAACTTGCGAAAGATACCTCGCGTGATGTGACCGATACAGACGGCGACGGTATGCCTGATGCTTTTGAAACGGCATACGGGCTCGATGCCAATAATCCGGATGACGGTAATGCGAATACACTCGATCCGGCTGGAAAATATACAAATCTTGAAATGTATCTGCATAGTCTGGTGCAGGATATTATAAAGAAACAACAGCAGTAATTTCTGGAAATAGTTGTTGATTAAGGCATGGCGTTATTGGTTGCTGTACGATTTATCGTCCGGCTGCTGATGGCGCCATTGCTTTGTCTTGAAAAATAGTCCGTATGTCATGCAATATTTATTCATATCGCCGGTTTGCCTAAATAGTATACATTGTTTACTTAAATAATGCACGTCTTTTCTTCAGGGGTATCTTATTTTTGCGTTATCGAAAACAGCAGGAATAAAATCTGATAGTTATGAAGCATCCGTTATTTTTATTAATCTTATTATTGTTTTTCCCAACTGGAACGATGATTGCAGCTGACGGTGGAACTGCTCTTCCGGCTTTTCCGGGAGCTGAAGGATTCGGAAGATACACTGTCGGAGGAAGAGGGGGTAAGGTATATCATGTTACCACACTCGAAGATGGAGAGCAGGAAGGAACTCTCCGATATGCTGTAAATAAGAAAGGGGCACGTACCGTGGTGTTCGATGTTTCGGGTAACATTTTTCTGAACCGTCCCCTGCAAATAGTGAACGATAGCCTGACCATTGCCGGACAGACAGCTCCGGGACGTGGAGTATGTATTGCACGTTATCCGGTAACTATCAAGGCAGACGATGTTATAATCCGTTATGTACGCTTTCGGGTTGGCAACGAAAACAAGGGAGAACCCGACGGACTTGGAGCTACCGATCATCGCAATATCATAGTAGACCATTGCTCCATCAGCTGGTCGGTAGACGAAACTTGCTCTGTATATGGAAATGAGAATACTACCGTACAATGGTGTATCATCTCAGAAAGTCTGAATAACGGAGGCATGCCAAGGGAGCGCACGGATATGGCGGTATAGTAGGAGGAGATCATGCCTCGTTCCATCATAATCTCATGGCACATCATGTGAGTAGAGTTCCGCGTATGGGACCTCGTCCGGGAACACAGACCAGAGAGTATGTGGATATTCGTAACAATGTGTACTACAACTGGGCTGGCAATGGCTGCTATGGAGGCGAAGGAATGAAAGTCAATATCGTGAATAATTATTATAAACCCGGTCCTGCTACACCTCATAATAAGGTGCGTTATCGGATTGCTTCTGTCGGTGTGCGTTCTAAAAAATATTGTTATAACAAGAAAGGGGAGCCCAACATCTGGCATCCCATGCTGCATGTGTGGGGAAAGTTTTATGTGGACGGTAATGTAGTAGAAGGCTTTCCCGAAGTTTCAGCCGATAACTGGACGAAAGGTATATACGAACAGCTTGATACGGCAAGTGCCGACGGATACTTTTCTTCCGTCACACGCGATACGATACGGCTGAAAGCTCCATTGGAAGCAGGTATTGTTACCACACATACAGCTGCCGAAGCCTTCGAGAAAGTGCTGGCTTCAGCCGGATGTTCCAAATGGAGAGATGAAATCGATGAGCGGATTGTAAGAGAAACTCGTACCGGTACGGCGACTTATATGGGAAGCATTGATAAAAAGGCTGCCAGTTCGCCTGGCATAATCGACTTGCCCGAGGATGTCATGCCTGAAGGAGCTTCATCACCATGGGTGGACCTTTCCGACGGAAATACCGATTTGCAGGCTCTTCTGGATACTGATGGTGACGGTATGCCCGATGTGTGGGAAAGAAAACACGGATTGGATTCCGAGAATCCGGCAGATGGATCAGCAGTAACGTTAAGTCGTGAAGGATATACCAATCTGGAAGTCTATCTGAATGAAGGTTTATAATCGGATATAAGATATGAAACAATAGATGTGAATATATATAAGGTGGGCGCTTTTTATTTGTTGGGGTGTATATGATGAATATCGTTTAATTTAATTGAAAATCAACACAGTACACAATCTCTATATAATTTGGAAGGCAAACTGATATGCTTATGAAAATGTAATGACAGAAAGGTTTAAGCACCCCGTTGATAGTGTCGGATACGACAGAAAATTTTGTACCACAGCCCGTTAAAGGATGCCTTCATAATCCTTTGCGCTTCTTGGAATTTCTTTGGAAATACAGGAGCGCGAAGGATTTTTTTTGAAAAATACGGGCAGAAGTTCTGTAAAGCATCAGCATTTTTTGGGGAAAACATGAGCATCTTTTAGAAGAAACATCAGCATGTTTTGGGATAAGGTTTCAATGTCTTTTATGGTAACTTACTTAGTCTTTCAGATAATTTAATTAAAATCTGTGCAGCATTTAAGTGAAAATTTCTTTTCTTTATAGAACAATGTTATGTGAAACCAAACTATATGCGATATGAAGAAAGTACATTTGATGAGCTGGCTGATACTGTTTTTCAGTTTGTTTCCATCTGTATTGCAGGCACAGAGTTATAATGAACTTTGGAAAGAAGTAGAAGCAGCCCAAAAGAAGGACTTGCCGAAAACGGTTATTGGTGTAGTTGATAAAATATACACTAAAGCGAAAAGTGAAAAGAACATCCCTCAGATGATGAAGGCCTATATTGTGCGTGCTGAATCACGCATCCAGCTTACTCCGGACAGTGCACAGGCAGAGTACGATGGTATCCGGAAATGGGCAGAAAGCGAAACAGATAGGGTGGGGTGTGCCGCACTGAATCATGTAATGGGTAGCCTGATACTGGATAATCAGCAGTTGGGCACGGAAGATGATGCGATACGGTATTTCCGTCTTTCGCTGAAAGACAGAGAGGTACTGGGTAAGGCTTCTGCCAAGGATTTCCGTCCGATGACAACTTCCGGCGAGCTGAGTGAAAAGTATCTGGATGATAATATGTTCGACTTGCTTTCCCGGCAGGCAATTGAACGTTTGTCTGTTTATCGTTTTAATTCCGACAGACTGAAATGTGTGTCGGAAGCATTGTCACTGTACGACGGACTGATTGCTTTCTACGGTGAAAGCAACCGTCAGGCAGCTTTACTGACTAAGGAAGCCCGTTTGTTGTACTGCTGGGAAGGGGCGGGAAGTAGCATCGTACGTGAAGCGCTGACACCGGAGCAGGTAGCGGAGAAATTGCGTAAGCTGGCAGAAGAATACAAGGATCTGCCGGTCTGTGCCGATGTATATGTAAAGCTGGCCTATGTCTATCGTATGAACAATGAACTGCTTAAGTCGGTTGAGGTGGCACGAGAAGGAATTGAAAAATATCCTAAGCACGAATGGGTGTCTCAGTTGCGTTCATACATTGATTTTGCTTCCAGTCCGTATCTTTCAATGAATATTCCTTTTGTATATCCCAACTATGAGGCGGATATGAACCTGACGTATGCCAATCTGAAAGGAGTGTCTTTCGAATTGTATCGTCTGAATATATCTCCTGCTTCTTCATTGATTCGCGGCAATCTGAAGGAAGAAACGTTGATACAGAATTACGGTACAAAAGTGGCTTCATGTTACTACGCTTTGCCTTCTACCCCCGATTACGAAAAGCGTGATACGGTATTGCATTATACATTGCCCGAAGCGGGAATTTACATGTTAAAGCAAATTCCTCAAGGGAGTGCGAAAGGTATTGATTATTCGTTGTTGTTTGTTTCTCCTTATCAGTGCATCAGTATTCCTGTGTCAGAGGGACGCAAGGAGCTTGTTGCTGTAGATAAACTGACGGGCAGACCAGTTCCGGGTGCAGAAGTGGTTACGTATCGGTCGAACGGAAATGAATACAATGTGCTTCAGGTATATAAGACCGATGGTAAAGGCAGTGTTACGGTAGATGTTCCCCGTTCGGGCAGGATTTATTACAATGTCCGTATGGCAGGAAATGATTTCACTGCTATTTCAAGTATAGGAGGAAATGCTTCGTTTGTCAGAGAAACAGTGCAGGGATGGAAGAAGAAGGTAAATCTGTTTACCGACCGTTCGTTGTATCGTCCGGGACAGAAGTATATGTTTCCGGTATGGTTTACGAACAGAACGGTGATTCTCTTCGTGTGATAAAGGGCGAAAAAAGTTCTCTGAAACTGTATTCTTCCGAGCGTAATGTAGCCGAATATACCGTATCGACAGACGACTTTGGCGTATTGTCGGGTGAATTTGTGCTGCCACAGAACCTGCTTCCCGGTACTTATTATGTGTCGATGGATGGAGCTTCTGCCATTATCAAGGTAGAGGAATACAAGCGTCCTACTTTTGATGTGGTCTTTACTCCGTACGAAGACACATATAATATGGGCGATTCCATTGTGGTGAAAGGAGAAGCAAAGACATTTGCCGGAGCACCAGTCCGTATGGCAAAGGTAAAATATACGATATCCCGTTCGGAATATATGTGGTTCCGTATGGGAGGTATGAATAAGGTAGAGTTGGATAACGGTGAGGTGCAGACGGATGCTGATGGAAATTTTAGTGTCCGTGTGGTGCTTACTGCCCCGGAAACAACCGGAAGGGATATGCTGGAGCACCGTTATTATGTATATGAAGTACAGGCAGAGGTAACCGATGGAGCGGCTGAAACACAGACAAACACCTTGTCACTTCCGGTGGGTAAGCAGTCGTTGGGCTTGCAGATACGCGGACTGTCGGGTATGGTCATGCGTGAGAAACAGGAAAAGGTGCAGTTTATGGCATTGAACCCGAATGGAACTCCTGTACAGACAGAGGTCGCTTACCGTGTGTTTGCATTGGATAAAGCGGGCAAGAAAGCCGGATTGCAACTGGAAGGCAAGGCGGAAGCTCAACGTTCGTTTGTTCCTTCCGAATTGCTTGCATTGCCTTCGGGCAGATATCGCATTGAAATTTCTGCAACGGATGCGCAGGGACGAGTATGTACGGCAGAGCAAGATTTTACATTGTTCTCGCGTCTGGATACACGACTCCCGTATCCTGCTGTCGACTGGTTCTATCAGGATGGAACCGAGTTTAACGAATCGGCTCCGGCAACCTTGTATGTGGGAACCAGTGAAAAGAATGTGTATCTGCTGGTCGATGTGTACAGTGGAAGCAAACGGATCGATTCTCAGCGATTGACACTGAATGATGAAATCAAGAAATTCAGTTATCCGTATCGGGAGGTGTATGGCGATGGTATTACCGTAAACTTTGCTTTCATGCGGAACGGCAGCCTGTATAGCAAGCAGGCGACAATCATCGGCCGGAACCGGAAAAGAAACTGACATTGAAGTGGGAAACTTCAGAGATAAGTTGCAGCCGGGCAATAAGGAAGAATGGAGCATGCATATTACAGATGCGGCCGGAAATCCGGTGAAAGCTAATGTGATGGCATCCCTTTACGATGCTTCGCTCGATAAGCTGTATCAGCACGACTGGCGTTTTAATCTGTGGTTCTCTCGCCCTGTTCCATGGATTTATGCAGGTATGTTGTCGGCAAACCAGGGAATCGGCATGTTTGCAGGTTTTCCATACGTAAGGACATACACCGGACTGAATCTGCTGAATGGTGAGTATAGTTCTTTGCTGGTCTTTTCCGGAAATGTTTATATGCGAGGCATCAATCTGGCTGGCACATCAACCCGTATTCTGGCGAAACACGATGCCGGAAATGCCGTAGAGGTGAAATATCAGCCTGTCATGACTGTTGAGGAATCGGCGGTAGTCGCCTCTCCGGATATTGTATCGTCTGGCTTTAAAAAAGAAAGCGGCAGTGCTGGTGTAGAAGAAGTCTTGCAGATTGTAGAAAATGATGCAGCTGTCGAAGGAACAGATGGTAAAGAAACGATGATTCCGGTGCGTGAGAACTTTGCCGAAACAGCCTTTTTCTATCCGAATTTGCGGACTGATTCACTGGGTAGGGTAAGTATCGTCTTTACCGTACCGGATGCATTGACCGAATGGAAGTTCACAGGACTGGCGCATACACAGGATGTCGATTACGGCATGCTGACGCAGACCGTGAAGACGAGCAAGCCATTTATGGTGCAACCTAATATGCCGCGCTTCGTCCGCAAAGGTGACCGAACCGTTATTGCTGCTTCGCTGGTCAATCTGTCGATGGACAAGATTGAAGGGAATGCCGGTATCAAATTATACGATCCGGTGACAGAAGAAGTGGTTTACGATTATCAGCAACCGTTCAGTGTGGCAGAAGGAACAACGGGGGTCGTACGGTTTGACTGCCAGATTCCTGATAAATATGATATGGTGGTATGCCGGATTACGGCCGAGGCTGGAGAATATAGCGACGGCGAACAGCATTACTTGCCGGTACTGACCGACAAGCAGTGGATGACGGAAACCATTCCTGTCCAATTGAGTGGAGAAAGCATGACGGAAGTCGGAACCGAAGACTTGTTCAACAAGCAGAGCAAAACGGCTACCGAACGACGGCTGACAGTGGAGCTGACTGCAAATCCCGACTGGTATGCTGTTCAGGCGTTGCCTGTTATTGGCAATCCGGCAGAAGAAGATGCATTGTCGTGGGCAACTGCCTATTATGCCAATTCACTTGCTGAGGCTATTGTGAAGGCAAATCCCCGCATCAAACAGGTGTTTGATACCTGGATTGCTCAGGAGGAAGTAAAGAAACGCTTTTGAGTAATCTCGAACGCAATCAGGATTTGAAGAATCTGTTGCTGGAAGAAACTCCATGGCTTTCCGAAGCAATTGAGGAAGGCGAACAGAAACGGCGTATAGCCTTGTTGTTCGATCTGAATTCGATGGACAACCGCCTGCGTACTTCGGTAGAACGTTTGCAAGAACTGCAACTTTCCGATGGCTCATGGAGCTGGTATAAGGGTATGACAGGTAGCCGGTATATTACAACGCAGATTGTGGAGATGCTGGCACGTTTACAGCACATGAACGTGACGCTCGACGGAAAGGTCGCTCCGATGTATACACAGGCTTTGCGCTATTTGCAGAACGCAGTGAAAGAAGATTATGAAATGATGAAGAAGGCGGAAAAGGAAGGTGCGAAAAACCTTGTTCCCAACGGGCAGGTGGTACACTATCTGTATGTTTGTGCCTCGACGGGCAGGCTGCTTCGTTGGCAGATAAACAGATAAACGCCTATATGACGGATAAGCTGGAAAACCGTTCGGCTGAGTATTCTATCGGTGAGAAGGCGATGATTGCTCTCATTATGCAGGCTGATGGCAGAAAGCGTCAGGCTCAGGAACTGGTTCAGTCTGTTAAGGAGTATACGGTAAGCACGCCGCAACTGGGAGTCTATTTCGATACACCGAAAGCACCTTATTCATGGAGCAATTACAGAATCCCTGCACAGGTGGCTGCTATGGAGGCTATCCGGCAGATTGCTCCCGATGCGGATATGCTGGCCGGTATGAAGCTTTGGCTGCTCAAACAGAAGCAGGTTCAGGTATGGGAAAGCGGTATTGCAACAGCAGATGCGGTGTATGCTTTCTTGAATGGCTCCGGTAAGCAGTTACAGGTGAATGGAAAGATGAAGGCAGTAGCCGGTAATATCGAGGTACGTACTCCGGACGATGCTTTAGGATATACCCGAAAGACGCTGACCGGAACGGATACTCGTGTGGAACGTGTTGTCGTTTCGAAGTCGGGAACCGGTATAGGCTGGGGAGCTGTATATGCGCAGTATCTGGAGGATATGGATAAGGTACTTCCGGCAAAAGGTAACGGCGTTTCAATAGTACGTGAGTATTGGCTCGACGGTAAGCAGGTTTCGCGGAAGACTGCCTTGCATGCTGGAGATAAACTGACTGTACGACTGACGGTAAAGGCCGATCGCGACATGGACTTTATCCGAATAAAGGATGAGCGTGCGGCATGTATGGAACCGGAAAACCAGTTGTCCGGCTATCATTGGAACAACGGTCTGGGATATTATCAGGTGAACCGGGATGCTTCGACCGAACTCTTTATCGACCGGATGCCGAAGGTACATATACGCTGGAGTATGAAGTTTATTTAGACCGTGCGGGAAATTATCAGGCTGGTGTGGCAACCATCCAGTCGGTTTATGCTCCCGAGTTCAGCGGACACACAGGAGGACAATCTCTGACAGTAGAATAATTCATTAGAAAACAGTACAGGCTGATGTATTTTCCATACTGGAAAAATCTGCATCAGCCTGTATTTCTTTTTACCGCTGTATCGGCAAATTTATATTAATTCACCACCAACCTTTGTTCGTCTTTGATTTTCTCTTTATCTTTGTTCACTCTAAACAAGTAACACACTGAAAGATGAAACGCATTTTATTTCTATTCAATATATTGTTTGCCGTAGTTTTGGTTGCTCAGGCACAGCCGAAAATAACATTCGACAAGAATGTGCAGGAGTTGGGATATGTGCTTTGGCGCAATCCGGTGACCATTACTTATAATTTCACGAATACGGGTGACAAACCGCTGGTTATTTCGAAAGTAACTTCTTCCTGCGGCTGTACGGAGGTCGACTGGACTAAGTCTCCGATACCTGCCGGTGGAAAAGGTACGGTAACAGCCGTTTTCGACGCAGAGGCTATCGGACATTTCTATAAAGAAGTCGGTATTTACTGCAACGCTTCTTATCGTCCTATTTATCTGGAATTTAATGGTGAAGTAACAGCCGATGCCAGAAATTATTCGTTTACCCATCCTTTCGGGTTTGGTGCAATCCGTCTGGACAAAGATGAAATAGAATTTAAAGATGTCAATAAAGCGACCATCCTGAATTTAGTATTCTGGTAGCCAATACATCCAATAAAGCTTATTCTCCGGTGCTGATGCATCTACCTCCTTATCTGAGTGCAAAGGCAGTTCCTGAAGTGCATGGGAAGAGGTAAGAACGGTAAGATTATCGTTACGCTCGATACGGAAAAACTTCCGAAGTTCGGTATTACCCGTACATCGGTGTATCTGTCACGCTATCCGGGCGATAAAGTGGGAAGCGACAACGAAATACCTGTATCGACAGTCTTGTTACCGGATTTCTCCGGACTGACCGAACAGCAGAAGAACAATCCTCCGCAGATTTCGCTTTCTACTACACAGCTGGAGTTCCCTCCGCTGAAACCGAAACAGAAAAAATCGCAGAACGTCATCATTACCAATACGGGAAAGACCGATTTGGTGATTCAGGATATGCAGGTGTTCAACATCGCTCTTGCCGTCAACTTGAAGAAAACGGTACTGAAACCGGGTGAATCTGCTAAGCTGAAGATTACCGTACTTGGTGAGAATCTTTCGCGTGTGAAAGGTACTCCCCGTGTACTGATGATTACCAACGACCCGAATAAACCGTCGGTTACCATTCGGGTAAAGGCAAAAATCGTACAGCCTTAAGATCTCTCGTAAGGCTATTATTATCAACTTAAAATACTAAGACTATGGAACACCCTGAGAACAGTGAGGAGTACAAGGGATTGACTGTTAACAAGGGTATCGAACAACCCTCCAGTATAAATCCTTATTTGAAACTGAGAAAGAAACCCAAGCGCCGTCAGTTTACCGTAGGCGAGTACGTGGAAGGTATCGTAAAAGGCGATGTAACCGTACTTAGTCAGGCTGTCACGCTGGTAGAGAGTGTGAAACCCGAGCATCAGGCAGTCGCACAGGAGGTTATCGAAAAATGTCTGCCGTATTCAGGCAATTCTATCCGTGTGGGTATCAGTGGTGTTCCCGGAGCGGGGAAGAGTACGTCGATTGATGTATTCGGCCTGCATGTACTGGAACGTGGAGGTAAGCTGGCTGTACTAGCTATCGACCCTAGCAGTGAGCGTTCGAAAGGAAGTATTTTGGGAGATAAAACCCGTATGGAAAAACTTTCCGTTCATCCAGATTCCTTTATCCGCCCCAGCCCTTCTGCCGGTTCGCTGGGTGGCGTAGCCGTAAAACCCGTGAAACGATTATCTTGTGCGAAGCAGCAGGTTTCGATAAAATTTTTGTCGAAACAGTGGGAGTAGGACAGAGCGAAACAGCCGTTCATTCGATGGTGGATTTCTTCCTGCTGATACAGCTTGCCGGAACAGGAGATGAACTGCAAGGTATCAAGCGTGGTATAATGGAGATGGCAGACGGTATCATCATCAACAAGGCTGATGGTAATAACATCGAGAAGGCGAAGCTGGCTGCTGCTCATTTCCGCAATGCACTGCATCTGTTTCCGGCTCCTGAATCGGGATGGACACCACAGGTGCTGACATATTCAGGTTTTTATGGTATCGGAATCAAGGAGATCTGGGACATGGTGTACAGTTATATCGACTTTGTGAAGAAGAACGGATACTTTGATTACCGCCGCAACGAACAGGCTAAATACTGGATGTATGAAACGATAAACGAACATTTGCGTGATAGTTTCTACAACAATCCGGCTATCGCTTCGATGCTTACAGCTCAGGAACAGGAGGTATTGCAGGGAAAGGCTACTTCGTTCTCGGCTGCGAAAAAGTTGCTCGATACATATTTCGGTAATCTTTGATTGCTGGGCTTGCGACGGAGTACATAATTTCTCTGAAAATTTTTGTACGAACTTGCTGAACTTTCGTACAGAAAATAAAAAACATCGAGATATTTTGGGCAGAAATTGCTGATAATTATAGAAACTCTTTCTGAAGGTCTTTTTTAAAAGCCTTTGGGAAGAGTTTTTTTATTGTTATCGCTGTGTGATAAATTTATCAATAGGTTGATTCTCAGTTGTATTTAAGGCTTTGAAAACTCTGTTGTATCGATGAATAAACCAACTGCTATATTACAAGCGGCTATGAGCTTTCGAAAATGTTTTGTCGGACAGAAATGTTTTATTATGCGTTGGTCACAGCAAAATCTTCATGGATAGTTGTGCTTTATTACAATTGACTTGGTAGGAAATTTACTTTTTTCAGAAAAAAACAACAGAATATTTGGTTTATAAAATAAACTACTTTATATTTGTGATGTAATAGAATAGGAATAAACGCGCGGATTTCTATTTTTGCAGTGATAGTTTATAAAATAAACTGTTTTATCTTTTAAAAATGTAAGGAGTATGGAAGAAAAGAAGATGTTTACAGAAAAAGAAGTCTGGAACTGATTTCCCAGATGATTCAAATGACGAAAGAAAATTTGGAACGGGGTAGTGGCAATGTTTTTCTGATTTATGGATATGCTGCAGTAGTGCTTTCTATAGTTGTATATGCAGCCGTGTATATCACAGGCAGACCGTTGTGGAACGCCTTGTGGTTTTTGATGTTTATTCCTGCCATTGTTATGAAAGTGCTTCAGGTTCGTAAGAAACCTTCTGTGGTAACACATATGGATAAGATGCTTGCTCATACCTGGTGCATCGTGGGATCGTTGTTCGGACTGACTGTTGTGGCCATGCTACTGATAGGTATGGTGATTGGTTCGTGCAATTTTGGCTTGATGCTTCCGCTGTGTTTACTATATGCGGGTATAGGAACTTCGATTACCGGTCTGATTGTTCGGATTCCAGCTCTGGTGTATTCACCTCTTGTTGCCTTTTTGGTTGCTGTCTATATGCTGATGGTACTGACAAATGGCGGTAGAGTGGCTCCGGAATGGAATCTATATTTCGGTTTTTCTTTCTTGCTTATGATGGTGATACCAGGACATTTGTTGAATAAAAAGCCGCTGCTTATGCTTGCTGAACTAGATCCGTTGATACACTCGCAACTGCGTCTGGCGATTATGTCTATCCTATTATCGGTAGATGAGGCCGACTTTGTGTACTTGAAAGAGAAGACTGAATCTACTGCCGGTAATCTCAGTGTGCAACTGGATAAACTGAGCAAGGCGGGATACATTCAGGTAGAGAAAGAGTTTGTCGGAAAAAAGACTCGTACATCGTGCCGGATTACAGAAACAGGCAGAAAAGCGATGGAAGAATATGTAAAGGCACTGAAGACTTATCTGGATTTGTAGGATAAGAGAAACACGTTCGGAAAGAAGAAAAGGTAGAGGTCGGAATTCAAATTCAAGAAAGAAGAGCTATTGGTTTAGATAAGTGTCCGATAAACATATATGAATATGAGCTTATCAGCATTGTTCCTGTAGATAACCTGCATAGCTGAATTCTGTAGGATAATTGCTTGTTCATCAATACTCTATCTTTGGATTGAAGATTCTTGTCAGACTGCAATAATTGATTTGTACGCTAACCATCCTAATCTGTAATAAAAAAGGTTCTATCACCCCATAGCGGGAAAATGATAGAACCTTTTTGTATTTTATTCTTGTAATTTACAATCAGAAACCAGCCAGGCTTACGATCTTGTCGACTGCTGCACTAAGTCCGTCAGGATTCTTACCGCCGGCAGTTGCAAAGTGAGGCTGACCACCACCACCACCTTGGATCAGTTTGGCAGCTTCGCGAACCAGTTGTCCGGCATTCAGTCCGGCCTTCACCTGATCGTCGCTCATGGTAACAGTAAGCAACGGCTTGTTTTCGAATACGCTACCAATTACTACGAACAAATTTCAGGGAACTGTCCTTTCAACTGGAAGGCAATATTCTTGACTGCGTCAGCTGGCATCGGAAGAACAGCCTGAATAACTTTCACACCGTTGATTTCTTTTGCACCTTCAATCAGCTTGTTCTTTACAGCAGCTTCTTTTTCCTTCATGAATTCTTCCATCTGTTTCTTCAGACCGGCATTTTCTTCGATGTATTTCGAGATAGCGGCTTTCAGGTCGGGAGCGTTGTTGAACAAAGCTTTCAGATCGTTGATAGTATCTTGTACAGTATCGAACATTTCTTCAACCTTCGCACCTGTAACAGCTTCGATACGGCGTACACCGGCAGCAACAGAGCTTTCTGAGATAATCTTCACCATACCAATCTTTCCTGTTGCCGATACGTGAGTACCACCACAGAATTCGATAGATGAACCGAACTGTACGACACGTACTTCGTCGCCATATTTTTCACCGAACAAAGCGATTGCACCCAGTTCTTTTGCCTTTTCGATAGGCAGGTTACGGTATTCAGTCAAAGGAACGTTTTCGCGGATTTTAGCATTAACCAGATGTTCTACTTCGCGAATCTGTTCCGGAGTTACTTTCTGGAAGTGAGAGAAGTCGAAACGCAAAGAGTCAGGAGTAACAAGAGAACCCTTCTGTTCTACGTGAGTACCCAGTACCTGACGCAATGCTTCGTCCAGCAAGTGTGTACAAGAGTGGTTGGCTGCACAAGCTGCACGTTTGTCTGTATCTACACATGCCATCATCGGAGCTTCCAGATGTTCCGGAAGTTTCTTTGCTATATGGATAGGAAGATTGTTTTCCTTCTTGGTATCGATGATATCGATAGTTTCGAATTCGCTTACCAATACACCGGTATCACCTACCTGACCACCACTTTCTGCATAGAACGGAGTATCGCTCAATACAATCTGGTAAAGTGTCTGATTCTTCTGCTTAATCTGACGGTAACGCAGGATGCTTGTTTCGTATTCAGTATAGTCGTAACCTACGAAAGTTGTTTCTCCTTCTTTCAGTGTAACCCAGTCGCCTGTTTCTACGGCAGCAGCATTACGTGCGCGTTCTTTCTGTTTCTGCATTTCAGCTTCAAAGCCTTTTACGTCGGCAGTCAGACCATTTTCACGCAAAATAAGTTCAGTCAAGTCGAATGGGAATCCGAATGTATCATACAGTGTAAATGCGTCTACACCGCTGATTTCAGTCTTACCGGCAGCTTTAGTTTCAGCCATTGTCTTGTCGAGCAGACGGATACCTGTTTCCAGTGTACGGAGGAATGATTCTTCTTCTTCCTTCATAACTTTCTCGATCAATGCCTGCTGTGCTTTCAGTTCAGGATAAGCACCACCCATATTTTCAATCAGTACAGGAAGCAACTTATACATGAATACTTGTTTCTGTCCGAGGAAAGTGTAAGCGTAGCGAACGGCACGGCGCAGGATTCGGCGGATTACGTAACCAGCCTTTGCATTAGACGGCAACTGTCCGTCGGTAATAGAGAAAGCGATGGTACGGATATGGTCGGCTACTACGCGCATAGCTACGTCTACCTTTTCATCGTCGCCATACTTCTTGCCAGACAAATCGCCGATTGCTTGATGATAGGCTGGAAAACGTCAGTATCGTAGTTGGATGTCTTGCCTTGCAAAGTACGTACCAGACGTTCGAATCCCATACCGGTATCGATAACTTTTGCTGGAAGCGGTTCCAGGGTTCCGTCAGCCTTACGGTTGTACTGCATGAACACCAGGTTCCAGATTTCGATAACCTGCGGATGATCTTTGTTAACCAATTCACGTCCCGGAACGGCAGCCTTTTCTTCAGCCGAACGCGAGTCGATATGAATTTCTGAACAAGGACCGCAAGGACCTGTATCACCCATTTCCCAGAAATTATCGTGTTTGTTACCGTTGATGATGTGATCTTCTGGGAAGAATTGTCCCCAGTAGCCTGCTGCTTCGTCATCGCGGGAAATACCTTCGCTCGGGCTTCCTTCGAATACGGTTACATACAGATCTTTCGGATCAAGTTTCAGTACGCTTACCAGGTATTCGTATGCCCAGCTGATAGCCTCTTTCTTGAAGTAGTCGCCGAAAGACCAGTTACCCAGCATTTCGAACATGGTATGATGGTATGTATCGTGACCTACTTCTTCCAGGTCGTTATGTTTTCCACTCACACGCAAGCACTTCTGTGAGTCGGTTACACGTTTGTATTTCGCAGGATGGTTACCCAGAATAATATCTTTAAACTGGTTCATACCTGCATTGGTGAACATCAATGTCGGGTCGTCTTTGATGACCATCGGTGCTGAAGGCACAATCTGATGTCCTTTCGACTCAAAGAATTTTACAAATGAGTCGCGAATTTCGTTTGCTGTCAACATAATGCTTATAATGTCTTGTAGTTAATATTCTCAAAATTGATTTGCAAAGATAATCGGTTTTATTATTTTTGTCCGTATGTTTGATGCAAAAACTTGACATGTTGCATCTTAAAATTTTTCAAAATTAGATTTGAATGCGTAAAGTCTATTATATTTATAATCCGAAAACGCGTACATACGACCGTATTTATCCCACTATGCGCCAGCGGGCGATGAGCTATTTGCGGCGTCTGTTTGTGGGTATGGGACTGGGTGCAGGATGTTTTATCATCCTGTTGCTGATTTTCGGTTCTCCTTCGGAAAAGGACCTGCGTGTGGAAAATTCGCGCTTACTTTCACAATATCATATTTTATCTACCCGTCTGGACGAGGCTCTTGGTGTGATGCAGCAGCTTCAGCAGCGTGATGATAATCTGTACCGGGTGATTATGCAGGCAGATCCCGTGGCGGATGCCTTGCGTTCGGCCAGTTACGGTAAAACGAACCGTTACGAGGATTTGATGGATATGGCAAATACCAAGCTGGTAGTGAATACTACTCAGAAGATGGACTTGCTTTCACGTCAGATTTATATGCAGTCGAAATCGTTTGACGAGGTGGTAGAGTTGTGTAAGAAACAGGATGATATGCTGGCATGTATTCCTGCTATCCAGCCGGTGGCCAACAAGGATTTGAAGCAGACGGCTTCGGGATATGGAAATCGTATCGACCTATTTATAAGACTGTTAAGTTTCATGCGGGCATGGACTTTTCGGCAAACGTGGGTACACCGGTGTATGCCACTGGAAACGGTACGGTACAGAAAGCAGGCTGGGAAGGATTGTATGGCAACTGTATTGTCATTAATCATGGTTTCGGTTATGTCACCCGATATGCTCACTTGAGTAAAATTGATGTGAAGGTAGGGCAGAAAGTAGTGCGTGGAGAAACTATTGGCAAGGTAGGAAGTACGGGAAAGAGTACCGGACCGCATTTACACTACGAAGTGCATCTGAAAGGGCAGATTATGAATCCGGTGAACTATTACTTCATGGATTTGGATGCGGATGATTACGACAAGATGATTCAGATTGCTGCCAACCACGGTAAGGTATTCGATTAATATTACAGACTAAACAGAAAGGACATGGCTTTGAAGAGCGATAAAAATTTGAAATTATATTATTCTATTCGTGAAGTGGCGGAAATGTTTGATGTAAACGAGTCGCTTTTGCGCTATTGGGAGAAGGAGTTTCCTATAATTGCTCCCAAGAAGGCGGGAGGAAATATCCGGCAGTATACGAAAGAGGATATTGAAAATATTCGCCTGGTATATCATCTTGTAAAAGAAAAGAAAATGACTCTTGCCGGAGCCAGACAGCGTTTGAAGCAGAATAAAGAAAGCATTCGTGATACGGCCGAAATCATCGACCGCTTGCGGCGTATCAAAGAAGATTTGCTCAGTATGCGTAAGGAGCTGGATTATCTCACCTGATGCTTGCAGGTGTGAATTGTTTGGCTGGTGACTTAATTCTAGGTCTTTTTAAGCGATCATCAGACTTTTTCCGGACGTCGTATATGCGAGGAAACAACGAAAAACAACAATAAAAATGGCATATGAAGTGATTATGATCTATCATCTTCATATGCCATTGTATTTTTTAGGGATATTTACTGAATATCTTTATTTCGTCTTAATGGTTTTTAATCTGTTATTGCCATCATCAGAAAGATACGTTTTTTTAGTCGGCAATTGTATCTTCAAAGTTTTCGATACGGGTTACTTTCTTGATGTGATCTATCTTTTTGAGGTTTGTACAGATGGTGTTCACATCATCTACATCGTGTACGTAAAGCTGAATGCGACCTTCGAAAATACCATCATTCGATTCAATATTCAATTTATGAATATTTACATTCAACTGTTGAGATATAACTTGTGTAACCTGATTGAGGACTCCTATGCCGTCTATACCTTTAATGTATACATTGACCGGGAAGTTTAATGCTTTGCCTGTTTCCCATTCTACAGCAAGCAGTCGGTTACCGAAACTGGTCTTCAGCTGAGCTGCAATCGGGCACTGACGTTTATGAATGACAATACGGTTGTTATCGTCAATGTAACCAAGTACATCATCCCCTGGAATCGGTTTACAGCAATCAGCCAGAATGTAATTTTTCTGAATGGCATCAGGAGTCAGCTTGATGATTTTCTTTTTGTCTATATTCAGTGCAGGCTGTTCAGTTTGTTTCTCTTCCTGCTTGTTTTTACTGGTTCCTCCGAATGCAAAGCTGATATATTTCTTCCAGTTGGTAGGTGATGGCTTTTCCTTCAACTCGTTTTTGTCTGCTTCACCTAATGAGAATATTCCCTGACCGATATTTAAGGTCAGTTCATCGTAATTCTTTACGTGATGCAGGTTGCAGAGCTTCTTGATATTCTCATCATTTGACGGCAGGTTTTCCTGATGGAAGAAATCGGTAAGCATATCTTCACCTTTCTGCTGCATTTCTTTCTTTTCACGCTTCAGAATAGCTTGTATCTTAGCCTTGGCTTTTGCTGTGGTGGCAAAGTTTATCCACGAAGGCTGTACCTTTTGTGATTTGGAAGTAAGTATTTCTACCTGATCACCACTTTGTAGCTTGTGGCTTAGTGGAACCAGTTTATGGTTTACCTTAGCTCCGATACAGTGACTGCCCAGGAATGTATGGATAGAGAAAGCAAAATCGAGTGCCGTACAGTTTTGCGGCATAGTCTTGATTTCTCCTTTGGGGGTGAAGACAAAAATTTCGGATGCAAACAGGTTCAGTTTGATGGTATCAAGGAAATCGAGCGCATCAGGTTGTGGATCGTCCAGAATTTCCTTAATGGTTTTCAGCCACTTGCTCAGTTCTCCTTCATCTTCACTGCCTCCACCTTCCTTGTATTTCCAGTGAGCTGCAAATCCTTGCTCGGCAACGTCGTTCATGCGTTCACTTCTGATTTGCACTTCAATCCATTGCCCTTTGTTACTCATCAGTGTCACGTGCAGTGCTTGATAGCCATTAGCTTTCGGATGGCTTACCCAGTCGCGCAGACGGTCGGGGTGGGGCTTGTATATTTTCGAGATAGCTACATAGATATCGAAACAGTCGTTCAGTTCCTCTTCTTCGTTTCTTGGAGTAAAGATGATGCGCACAGCAAGGATATCGTAGATTTCTTCGAACGTGATATGCTTGGTCTGCATCTTGTTCCAGATGGAATAAGGAGATTTTACACGTGCCAGAATGCGATAAGGTATTTTCATCTTATCCAGTTGTGCACGGATAGGAGCTGTAAACTCGGTAAAGACGCTTTTGCGCTCTGCCTGAGTAGCTTGCAGCTTGTCTTGTATCTCTTTATAAGTTTCCGGATGTTCGTATTTGAAACTCAGGTCTTCCAGTTCTGTTTTTATGCGGTTCAGACCTAGTCTGTTGGCAAGAGGAGCATAGATGTAAAGGGTTTCTCCCGCAATCTTATATTGTTTGCTGGGAAGCATGGAACCGAGGGTACGCATGTTATGCAGACGGTCGGCTATTTTTATCAGAATGACTCGGATGTCGTCATTCATTGTAAGCAGGAGCTTTTTGAAATTTTCAGCCTGAGCCGAAGCGCGGTCGCCGAAAATGCCTCCGGATATTTTTGTCAGTCCGTCTACAATCTGTGCAATTTTAGGTCCGAACAGATTTTCTATATCTTCCACCGTATAGTCGGTATCCTCTACTACATCATGCAGCAAAGCCGAACAGATGGAGGTAGACCCCAGTCCGATTTCTACACACGCAATGCGTGCTACCGCAATAGGGTGCAGTATATAAGGTTCGCCCGAACGGCGTCGTACACCTTTATGTGCTTGCTTGGCAAAATTAAATGCTTTGGTGATTATTTCTACTTTTTTGCGGTGCTTGCTTTCCAGGTATCGATCTAAAAGTTCTTGAAAGGCATCATTTATTTGCTTTTCATCTGCTTGCTCTTGTGTAAGTTTTTCATCCGTCATTGTATTACTCCCTTAATCTATATTGCAAAAATAAAGAAAATAAAGAATTTAACAAGTAGAATGGAGTTTTTTCTTACAAAGCTATGGAAAAGGAAGATAGAAAATGAAAAACCATCCTGACAAATCTTGGGATTGTCGGGATGGTTTTATGATATTTCGGTGTAAAAATATGATACTTATCGGATGCGGAGTGATCTTCCGGCACGTATGTTACTGCCTTTGATTCCGTTCAATCTGCGTAACTGCGATACGCTTACTCCATATTTGGCTGCAATGCTCCCAAAGTTTCTCCGTTTCTGATTCTGTGATAAACGGCTTTTCCTGATTTGGCAGACGATTTAATATCGGCTACTTCTACTTTGCTGCGTCGTGTCTGATAAACCTCTGGTTTATAGTTATAGATGCTGTCTTCGTTTTCGAGGAAACAGCTCATCATCTTGTTGGACAGGCGAAGCGCATAAGGCTTCTCATTTCCAGGAATGATATCTTTTTTAAACTCCGGATTCAAGGCACGAAGTTCATCGATGTTTGAGTTGCATACGGCGGCTATCTGCTGGAGGTTGAGCGGACGAGATATGTGTATAGTGTCTGTTCCTTCCGGCATTCTCATTTCCAGCGGGCTGATGTTATGCTCACAGTAATAGGTCATGATATAGTTTGCAGCGATAAATGCCGGCACATATCCACGAGTTTCCTGAGGCAGATAATTGTATAGCTTCCAGAAGTCCTTTTCTCCTCCCGAACGTCGGATAGCTTTGTTTATTGTGCCCGGACCGCAATTGTAAGCCGCAAGTACCAGATTCCAGTCGTGATAGATATCGTATAAGTCTTTCAGATAACGTGCTGCGGCACGAGTAGATTTGATCGGGTCACGACGTTCGTCTATCAGACTGGTTACTTGCAGTCCGTAAATTTTACCTGTAGCCAGCATGAACTGCCATAAGCCTACGGCTCCTGACGGGAAGTTGCCATCGGGTTTAAGGCCGATTCGATGACAGGAAGATATTTTAACTCCAGCGGCAGGTCGTACAAGTCGAGTGCTTCTTCGAAGATGGGCATGTAGAAATTATTAGCACTCAGCATGAATGCAACCTTCTGTCGTAAGCGGGTAGCATACATGTCGATAAATTTGCGCACCACTTCGTTATACGGCATTTCGATGATGGCCGGAATACGTTGCAGACGATCCATGTAGATAGAGTCGCTTACTTCCGGATTGGTAGAAGTCGCAGTACAGTTTTCTCCCAGATTGATATAATTTTTCGAAATCCAGTCCAGATATAACTGTCTGTTTCAGAAAGCATACCTTCGGGCAAATCGGCAGCTGCCTCCACACCTGAACTGGAGCGGACGACAATACTCTTTTCCGTTTGTTGGGCAAAGAGGGGCGAAAAGCTAAGGAAGGCGAGTATGCCAATACATAGTTTTTTCATAATTTAAAATCTAATACTGCATTGCAAGCCTATTCCTTGAGGAAGCTTGCGGTATGCATCGTTAAATATTGCAGGTTCCAGTGTCATTCCCAAATCGTTCGATATATCGAAGTTCGATAGCTCAGCGTCGACATATGCGTCGATTACCGACAACAGATAAACTCCGATGAAAGCAATTATACTTAAATCTCGCTGACGACGGAAGACATCTTTTCGTTTACGGAACAACTCTTGATAATAATCGAGTCTGTTTTGTACATCTTCTTTGGTATATCCGGCTGGCAGGAAATCCATATAACTGTCGTTATTCGGATTGTCACTCATGATGTCCTGATATGCCTGTGTATAATCCTTATACATTTTGCTGTTCCAGGTCAATGCATAAGTACATCCCACGAAACCTCCATAAACGATAGGCAGTTTCCAATACTTCCGGTTGTATATCTGACCTGCTCCGGGTATGGCAAGCGACAGCCAGATAGAATTATTGGGAGTGGGAAGCCATTTCTTTTTCTCCTTTATGGTTACAGGTTTCCGGCTTTGCAAAGAGTCACTCTGACGCATAAGTCTGGCCGTATCTACCGGAGCTTCCAGTTCCTCGATGCGCTTTTGACGTATATTCAGCGTATCGAGTAAAGCAAGGCTGTCGGCCACGTTTTGCGCGCGTATCGAATCGGCATTCAGTAAGCCTTTCCGGTGCTTGAGTGCACGTTGTGCATATCCTTCCGTACTTCCTCCCCATGCGAAACAGAGCATCAGTACGATATACAATACATATGTAAACGATCGTTCTCTCAAAACTTGTCCTTTTTATTCTTTTGGTTTCAATGAGTCCAGTATCTCCATGATTCTTTCCAGATCAGCTTCGTTGCTGAACGGGATACTGATTTTACCTTTTCCTTTGTTGCTGCACGAAAGCTGCACCTTTGTACCGAAGAAGGTACACAGATGATTTTGCAACATCGTATATTCTTCAGACAGTTTGGCGCCTTTGGGAGCAATCTTCTTGCCTCCCGACTCTACGCTTTCGCCGGCTGAAAGGGCTTTTACTATTTCTTCTACCTTGCGGACTGAATACCCTTGGGTGATTATTTCGTTGAAAATACGTATCTGTGTCTTCGGGTCATCCAGCGCAAGCAAGGCACGTGCGTGCCCCATATCTATTTCTTTATTTTTCAGTGCAACCTGTATCGGAGCAGGAAGTTTAAGCAGTCGCAGGTAATTGGCGATGGTAGTACGCTTCTTGCCTACACGTTCGCTCAGACGTTCCTGAGTCAGTTCATATTGTTCGATCAGATGCTGGTAGGCGAGAGCTATTTCCAGCGAGTTCAAGTCCTCGCGCTGGATATTCTCTATCAGAGCCATTTCCATTACATTCTCATCGTCGGCAGTACGGATGTAAGCAGGAATAGTCTTCAGCCCTGCCTGTATAGAAGCACGGTAACGTCTTTCTCCTGCTATGATCTGATATGAATCCTCATTCAGCTTGCGTAAAGTGATAGGTTGTATGATGCCGATTTCAGCTATTGAGTCGGCAAGCTCTTGCAGGGCAATCGGATCAAACTCGCGGCGCGGCTGGTTCGGGTTTACCGAGATTTTACTCAGTTCCACTTCGTTGATGGAAGAAGAGCCCGAAGTCTTAACCTCGTCGTTTGTAGAAATCAGCGCGTCGAGTCCTCTGCCCAGTGCAAATTTTTTCTGTACGGCCATATTTGTTTATTCTTTCAGCTTTCTATGCTTCTTAATTTTTGTTTATAATTTCGTTTGCCAAAGCCAGGTGGTTTTTTGCTCCTGTAGAATCCGCATCGTACAAGATAGCAGGTATTCCGTGGCTGGGAGCCTCACTCAGTTTGACGTTTCGCTGGATAATGGTTTTGAATACCAGTTCCTGGAAATGACGTTTCACTTCGTCGTATATCTGGTTTGCCAGACGCAGACGTGAGTCGAACATTGTAAGCAGGAAACCCTCTATTTCCAGCGAAGGGTTCAGTTTTGTCTTGATTATCTTGATGGTGTTCAGCAGCTTGCTGATACCTTCCAGTGCAAAATATTCGCATTGTACCGGATGATGACCGAATCGGCAGCTGTCAGTGCGTTGATGGTAATCAGCCCCAGCGACGGTGAACAGTCTATCAGAATATAATCGTATTCACTTTTCATCGGCTCTAATGCCTTTTTCATAATCTTCTCACGGTTTTCCAGGTTCAGCATTTCGATTTCTGCTCCCACGAGGTCGATGTGAGAAGGAATAATATCCAATCCGTCAATATCGGTCGTGTAAATAGCTTCCCGTATATCGGTCTGATTGATAAGACATTCATAAATAGAACAATCTATTTCTTTTAAATCTACTCCCAGACCGGATGAAGCATTCGCCTGCGGATCGGCATCGACTACCAGCACTTTCTTCTCGAGAGTTGCTAATGATGCAGCCAGATTAATGGTTGTAGTAGTCTTACCTACGCCACCTTTTTGGTTGGCTAAAGCAATAATTTTTCCCATATTAATCAGTTTATCTGATTGCGAAGTAACAAATAATCGTCGAAACTATGTATCAGCAAATGTCTACATTTCTTGAAAATGTTGATAACTTACGGCTTTTGTTAATAACTTCGGCGAGGCAAAGATAACGATTTATCTGTAATTATTCGTCGTGGTTTGGGAAGATTAATATTTGTTGTAACTTTACCGGCGATTATTAATGGAGAAATATATGACAAACGAAAGACCTCTTTTATTGCTGTCGAATGATGATGCGTGAATGCCAAAGGAATACAAGAACTTATCGCTGCGTTACGCACTGTTGCCGACCTCATTGTTGTTGCGCCCGACGGGCCGCGTTCGGGTTCATCGGGAGCCATTACTTCCGAGCATCCGCTTCGCTGTACAAAGATGCGTCAGGAGCCGGGACTCATTGTATATAAGTGTTCGGGAAGTCCTGTCGACTGTGTCAAACTTGCTTTGCACGCTTTGGTTCCCCGTAAGCCCGATATGGTGATAGGAGGTATTAATCATGGCGACAACTCGTCGGTCAATGTACACTACTCTGGTACGATGGGAGTGGTGATAGAAGGATGCCTGAAAGGAATCCCCTCGGTAGGATTTTCGCTTTGCAATCATAGTGCGGATGCTGATTTTTCTGCAACGCTGCCTTATGTGCGCCGCATTGTAGAAGAGGTACTTGCAAAGGGACTTCCCGTAGGTAAGTGTCTGAATGTGAATTTCCCTGATACAAACGAACTGAAAGGTGTGCGTATCTGCCGTCAGACTGATGGGGTATGGACCAATGAATTTGTTAAGGCAGATCATCCGCGTGGCGGATATTATTACTGGCTGACAGGTGAGTATCAGAATAACGAGCCTGATGCTGAAGATACCGATCACTGGGCGTTGGAAAACGGTTACGTGGCTATTACTCCTACGCAAATTGATGTGACGGCATATTCGCTGATGGAAGACTTGAAACACTGGAACTGGAACGTATGAAATATTATCTGATAGTAGGAGAGGCATCGGGCGACTTGCATGCATCGAACCTGATGCGTGCCTTGCAGCACGAAGATCCGCAGGCTGAATTTCGCTTTTTCGGAGGCGATCTGATGAAGGCGGTGGGAGGTACTTGCGTAAAGCATTACCGTGAATTGGCATATATGGGTTTTATTCCCGTACTGCTTCACTTGCGTACTATTTTCCGTAACATGGACTACTGCAAGAAGGATGTTGAAGCGTGGCAGCCGGATGTGCTGATCCTCGTTGATTATCCGGGATTTAACCTGAAGATAGCCGAATATATCAAACAGCATACGCAGATACCTGTCTACTATTATATTTCGCCTAAGATTTGGGCTTGGAAGGAATATCGCATCAAAAATATCAAGCGCGATGTAGATGAACTGTTTTCTATCCTGCCTTTCGAGGTCGATTTTTTCAAAAAACATCAGTATCCGGTGCATTATGTGGGCAATCCTTGTGTCGATGCTGTGGATGATTTCCGGAAGAATGGTCAGGAAACGTTCAGTGAATTTATTGCTGCCAATGGGTTGGAAAACAGACCGATCATAGCCTTACTTGCAGGAAGTCGCCGGCAGGAAATCAAAGATAATCTGTCGCGTATGATTGAGGCAGCACGCAGTTTTCCGCAGTATCAGTTTGTGGTGGCGGGAGCTCCTGGTATTGAGCCTGATTTCTACAAACAATATATCGACAGCAGTACGAAGATTGTGTTCGGGCAGACTTACCGTTTGTTGCAGCAGGCTGAGGCTGCACTGGTTACTTCGGGAACAGCTACGCTCGAAACGGCTTTGTTCCGTGTACCTCAGGTAGTGTGTTACTATACGGCAGCAGGCAAGTTGGTTTCTTTTCTTCGCAGGCATATCTTGAAGGTGAAATACATTTCATTGGTAAATCTGATAGCGACTGTGAAGTGGTGACTGAACTGGTTGCCGACGGTATGACGGTTGCCAATATAAAAAAGGAGTTGGCTAAGATTGTACCGGGAGGAAGCGGACGTTCGCTTATGCTTTCAGAATACGACCGCTGATAGCAATTTTAGGAGAACCCGGAGCATCGGAGCGTGCTGCATCTCAGATTACAGCTTTGTTAAAGTCGAATCACAAAGCCTGATACCATTGGCTTCTGTTTTTACATGGAGACTTTGTTGAAAGAAGAGCAAAGTGTAGAAAACTTCTTGATGTTTTTTATTTTTGTACGAATTTCAGACATAATAAGCCTTCATTTCTTCTATTTATCAATACGTTGTGAATCAGTTGATTGCATAGCAAGATGCATATCTGAAACGTATAGAAGAAATGAAGGGCGATTTTTATGCTCTTATGCAAGGATAAGTCCTACCAGATACAGGTATACTACAGCTGCTGGAACGGCCATCAGGGTGCTGTCGAAGCGGTCGAGCATACCTCCGTGTCCAGGCAGGATATTGCCTGAATCTTTAATGCCGAGGGTACGTTTCATCAGCGATTCGGTCAGGTCACCCCATGTTCCGAATACTACTACAGTCAGTCCCAGTCCAATCCATACACCAGTGCTCAGGAATGTAAAGAAGTGTGCCAAAACGATGGCTGCAATGATGCTGAATACGGCTCCACCGATAGAACCTTCCCACGATTTCTTTGGGGAAATACGTTCGAACAGGCGGTGTTTTCCAAACAGCATGCCGGTACAGTAAGCACCCGTATCGTTTACCCAGTTGAAGATAAAATGGACAAGGGCAGTATGGGGTTATACTGAGATACACTTTCTGTTGCGCTGCTGTGGTAAGCCAGCACGTTGAGCAAAGCGAATGATAAGGCAATATATATCTGGCTCATCATGGCATATGCCAGTTATTGAGCGGATTAGGCTGCTTCTTGTACAATTCACTGATAAACAGATAAGTATCAGGAAGAGATAAGGGATAAATATCTCATTCGCTCCCGGCACTACTCCGATATATCCGAAACAGAGGAATAAGAACAAACCAGCCAGAATGGATATAGGTTTGTTCATGCGCGTATGCTCCATTCGGTTGACAATGTTTCCGAATTCATTGATCGTAAGTGCACTGATCAATGCAAACAAAATTGTAAATGAAATGGGCCCTCCCAGAATACACCTACAAGTACGGCTACGAATATCACTCCTGTGATGGCTCGTTGAAGAAAATTGCTTTTCACGGCAGTAAGGTTTTAATGTTTGTTATTAAAAATACTTTTGTCATTCAGTAAGCTCGTCTGGAGCCTTCTGAATGACAAAAGTTATGTTATCTGTTGTTTATCAGATGATTGTCAGGCTTGCTTTTCCTCATCTTGTGTAGCAGAAGTTCCGGAGTTTTCAGTCTGTTCCTTAGTTCCCGGTTCTGATGCTGTAGCAGCTTCTTCTGTTTTTTCGGGAGCAGGAAGAGCTTTTTCCTCAGCAGCCATGATTTCTTCCGAACGAGATGCCCATGGACGCTTTCCGAATATCTTTTCTACATCTTCTGCAAAGATGACTTCACGGTCTATCAGAAGCTGTGCCAACTGGTTGTGACCTTCCTTATGCTCTTGCAACAATGCCTTGGCACGAGCATATTGTTCGTTGATCATCTTCTGCACTTCCTGGTCAATCAGTTCAGCAGTATGCTCACTGTAAGGTTTGTTGAAGCTGTATTCGTCATTGCTGTAATAACATAAGTTAGGCAACTTGTCGCTCATACCTGCATATGCTATCATGCCGTAAGCTTGTTTGGTTACTCGCTCCAAGTCATTCATAGCACCGGTTGAGATGTGACCGATAAATACTTCTTCGGCAGCACGTCCTCCTAGCGTAGCACACATTTCGTCCAGCATCTGTTCCTTGGTTGTAATCTGACGTTCTTCAGGCAGATACCATGCTGCTCCCAATGCACGTCCGCGAGGAACGATTGTAACCTTAATCAGCGGATTAGCATGTTCCAGGAACCATGAAATCGTAGCATGTCCTGCTTCGTGCAGCGCAATGGCACGTTTCTCTGCTGCTGTCATAACCTTGGTTTTCTTTTCCAGACCACCGACTATACGGTCGATTGCAGCCAGAAAGTCATCTTTACCTACTGACGGTTTTGAGTGGCGGGCAGCTATCAGAGCAGCTTCATTACATACATTGGCAATATCAGCTCCACTGAATCCCGGAGTCTGGCGAGCCAGCAAGTCAACGTCTACCGTATTATCCAGTTTCAATGGGCGGAGATGTACGCCAAATACTTCTTTACGTTCGTTCAAGTCGGGCAGATCTACATAAATCTGTCGGTCGAATCGTCCGGCACGAAGCAAGGCCTTATCCAAAATATCTACACGGTTGGTTGCAGCAGGATAATAACTCCACTGTTTGAACCAAATCCGTCCATTTCTGTAAGCAGCTGGTTCAGGGTGTTCTCGCGTTCATCATTACCTCCCATGCTCGGATTTTTTCCACGGGCACGACCTACGGCATCGATCTCATCGATAAAGATGATACAAGGTGACTTTTCTTTAGCCTGGCGGAATAGGTCGCGTACGCGTGAAGCTCCCACTCCGACAAACATTTCAACGAAGTCGGAACCTGATATAGAGAAGAAAGGTACGTCAGCTTCGCCTGCAACAGCTTTGGCAAGCAATGTCTTACCTGTTCCCGGAGGGCCTACTAACAGGGCTCCTTTAGGTATCTTTCCTCCCAGTTCTGTATACTTTTGAGGTTGTTTCAGAAATTCTACTATTTCCTCTACTTCCTGTTTGGCTGCTGCCTGACCAGCAACATCTTTGAAAGTGATGCGGTTTGCTCCTTTTTCGAAAAGCTGTGCTTTGCTTTTTCCTACACTGAACACACTTCCGGCTCCTCCCGGACCTCCGCCACCACTCATACGTCTCATGGCGAACATCCATATTCCTATTAATAATAAGAAAGGAGCAATGTTCCAGAAAATCATACCAAAATAATTGGTTTGCTTTTCGTAGCTGATAGAACCTGTAAAGTTTCCGCTGTCTTGTTCTTCGTCAAGGAATTTATCGAGTGCTTCCATTGAGCCTATCTTGACATTTACAGAAGGACTTCTACCTACTTTATTAGCATCCTTTCCGAACACATCAACAATGTTTTCAGGCTTGATGAACATATCTACGGTGTTGTCATCGTAAGCAATGATTTTACTTGCATATCCTTTGCTTACCATTTCCTTGAATTCGGTATAGGTTATTTCCTTGCTAGCGCTTCCGTCTTCGCTCGAGAAATAAAGAAAACCAAAAACAAGTGCTATTATAACGTACAGCCAACTCAAACTGGGTCGGGGTACATTAATCTTAGGTTTATTGTTGTTTAAATTTTCGCTCATACAATTTTTTTTATGAAATTAGTCAATATCGGGGAGAGATGTTAATTTGGCATCTGCCCACAGATGTTCCAGGTTGTAAAAATCTCTCATTTCAGGTAAAAAGACATGTACCAGTACATCTCCGTAGTCCATTGCAACCCATTGTGCATTACGCACACCATCCATTCCGTATACTTTATGACCGGTTGTCTTTCTGACGTATTCTTTTACTGAGTCAACGATTGCCAGAACCTGGCTGGGAGAGTTTCCCTGACAAATAACGAAGTATTTACAAATAGTATCTTCTATATTGGTTAAGTCAGCTATTACAATGTTTCTTCCTTTTTTCTCTTGAATGCCTTCTGTAATTTTCTTTACTAAGTCTTTTGTTTCGTCCATTATTATTGTTTCCGTTTTTATTTATTATTCATATATAAATTAATGTAGCAAATATACTTGCTTTTCTGTATATCACGAAGGAATGAGGCTTAATTCTCTTTTTCTTTTGTATTTTTTTTGAAAAAAAAGCTCCAAAATATTGGTATATTATAAAAAAGTTGTACCTTTGCACCGTCAAAATCAAATGAGGCTGACAAAACAATAGATTTTGGGCTATGGTGTAATGGTAACACAACAGATTCTGGTCCTGTTTTCTTGGTTCGAGTCCGAGTAGCCCAACATCTTACAAAAGCGGAAGTCTTCAATGGAGAGGATACCGTA
>ENA-OQHA01000068-OQHA01000068.1-human-gut-metagenome-genome-assembly--contig:-NODE-68-length-52389-cov-10.207550_pt1 | contig 52389 bp, 55 predicted proteins | sample MGYA00242558_ERZ504707 | MGnify/ENA primary metagenome ERZ504707 (study PRJEB26092, sample SAMD00036197) | human gut metagenome | host: Homo sapiens | study: EMG produced TPA metagenomics assembly of... | reverse complement strand
AAAATAAAGTTGAAGAGCATTCCTGCACATGCTGCAAGGACTGTCCATTTAAATACATGCTTCTTGTCGGTTGAATATGTAATCTTTCCAAGCTTGTGTGCTACAAGACCGGTGATAACACCAATCATAAGCTTGAGGAAAAATGTCTTTGGTGCTCCGGTGATATATATCGGGTCAAGTAAATCACCGATTGTCATTCCGATTGCTCCACCGATTCCTCCATATACTCCGCCTAAGAGCAAAGCTGCAAGTACTACGACTGCGTTGCCAAGGTGAAAGGATGTGGCGCTGCCACCCGGTAATGTGACCTTAATCTGTAAAAATGTGAATATGACATATGATAAAGCTGCCATAAGTGCTGTAAGTGTGAGTTTTTGAACTTTTTCGTTTCTCATAAAATGCCTCCTAAATATTACAATTAAACTATATAATACTCTTATGTGGCATCAAGTATATATCCAATTTTATATAAATTTATATATCCAGTTTATCTAAAGTCCATTTACACCTATGGTTTAATTCCGCTATAGTGTTTTTTCAGCATTTCTATTATCACCTGCTGGCTCTGCTTCGAATGGGTGATAGCGTAATAGCTTCCACCAAATTTTGCCTTGCGCTCTTCCTCATCTATCCCTACGCTTCGTCCCTTTTCGGTGACACGCTTTATCTTGTTCTCGCCTTCTGTAACTTCCTCCAGATATCCCTCTGCAATGAGAAGCTCATTTATAAACGAGGCTGCAAGCTTTTTGTGCTCCTTATCCGCATGACACAGCTCATTTATTTTGTTTGTAAGCTCTGTAAGCCTGCATTTGTCGGTTAGCTCTACCTCATCAAGCCTCTGCGGCTCGATGTAAAACGGAAGCTTCTTTTTTCTCGTGCTGCCGTTTTCAGCAGCCTCCTCATCGCTTAAAACAGTCTGTGGTCTTTCGCCGGTCGTGCTGCCTGATGGATTTGGGTTATCTGCAACAAATGAATTTACCGCCGTCACAAACGCTTCACCATAATTTTGTATCTTCTGCTCACCCATTCCGTACACATCGGCAAGCTGTTCCTTATCCCGCGGCAGCTTTGCGCACATATCCTTTAAAGTCTTGTCGGAGCAGATGATATACGGAGGCACCGACTTTTCTGCAGCCAGCTCTGTACGCACGCTGCGCAGCTTTTCAAACAGTGCAGCACCAAGCTCGTTAAGCCCCGCAAGCTGTGCTGCCTTTTTGCGCTTTTTGCCGGTTTCAACGTATGTCTCCTCCTCTTCATCCTCCACAACCACACAGTTGCTGCATTTGTTGCAGATGCAGGGGGTTGTGTCTCCGAAATATGAAAGTATAAACTCTCTCAGGCATTTGTCCGTCTCGCAGTAATTTATCATCTGCTGCAGCTTTCTTTGGTCATTGGCTGTCTTTTGCATGTCGGATGCCACATCGCCTGCTGAAGCCTTATTTTGCAGAAGGAACTTGTTTATCATGATATCCTGCTTTGAGAAAAACAGCACACATTCCGCTTCCTCACCGTCTCGTCCCGCTCTTCCGGCCTCCTGATAGTAATACTCGAGGCTCTGTGGCATGTTGTAATGCAGCACATATCTCACATTTGACTTGTCAATTCCCATTCCAAATGCGTTTGTGGCAACCATCACACGGATTCTGTCATATGTAAAATCCTCCTGATTCTGCTTACGTTCATCATTTGAAAGCCCTGCGTGGTAACGGCCCACCGAAATGCCCTGCTCATTTAAAAGAGTATACAGCTTATCCACATTCTTTTTCGTTGCGCAGTATATTATTCCACTTTCGTCCTCATGCTTTTTCACATAGTTGATGATACTGTTGTCCTTCTGACTGCCTCCCCTTCTTGTAACAACCCTGAAAAACAGGTTAGGTCTGTCAAACCCTGTCACCATAGTAACCGGATTGTTAAGTCCAAGCGAAGCCACTATATCATTTTTCACGCGCTCCGTGGCGGTCGCTGTAAACGCACTGACTATCGGTCGTCTTGGAAGTCTCGTTAAAAATCCGGCAATTTCCAGATAGCTCGGCCTAAAATCCTGCCCCCACTGCGATATACAGTGTGCCTCATCAACTGTCAGCTTGATATGTCCGCGTTGCAGGCAAAATCCAGAAAACGTGGCGTGTTGAGGCGCTCCGGAGCGACATAGATTATCTTGTAGCGCCCCTGTGAGGCATATGAAAGTGCTATCCTTATCTGGTTTCGGTCAGTGAGCTGTTGATATAGGCGGCATGCACTCAGCCTGTTTTTTAAAAAAGCCTTGCCTGGTCTGACATGAGCGAGATAAGTGGCGAAATGACAAGCGTAATTCCTTTAAGCATAAGCGCCGGAAGCTGGTAGCACAGCGATTTTCCTGCGCCTGTCGGCATGATACCGAGCACATCGTGCCCTGCAAGTATGCCGTTTATGAGCTCCTCCTGCCCTGTTCTAAGACTGTCGTAGCCAAAGTATTGTTTGAGTGTCTGGTTTATGTTCATTTATGCTTGTTGTCCTCCCTTAGCTGCACGATAATCCTGTAGACCTCAGGCCTTCTCTCCTTCAGATGCTTATCAAGCAGGTGTCTCCTCTGTGCAAACCGCTCTGCAAGCTCCGGATGCTCTCTTGCTATACGCTCATGCACCTCGCGACGGTGCATCTCGATATCTGCCGCAAGCGTGTGCACATCCTTTCCTGATATGTTGACGATTTCTTTCAGATGCTCCTCCAGATGCTCCAGCCACTCATCCTGGTCAAACTCATCCATATGCGCCCAGCGGCCATGCATGATTTCCTCTATATCCTTTGTCTTTTTGAGCTGTTCTATCTGAAGCTTTATCTGCTTTTCAATCTGCTCCTCACTCTCGGCGCCAAACGCCCAGACAAACTCCTGCACTCTGTTGTCAGCACGCTTTCTTGAGGCACTGCGCTCCTCGTTATCTACGCCACCCTCAAGCGGATAAGGTCTGTTTATTCCCATATCCTTTAGCGCAATATGTATTGTCCTTCTGACACAGCCCTGCTCAATTAAATAACCTAAGCCCAGCTTCCTGAGTTGCTCGTTGAGCTCTGCAATGTGCTCTGTTATGTATAGCTTTACACCTTTTTGTTTCAGTGAGCGGTAAAGTGACTCTATGCTGTCAGCTCCTGTGATATCAATACTTCCGATAGCTCCGGCATCGATTATGACAGCTTTTGTATCATGCTTTAGGTGGTCCTCAATATCACGCACAAGTACCTTTGCATTTGCAAAAAACAGGCCGCTCGAAAATCTGTAAATAATCACACCGTCAATCTCGTGGATGTTTGTGCTCTCCCTGATATCGCGGAAATGACTGTGTCCCGGCTGTACACCGAGAAAGCAGGTGGCCGGCTTTGCGCTTCTGATTATCATCTCGGCAAAAGACAAAATGATTCCTATCAAAACTCCGTTTATCGTACCCAGAATAAGTACTCCGAAAAAAGCACCAACAAATATGAAAAATTCTGTCCTGCTGACCTTCCACAGTCTCTTTGCCAGATGAAACTCCGTGGCACCCATGAGCGCTGATATGACAATCGCCGTGAGCACCGGAACCGGCAGATATCCTATAAAGCCTGTGCAAAAAAGAAGCACTGCTATCATGGAAACGCCTGCAACAAGCCCTGTGAGCTGTGTCTTACCCTCGTACTGCTCGCTCATCGCAGTTCGTGACACTGAACCGTTTATCGGACAGCAGCCCGTAAAAGCCGCAGCCATATTTCCTATGGAAAATGCCAAAAGCTCCGTGTTATCATCTATTCTGTATCCGTTTTTCTGTGCGAAATTGTTTTCTGCCAGAAGTGTCTCTGCCATGATGACAACAGCAACCGAAAGACTTAAAACTATTACCTCTGAGGCCTTTTGAACTGAAAAAACTGCCTCGAAATCCGGTATATACCACCGCGGCATGCCGGGCTCAACTGCTGAAAGAGTCGGCACTCCCCACTCCTTTACCGGTCCAAAATATGTAAAAAGCGCGCCTGTTACCATGAGCACAACCGCCATAGGAAACTTTGGAACAAGCCTCTTACTCACAACCAAAATGGCAAGCGCTACAATCCCCATGACAAGTGCGGCTGCATTTATGTGGTGTAAGGCCTCCCATATATGCTCAGACAGTTCAAAAAGCTCTCCGGTTCCTGCCGCAGAGCCCATGAGCTTTGGCGCCTGCATCAGTATGATTGTAGTACATATGCCTGTGATAAATCCGCCCATAACCGGCGCAGATATGTAGTTCACCAGCTTTCCGGCATTCATGAAGTAAAATGCCAAAAGCCACAGTGCCACAAAAAATGTAAACACCGGTACAACCGTCATGGCCTCTTTGCTTCCTGCCTCTATTCCCATGCCAAGCACTGCTGCTCCGACAAGCGCCGCCGGAGCAGCATCCACACCGAATATAAACTGCGGTGATGTGGAAAACAGAGCAAACAATATGATTGGGAATACCGAGCCATACAAGCCATATACCGCCGGTAGCCCGGATATCTGCGCATAGCCCATCGATATAGGAATCGAAACCGCCATGATGATGATTCCCGCAAGAATGTCCTTTGGGAGATTTTTCTTGTCGTAGTTTTTGAGTGTTGGTGCAACTGATAATTTTTGTTTCATTTAGATTTGTGCCTTCTTTATCAATACTTTCTTTCCTTCAAATGCGAAACCATAATGTTGAATTGCTTCTCTTTTATATCCTCGTTCCAAAAGCTTTGCATCATAATTTTTCTCTTCAATCTGCTTCAAAGCACTATCCGCAGTCATATCCAGTGATGTCTCCTCTTGCGAATCAATAACCTTAAATTCTATTATTACAGCCTGCGAATTTTTATCACGTGGAATGATCATCACATCATATCTGCCATAGCCACTTTCACGGTTTGACTGCACTTCATATTTATCTCTAAGCTCGACCAGCAGGCCTAAGACAAAACCATGATAAAATCTCTCCGGTTCAGATTTTCCCGAAGGATGCTTTCCGCTGTCAAAGCTGCTGAAGGTAGATAAAGCGACCTCATTCATGTATATGTTCATTTCCTTTACATTGCCTCTAAGCAATGCCCTTATGAATCCATTATAATTCGAAACAGAGGCATTAAACCATCCTCTGAACATATTTGAAAACATACTTACGGTTTCAAGATTTGTAATGCTCAGATGATACCACGGTTCAAGCGTAAGACCTCTTTTTTCTAAGGAATCAACCTTTAAATAACCGCTGGCAAGCAAAAGACTCCAAATGGCATTTTCATCGTTATCGAGCTGTTCAAACACCAGTTGTTCGTCAATGCTAACCTCCACAGAATCGCCTTCCAGAAGTGTTTCCATCATAGATTTTATTTCTGCAGATGCTGTTCTGATCAAACGATTTACCAGACCGTTTGAGCTGGTAGATGCCCAGTATGGACTTATCTGTTTTTCCTTTAGAAAATTCGTTATAGACCATGGATTATAAATATCACTGTGATTTCCAAATTTAAAACCGTCATACCATTTTTTTACAGTATCTTTTTCACCGGACAGACCATACTCTTCCATTGCATCAAAAACTTCATTCTCTGTAAATCCAAAGCTCGTTGCATAACTGCTTGAGGTCGTGGTTATTACATTCAGATTATTGAGGTCTGAAAAAATTGATTCCTTTGATACACGCGTGATTCCTGTCATAATAGCACGCTCCATATACGGATTTGTCTTGAACGTTGCATTAAACAGGCTTCTTATATATGCAGTAAACTCATTCCAATATCCATGAAGATATGCCTCCTGTATAGGAGTATCATACTCATCAAGGATAATTATCGTTTTCTTTCCCCAGTAACGATGAAAATACTCACACAAAATATTTAATTTTAATCCACTCTCAGCATCACCCATCCTGGTATTTGTTCCTTCAAAATCAGCTATTTCGTCTGCTGTCAGAGTATCCCCCTCAAGCAGATATCTGTGCCTTTTGTAAACAGCCTCTATCTGTGCTTTTATCTGGATTTTTGCATCTCCCAGATTGTCGGCCTTAACCGAAGCAAAGCTCATAAAAATCACAGGATAAGTACCCTGAATTTTTCGATAGTCCTCATCCTCCCATATGGACAATGAATCAAACAAATCGCTCCTGTCCTTATACTGATTTGAAAAAAAGCAGTTAAGCATGCTCATATTAAGTGTTTTTCCAAAACGCCTCGGACGCGTGATGAGAGTCACATCATCCTTTGAATCCCACCATTCCTTTATAAAGCTCGTTTTGTCCACAAAAAAGCAATTATCTTCTATAACAGAAGCAAAATCCTGTTTCCCAATACCAATCGTTTTTACCATATCTGACTCCCTGTATAGTCTCAAATCATTGTTTTATATATGATATTATAGCCAATACAATTATGCACTGCAAGAAACAAATATATCTTCTAATCACGTTTTTAAACATAGATTAAGAAGAGTATAATCTCTTTTATCGTATTAAATTATAACTACTTAATCGCAGCCTCAACCTCACCCTTCTCAGGCATCACGCGAAGTGCGCCCTTTCTCGTGGTAATAAGCGAAGCTGCTGCATTTGCGAATGTCAGCATCTTTTTCACATCGTCATCCTTCCGGTCATTGATACCATGCTCCAGCACATCGTGAAGCAGGCATGCACAGAAAGTATCTCCTGCACCTGTAGTCTCGACAGTGTCATCTCGCAGGAACGGAGCTGCCTCCACGATATGTCCGTCAAAAAATGCCATACTTCCGTTTTTGCCCATGGTGGCACAGATAAACGGAATGTGATACTCATCTATGAGCTTCTTTACACCTGTCTTTATGTCCTTTTCGCCTGTCATGAATTCAATCTCATCATCAGATATTTTTAAGATGTCACACTGACTCAGGCCCCAGCTTATCTTCTCTTTTGCATCGTCCATGCTCTTCCAGAGCGGTTTGCGCAGATTAGGGTCAAAGGAAATCAGTACGCCTGCCTCTTTTGCGGCAGCTATTGCATGCTTTGTCGCATTCTCACAGATCTTATCTGTCATTGAAAGATTCCGAAGTGGAAAATTTTTGCGTTTCTCACAAGGGATAAATCCACCTCATCCGCTGTCAGCATCATATCTGCTCCCGGATTTCTGTAAAATGAGAAATCTCTGTCTCCGTCTGCTGCGGTCTGGACAAATGCAAGAGTGGTATGGACATTATCATCATAGCGCACGCCTGTTGTGTCGATGCCCTGCTCCTTTACGGCATCAACAAGCAGCCTTCCGAACGCATCCTGTCCCACTTTTCCGATGAAAGCAGTCTGATGACCGAGCTTTTGAAGCATGGCAAGCACGTTACATGGAGCTCCACCCGGATTAGCCTCAAAAAGCTTATTGTCCTGCGCACTTGTACCGTTTTCTGTAAAATCTATAAGTAATTCACCTAATGCAACTACATCCATATTGTACCTCTTTCTTTCCTGTCAAAATATTATGTATATTATTCTACAAATAACCGGACCAATAATTTGTCCGGTTATTATTTGTATGCTCTACTGATATGCTTTCATATTATAAAATTATATCATATTATATCATATTTTTCAATATCCACAACAGCACTTCCGTCACAATTAAAGCAGATTCCGTCTGCCTGAAGAGGTGTACAGATAGCTGTGGTTGCGACCTGCTGTCCGTCATTGATAAAGAGCTCTATAGACTGTCTGTCCATGATGAAACGAAGCTTTAGCTTTCTGTCTGTATCTGCGATTTTAATTTTTCTGACACAGACGACATCCTTTGTGACGCCACAGCAGGTACGATCAATCTCGAGCACGCCTGCGACTCTGTTGTAGGTAAACGCTGTGCTATACTCATCATCGCATGCCATTTCAACAGTGAAATTATTATACTCCTCGCCTGAAAGCTCCACTGTCATGTCGAGAGTGCGGCCCTTTATGCCATCAAAAGTCGTGTAGCAGTCTATCTTTTTATCTGTATAATGACACTTGTTTGCACGATAATTTTCTATTTCCTTAACCGGCTTCTGCCAGATACGGCCGTCCTTTATTTCAAGCTCACGAGGCAGTGTCATCATGCCCTGCCAATCCTGCGAATCAGGAACGACACATGCATCCCACGACTTCATCCAGGCAATCATCACGCGGCGTCCGTCCGGAAGCAGTGTAGTCTGCGGTGCATAAAAGTCCATGCCATAGTCAAGTGTGTGCGGCTCTTCCTTGATAAATACATGATTTTCTTTATCATAATCCCCCAGAAAATATACAGAGTTGTGTCCGTTATGAAACTCATATTTGTCTGCCTTCATACTCTGCGGTGAACAGATGAGCACATGCTTATCCTCCAGCCCAAAGAAGTCCGGGCACTCCCACATGGTACCTATTTTGCCTGTGCTGTTTGCCGCAAGGATTGTCTCAAACTGCCAATCGGTCAGGTTTTTTGAAGAGCAGAGCACTACCTGTCCCACATTGTTTAAGTCCTTGCTTCCAACTATAAGATAATATGTGTCATCCTCTTTCCATATTTTCGGGTCACGGAAATCGATTCTGCTGCAGTTTTCAGGAAGCATATCGCCTGTCACAACAGGATTATTCTCATGCTTCACATAATTAAGTCCGTCTCCAAATGCGATGCACTGGTTCTGTCTCTCCTGCTCACTGCCGTCAGCAAGCTTAATCCTTGTGACACCTGTGTATACAAGCACATGCTTACCATCTGCCTCAATGGCACTTCCTGAGAAACATCCTTTTTTATCATATTCCTCGTCAGGTGCCAAAGCACAAGGAAGCTGCTCCCATTTAATCATATCGCTTGTCGTACTATGCCCCCAATGCATAGGTCCCCACTCACGCTGATATGGATAGTACTGATAAAACAGGTGGATTTTTCCGTTATAGACAGAAAATCCATTCGGATCATTGATCCATCCTGCCGGTGCACTGATATGAAACAAAGGTTTACTCTCTTTATCTGTAGCAGCTATTTTTTTTGCCTCGTAGCTTCTTGCTTTTTCCAATAATTCGCTCATGCAAATCCTCCCATTTTTAGTTTTGCCGGTAATACAGAATTATGAACAGTAACTTATTTGCCCTCTGATGTACTCTCAAGGGATTTCTGATAGCTGTCAAAATATTTCTGCTTTATCTTCAGATAATCCTGTAAACCATATTTATTAAGTTTCTTAAGGTATGAATCCCATTCCTTATCAATGCCGCCGTTTAATATCCAGTCGGCCTTTTTCTGCTCAGCATATTTCTTGATGTCTGTGTCGTACTGTGACACCTTGTTGGTGTCATCTATGCTCATGAACACGTTTGGATAGACATACTTACTGTTCATGTCCTTCAGATAAGCCTCATGCATGTTGTCAAGACGCCACTTGGCATCTGCAGGCTCTGTCACATAAACATCATAGTACTCATTTAAAACAGCAAGCGGTCCGTTTACAGACTGCGCCTCACGCACCTCAACCGGTGACTGATCGCCCAGATCCATATGCTTTAACATCTGTCCACCCTCATCGTTTGTGCTCATCTCAAAGATGTTGAACGAATCTTTCTCGCCGTATGTTCCCCAGTTATTCTGTGGAGACTGGATTGGAGCATACATCTGATCAATCCACGCGGCTGCCAAAGCCGTATCCCTGCAGCTTGATGTCAGTACGCATCGTCCTCTGTCGAAACCACTCGTCTCACTGTTATTCTGTCTGGTGATATTTCTGACTCCGTCAGGTCCTGTGAGAGCAGGAAGCATGACGTAATCTGTGTTATTGTCAATGTTTGCAATGTCCCATGTAAAGCAGAGCCCGTATCTGTGGTTTTTACCCTTTGCTACATATGTTGACCACTCCTGTGTAAATGCCTCAGGGTCAATCAAATCCTCTGTGACAAGCTTGTGAAGCCACTCGATACCCTCCTTGTAGCCCTCCTGTGTCGGAGTATAGATGACTTTTCCCTCATCTGTTACCGCAAAGTGGTCACCTGTATCACCATAACCCTCACCAAAGCCGTTCATGAGGATGGCTGGATCCTGGTCACCGTTGTTTATGATAAATGACATAGGAATAACCCCACCCTCGATATCAAATTTCTGCTCCAGCTCATCGGCATGATCTTTGAATGCAATAAGCACCTGCTCGAGCTCGTCTGTGGTAGTCGGTATATCAAGTCCCAGATAGTCAAGCCACTTCTTGTTGATATAAGGAATATCGCCTATTGCCTGGATAGCTTCTTTTCCTGAACCAAGCTGCTCTATCCAAGGAAATGAATAGATATGTCCGTCCGGTGCAGTACACATGGTTCTGTACTCTGGATATTTTTCAAAAACTGCCTTTAGATTAGGCATATATTTATCGATCAGATTCTCTACCGGAATAATGATACCCTGCTTTGCATATCTGAGCAGGTCGTAATCACTCATACCTGCATTAAACAGTCCATCCGGCAGATTACCAAACTGCGCCAATGCCAGATTCTTCTTGTCAGAGAACTGGTCTGAAACGAAGCATGTCCAGTCGATATGCACGTTGGTCTGCTCCTCCATTCTCTTGAAGATAGTCCTCTCATTAGGATCCTGTGTGGATGTGGCCGGTGCACTTGTGATAAATGACAGCTCAGCCTTCTCCTTCAGAGGAAACTGCACATCTGATACCGGTGTGTCCGGATTTGTCTCGGCATTTAAGCTCTGCTGCTTTCCACAGCCTGCCACACCTGTCAGCATTGCAAGTGTAAGCGAAAGTGTAATTAATTTTTTGAAGCTTCTTTTTTCATATCCATACTCATCCTTTCTGTTAGCCCTTAACAGATCCAACCATGATTCCTTTATCAAAATATTTCTGGAAAAATGGATACATAATCAAAAGTGGTAAACTTGATACAACAATTGTAGCATACTTGAGCTGCTCTGCAACCTTTGCCATCTCAGCTGTACTCTGGATATCTGCAATCATGCCCGGCTGAGGTGTATTCTGCACGAGAATTGAACGCAGTACAAGCTGTAATGGCTGGAGATTTGCGTCATTCAGGTAAATCATTGCATCAAAGTAGCTGTTCCACATTCCTACAAATGACCAAAGCATAAGCACCGCAATAATCGGCTTACAAACCGGAAGCATAATCTTAAAGAAATGCTGTATTTCATTTGCTCCGTCGATGGCTGATGCCTCACGAAGCTCATTTGGCACTGACTGATAATAGGTTCTCGCCAAAATCATATTCCACACATTGAAAGCGCCCGGAATGAGGATTGCCCAGACGGTGTTTACCATATGGAGCTGATTTATAAGGATGAATGTAGGAATCATTCCTCCTCCAAAAAACATTGTGATAATAAAAATCACATTGAAAAATTTTCTTCCGACAAATTCCTTTTTAGACATAGGATATGCTGCCAGGATTGTGACAAATACTGAGATTGCCGCAAACGCTATTGAGTAAAAAACGAATTAAAAAATCCGCGCCATATCATGTCATTTTCCAGAACTCGTCTGTATGCATCAATAGTCCAGTCCTTTATGTTGAAGCTCAGTCCCTGGTTGTTAAGTACTGTCGGATCCATGAAAGATGCCAGCACTACATATACTAACGGAACAATTATTGCAAGCACAAACAACCCAAGAAGTGTATATCCAATTCCAAGAACAATTTTATCAGTCCGTGAATATTTGATTTTTATCGTCATATCTTTTTCCATTGCACTTTCCTCCTAGATTCCTTCACCATCGTTTAGCTTCTTTACAACCGCATTGACTATAATCAGCAATATTACGTTGATTACCGAGTTGAAAAGACCAACCGCTGTTGAATAACCATAGTCTCCATTCAAAAGTCCGATTCTGTATACATATGTAGAAAGAATTTCCGATGCCGGTAAGTTCATATCTGTCTGTAACGCATAGGCTTTCTCGAAACCGATACTCATAATATTTCCTGCCTGCAGGATGAACTGTATTACTATAATATTCTTAATAGCCGGAAGCTCAACATACCACATCTGCTGGAAGATGTTTGCGCCATCCATTCTCGCTGCCTCCTCAAGCTCCTTGCTCGCATTGGATAATGCCGCTGTATACATGATTGAAGCCCAGCCTGCTCCCTGCCAGATGCCGCTCGCTATGTAGATTGTCCTGAATGCAGCCGGCATTGTCATCCAGTTTGTGCTGATACCGAGCAGCTTGTTCATAGGTCCGATTGGTGATAAAAACATACGAACCATACCACAAAGTACAATAACTGAGATAAAATTTGGTGCGTAAATCAGAAGCTGTATCTTTTTCTTGATGCCCTCTTTGCGAATACGATTCAGAAGCAGTGCAAGTATGATCGGTACCGGAAATCCCCATAACAATCCGTAAATACTTACCTTTAACGTATTCATAAGGTAGTTCATAAAATCAGGTGATGATAAAAATCTCTTGAAATATTCAAGCCCGACCCATGGACTCCCCAGCACACCCTTTATGACATTGTAATCCTTGAATGCTATGAGCAGTCCGCCCATCGGAACATACTTGAATATAATTGTCAGTAAAAGTGCCGGCATAAGGAAAAATATGTACAACATCCAGTTTTTCTTCACATATGTCACTTTGCTTTTCAATGACTGCTTTTTTTCTTTCATTTGCTGTGACCTCCACTCTCTTTCACATTTTGTCTTTTTTACTTAATTTACGCCCTTGTGTAACCGGTAAAGTAACCGGTTACTTTGTAATTTGATAATACAATATCATTTATGCTGTGTCAATACTTTTCTCAAAAAAAGTAACCGGTTACTTTTTGTTGATATTTTGGAAATTGCGCTGTATACTGTTTATAAACATTTGTAATATAAGTAATTTTATAAGGAGACATCCCATGGGAAAAAAACAGGTTACATTTGCAGATATTGCGGAATATACACATTTTTCAAAAACAACGATTTCAAGATATTTCAATCATCCGGACTCTCTGACACTGGAGAATCAGGAAAAGATTTCCCGTGCGCTTGATGAACTCGGCTATAAGAAGAATAAGCTCGCAAAGGTTCTCGCAAACGGTAAGAGCGAGTTTGTCGGCATAATAGTGCCAAACCTTTACCTGCACTACTACTCTGAGATGCTCACACAGCTTTTAGCCACTTACGCTAACTATCACTATAAGTTTCTCATCTTTATGAGTGACAAGGGGGCGGCTGAGGAAGAAAACTACATTGATGAACTTTTAGCTTATCAGATAGAGGGTCTTATCGTGCTAAGTCACACTCTCTCATCTGAAAAGCTTGCTTCATACCACATTCCAATTGTCGCAATCGAGCGAGAATCCATGCATATAAGCAGTGTCACCTCCGACAACTATATGGGTGCGCTTCAGGCCACATCTCTTTTAATACGTGACAAATGTGATATCCTCATCCATATCAATGTAGATGTGCCAAAGTATGTCCCGGCATACGACAGAATCCGTGCGTTTGAGGACACCTGTACCGAGCACAATATTCCCTATGAGCTCAGCCTGAACGTATCCGGTGATTCGTACAACGATTTATTTTCTCAGATGAAGGTGATTTTTAACAATATAGATGAGAAATATCCTGATAAAAAGAAAGGGGTATTCCTGGCAAACGACACATATGCCAACATGTTTTTGAACCTTGTCATACAAAAATACGGCTGCCTGCCGGACAGCTATGAGATAGTCGGCTTCGACAATTCACCAATTGCCAACGAAGCCATAATTCCAATCACCACCATCGGCCAGCAGATAGATGTAATCGCAAGAACCGCCATGGATTTTCTCGTCAGGCAGATGGATAACCGCAAGCAAAGCAATCCTGAGCCCGATTTGGCGCCAACGCACAAAAAGATAGCGCCTGTGCTGATTCGCAGGGAGACAACCAGCTAGTACATCGTTTATGCGACATGTACCAGCCTAATTTTCTCCTGTTGCGTCCTGATATTCCCTGCTGCTCACACCACCCCATGAGTTTCTATCTGCTGAGAAAACCTCATTTGTGGTTTTATTTACAGCATAAAATCCAGTAGCCTTGTATCTGAGCCACTAACCAACTGCTCATAAACAAACAAATCACACTGTCCATTTTCGGAAACTCTGTCATAAACTAACCTATTCTCATACGTACTTCCATCCGCCTCGCCGGTTTCGAAAACAGAATAAAAAGTACCTTTAGCGGTGGAACCGTTGCGAATAATACCGGCATCCCCGGCTGAGAGTATCCCTGCAGCTGCCATGTAATCATATACGGCCTTGCTTTCTGTATCCAGGCTTTCGCCTGCGTTCTCATTTCCTGCATTCTCATTTTCTGTATTTTCAGAACCGTTATTGAATTGCTGTGAATTATTCTCAGTGCTGCTCTCACTGTCATTTGCGCCACTGTCACCAGCATCATTTCCACTGTCATCGGTGCTGTCATCATAGTTTATAAGTCCAAACTTTATTGTTTCCTTGAATGTCAGACTTCGTCTCAGGAAAGGTCCAACCTTGATGTTATAGTATTCATCAGTACTATATCCATCCGAAGTACTCATGCAGATAAGACCATTCGCATATACCTTTTTCTCCGTATCCATGCCGATGAATGAAATTATCAGATTAATAACCATGGCAGCCATCAAACACAGCCACATGACTATGAGTATTACTTTTCTGAATAGCCTTACCCCTTCTGACTTTTTAGATACGCTGTCACTGAATAATATCCACCTGATTATCCAGTAAAGCGACAAGACCATACAGCCTGCGTATGTTATCAGAACAGACGACAGCTCGAACCAGTATCTATAGTGATATCCTCGAGACAGTAAGCCTCCTACTCCATAGAAAATTCCTGCATACAACACCAATATCGCAGTAATTACAATTGCTGTCGGCCACTTATGCTTTATCCTGGTGTCTGCGTAAATTGCCTGACACAAATCCATTTTTGCATTTTCTGATAAAAACAATGCACCAATCTGCATGTCCGTCATCTGCTTTTGATTCGCCGGCACAGCATAGCACTTATCCAGCCACTCCTGCCAGCCCGGCTTATCACATAGGAACAAAACTGCAGCATTGCAAAAATAATAATCTCTTAAATATGGCAGCTTCACACAATTGATATCAACCATTGCAAGAGCCTGTGCGGCCAGATCATAGTTTGACATAAGAAGCTGCTGCTTAGCCATCACTATCAACACAACTGACTGAAGCTGCCTATTATTCCTGTATCTGGTTCTGTACATAGCCAAATTGTAATCATGCCTGTCCTGAAGGCTCCAATTCTCTGTCCTTTTCGCTGATATATTAACAACAGCGATCAGCATCAACACCAGAAAAATAATACCTGCAAAAAAGAGCAATAAACATGATTTAATCATTCCTGAACTATAGTCATCCCTATGGAACATTCCAAACAACAAGCATAATGTCAAAACACTCCATACAACAGTCAATACTCTGTAAATCTGCACATATCTTTTCTGCCATAAGCCATTTTTGTATCCAATGGTATCAGGGGTGACAGTGTTTGAAAGCTCATAATAATTCATGCAATCCGCCTCTTTATCTCTGTAAATGAAATTGATTTATCCGTGGCTTAATTGTACCACGAATAAACCAATTTGTGTGAAATCTATTTTATCTGTATCTTCTTTCTCATGCGCATCTCCCACACATAGTAGGTCACAATAAGTAGTATTCCTGTTGTAAGCCAGGCTGCCGGATCTGCAAAGCACACACCGCCGTAACCAAATGGCTTTGACAGAGCAAGTATCGCAATCCATCTCGACACAAGCTCCATCGCACCGCTAAGCATAGGCACAAGACCCTTGTTAAGTCCCTGCAGACCGTTTCTGTATGCAAAAATCCATGCAAGAGGAAGCATGAATACGCTCGCGATTTTCAGATATTTCATAGCACAGTCAATGTCAGTTGCCGTAGGCGATGTGATAAACCAGCCTATCATGTACGGTCCGACAAAGCAGTTAATTGCTGCCGCTAAAACTGCGCAGCCTATACATATGAAAAAGCATGACTTCATACCCTTAAATATCCTGTCGTATCTGCCTGCACCGAGATTTTGTCCGCAGTAAGTCGCAGCGGCTGTTCCAAGTGTAGGCATGGTCTGTGTCGCGATATTGCTGACCTTGGATGCGGCGGTAAACGCAGCTACCACCTGCGAACCGAACACATTGACCGCAGCCTGGAAAATCATCGTTCCGATAGCAGTGATTGAATAGTTGAGTGCCATCTGCAGACCGATTGAGAGCATTCGCCAGATTCCGCTCCAGTCCATGTAATAATCCTCACGGCTGGTGCGCAGCAAATCATACTTCTTAAACATCACGATAAATGACAAAACTGCAGCAATTCCCTGCGAGATAACTGTCGCATAAGCAGCTCCTGCCGTGCCTGCCTTCACCACCACGATAAAGAATATGTCCAGCACAATATTCAATACAGATGAAAAAATCAAAAAGTACAGCGGCGTCTTGCTGTCTCCGATGCTTCGCAAAAGACCGGAAGCCACATTGTAGGACATGGTGCAGAAAATTCCCGCAAAAATGACCTTTATGTACGCATCAGCCATGACAAGTATATCATCAGGTGTATTGAGCCAGATAAGAAGCTGCCTCGACGCAAGCACCGTAGGAATTGTGAGCACCACTGAGACAATAACTGTAAGAATTATAGCCAGTGCCACATAATGCTTCAAAAGCTTCTCTTTTTTCGCACCAAACGCATGGCTTGCCATAACTCCAAAGCCCTGTGCTATTCCATTTGCAAAGCCAAGCACCAGAAACATAATACAGCCTGTCGAACCAACCGCCGCAAGCGCCTTTGAGCCCAGATACTGCCCCACGATAATCGTGTCCACCATATTATAGAACTGCTGAAACAGATTTCCCATCAGAACAGGAATCGAGAACAGCAGTATAATTTTCATTGGATTGCCTTTGGTCATATCTGTCTTCATGTGTAAATGCCCTCCCAAAAATTCAATTCATAATAACTTTTCCCAGCAGGTTCACCCCTGCAGAAAATCCATTAAAAAAATGTGTGAACAAGCTCTTTTTCAAAGCCTCGTTCACACATTATATACACATATTTTCCAGTATTCAAGTACTATTTTCAAAATTTATAACTTATTTTTTAACAGTACGTTTATTCTTTCTTCCTCACACGATAATTCACATATCTCTTTATCAGGTAGTACACGACACCCCATGTCGGTACTCCGATGAACAGCCCCATTACTCCAAATAATCCATTTCCAAGGAAGATTGCAAATACCACCCAGAAAGGTGAGAGTCCTGTGGACTCACCGAGTATCTTTGGTCCGATAATATTGCCGTCCACCTGCTGTAAGATAATGATAAACAGCAAAAATATCACACCCTTTGACGGGCTGTCGAGCATGATGAGTATGGTGCTTGGTATGGCTCCGATGTACGGTCCAAAGAACGGTATGACATTGGTCACTCCGACTATCACGCTGATGAGTGCTACATACGGCATGCGCAGTATCAGGCAGCACACGAAACAGATAGCTCCGATTATGAGTGAATCAATGATTTTACCACTGATAAAACCACCGAATATCTTGTCGCTCTCTTTTAAGATGCTTGAAAGCACCTGTATATGGCGCTCCGGCAGAAATGCGCTCACGAGCTTTTTAGTCTGGCGTTTGAAGGTATCCTTGCTAAGCAGGACATAGATGGCAACGATGAATGCAACAAGACAGTTTACCGCTGTGCCAAAGATTCCCATAATACCGTTTATCACAAAGGTAACCTGTCCGAGCATATTGTCCTTTACCCATTCAGTAAAATAGCTTATGCCGTTATTGTATAGCTCAGTGATTATTTCCTTTGCCCTGTCATTGTTTTTGGCAAGCTCCGTGATTTTTTTCACAAGGTCCTGTATCTGATCCGGTAAAAGACTGACCGCATTTGTGATATTGCTTACAAGCTGTGGCACCACCATCATGATGAGCACTACAATAATGGCTATTATTATGGCCAGACTTATAAGTATTGACAACCCTCTCATAGAAGGTCTCTTTCCACACTTCTTTTCTATGGCTTTGCCAAGCGAATTGCTTAGCTTTCTGTCATAAAACTCTACCATCGGATTTATGAGATACGCCAGCACAATCCCCATGATGATTGGCATAAGTATGTTTATTATTCTCACTATCTGTGCCATTATTGCATCGAATTTAAATAGCACAAACACTAGCAGGATTGCTCCTGCTAGTGCTAAAAACTGTGAAAACCCTTTGGCCCATGCGACCTTTATGGTGTGCTTCATCTTATTATTCACTTCCATGCGCGATTCCTCCTCGTTTATTGTATGTCCGGAATGTAACAAGCTGATATTATATAGTCTTTAATCAATTCTAGCAACACTCTCGCCCTCTGTCAGCTCAAATGGTATTATCTCATGACATGAGCCTTTATGCAAATCTATCATGTTAAAAAGAAGCTCCACGCTGCGTGCCGCCATATCCTTGTGCGGCTGTCTGATAGATACAATCTTGGGATTGTAGTACTCTGCAAGTGTCGAACCATCAAAGCCTGTGATAGATATATCTTCCGGCACCCTGAGTCCCTTATCAAGTATTGCCCTTAAGGCACCGATTGCCATGACATCGGAAATCGCATAGACTGCGGTGATTTCTATATCCTTTTCCAAAAGCTTTTTCATCGCACGATATGCGCTGTCATATGAGAATCGCGCTCTCTCATAGTAACGCTCATCAGGTGTGATTCCATGCTTTTTTAAGCTGTTGAGATATCCGTTATGTCGCAGACGAGCTGTCTGTGAAAGCTCCAGATTGGCTCCAATCTCTGCTATCTTTGTATGTCCATGCTCGATGAGATAGTCGACGATTGTTTCCCCTGCCTTCTCATCATCAATGGAAACAGATGACAGCTCCTCCATGCTCCAGTTTTCTGCCGATGTGGTCACGATAACACACGGCACCTTAAACGAAGATGTATCCTCCGAGAAATCCTCCCTGCTGCCTCCGAGGAATATGATGCCAAGCGGCTTTCGCTCCCTGCATATGCGGTCTGTCACACTGCTTAGATTACTGTCCTCATCCAGATATGTGATGCTCAAAGAGTAGTCTGTTCTGTCTATTATCGACTGGATTTCCTCGACTACGTTTGCAAACAGCATATTAGAGGTACCCTTTACCAACAGATAAATATTTCTGGAAATGGTCTGCTTGAGCCTCTTTGCATTGGTATTTGGCACAAAGTTGTGTGCCTCAACTATTTTCATTATGGTTTCTTTTGCTGCAGGAGAAACATCCTGCCTGTTATTTAAAACTCGGGATACAGTTGTTACTGAGTATCCCGATTCTTTTGCTATATCTACAATTGTCATTGTTTTCCCCGTCCGGACAGCGATACGTCCTTTTACATTATATCCATGTGATATAATTTATTTCACTCGTTATATCATATATCCACAACTACAAAACCTGCTAATTTAGCTTAAGCCCCACATGTTTTCTTAACAAGTGTGGGGCTTAAAATAACATAAACTATATCCTCTTGTAAGCTATATTAACCCTTTACAGCTCCTGCGAGCACACCCTCTATAATGTACTTCTGACATACAATATAGAAGATAACAATTGGCAGAATTGCAAGCACGAGCATGGCCATCATTGCACCCCAGTCAATCATACCGTGGCTCTGCTTTAAGTACTGAATAGCAATTGGTATGGTTTTGTACTGGTTGATGTTTAAAACCAGTGATGGAAGAAGGTAATCATTCCATACCCACATTGCCTCAAGTATCGCTACTGTTACCGCTGTAGGACGAAGTATTGGAAATACGACCCTGAAATACATCTGTAATGGTGTACAGCCATCAATCATAGCTGCCTCTTCGATCTCTAATGAGATACTCTTTACAAATCCTGTAAACATAAACACAGCAAGTCCTGCTCCAAAGCCAAGGTATACAATGATGATACCGAGTGGATTTGATAAATGAAGCATATTTGCAAATTTTGATAATGTAAACATTACCATCTGGAATGGTACAATCATAGAGAAAAGGCAAAGTGTATACATAAGCTTTGTGCCCTTAGTCTTTACACGAACTATGTACCATGCACACATTGAGCAGCAGAGTACAATAAGTACTACTGAGCCGACTGTGATGAAAAGTGAATTTCCAAAGCAGTCCCAGAAATGTGTCATTCTGAGACCATTCTTGTAGTTTAATGTGCTACAGAAAAGCCTTGACATACCATCCTTGAAGGCTTCAAAGCCTCAGTGATAGATACTGTGCTGATTCCAAACGGATGCTTGAATATGTAGGCTTTTCTCTTAAATGAATTGAGTAACACCATAAAGATTGGTGAAATCCAAAGTATTGATAAAACAGCGAATAATAATGTGATTATCCAACCGTGCTTGGCCTGTCTTACGGCACTGACTTCCTGCGCTTTTTTCTGTTTTGCCATTAGTCCTGTACCTCCTTGCTTGTAGTAATCTTATTCTGTGCAAGTGCGATAATTGCAACAATTATAAAGAATATAACAGCCTTTGCCTGACCTACGCCCTGCCATCCTGTTGTTCCATACATGGTGTTGTAGATATTTAAGGCAAGCAGCTCTGACATCTTTCCCGGATTACCGCCTGTAAGAGCTAAGTTCTGGTCGAACAGCTTGAAGCCGTTTGTCAATGTCAGGAATGTACAGATTGTGATTGTCGGCATAAGCATTGGAAGAATAACGCTCTTTAAGAGCTGCCATCTGTTGGCTCCATCAATCTTTGCTGCCTCAATAAGCTCACCCGGTATATTCTGAATACCTGCGATGTAGATAATCATCATATATCCAATCTGCTGCCAGCATACTACTGCGATAAGTCCCCAGAATGCTGACCACTCTGAGCTTACGATTGTCTTTGAATAGTTCTGCAGGATAGCGTTAAAAATCATCAGCCATACATATGAAAGTACGATTCCACCGATCAGGTTTGGAAGGAAGAATACTGTACGGAAAAGATTTGTTCCTCTGATTCCTTTTGTAAGCGCCATTGCTATTGCAAATGATACGATATTGATAATCAGTACCGAAACTACTGTAAATAGTGCTGTGTACCAGATTGAATGAATAAAGGTTGTATCCACACTGCCGTTTACAACAAAAATCCTTGTGTAATTTTTAAATCCCACCCATTTCCAGTCTGTAACAGTGGAGAATTTACAAAATGAAAGGAAGATACCATATACGAACGGTACAATAAATCCTATTGTAAATGCTGCCATTGTCGGTAAAGCGAAGATCCAAAATTTTTTTCTAATCGACTTTTCCATAACAAATATACCTTTCTTAAAAAAATATGGGGTGAGTGACTGCCACTCACCCCACTTTTACTACTTTTTACTAACTTTTAGAGAATTTTACTGCTCGTTCTGAAGATCCCAGTAATAAGCCCATTTCTCTGAGAATGCCTTTACAACGTCATCCCATGAACCATTACGCTCTGTGTACTCTGTGAGTGGAGCAAGGAAATCAGCTCTCCAGTCATCTACTGAAGGTGTTGCGTTGAATGACCATGCTACTGATGTCTTGCCTTCCTTTGCAAGTTCTGATGCTACATTAGCAAAAGCGTTCTTTGACTCATAGTCGCCTGTGAATGTATCGAATGGAGCTGAAAGACCCATTTTATTAACGATTGCATCACGTCCGTCATCACTTGTGATTACCCAGTTGAGGAATTCAAGTGTTGCATCAATATCCTTCTGATCTGCCTTAGCGTTTACTGTCCAGTGGTTCTCTGTACCAACTGCAAGTCCCTCGTTCGCGTCATCTACACCGAAGTAGATAGGCATCATTGAAAGGTCAGACTGCTTAACTGTGTATCCGTTCTCGTTGTCATCTGCGAAGTTAGCGTACTCCCAGTCACCATTCTGGTAGAATACAGCCTCTTCCATACCAAGCTCTGACTCAGCATTTAAGCTTCCTGAATCAAGTGTAGCCTTGTCTGCTGCTGATGTATTTGTGTACATATCCCAAACTCTCTTGAAGTTGTCCATGTACTTACCTGTAACTTCCTTCTGTCCTGCTGTGAGATCACATCCTGCATCCTTGAACTCATAGTAGAGTTCGAGACCTGCGAGATGTCCTGTGAATCTCCAGTTAGATCCGCTGTCAAGTCCTGCTGAAGCAAATGCCTCTGTAAGATGTAAGTCACAAGCTTTGTTGATGTCATCTACATGCTCGTTGATATCAGTTGCAACCTTCTCTAATGTATCAAGATCCTTGATATCATCTACTGACTTGATAACTGCTCCTGAGTAGTTTTTGCAGTATTTCTCAAGCATTGCCTTGTTGTAGATGATTCCGTAGCACTCATAGCAGTTAGCTACTGATGCAATCTTGCCATTGTACTCAAGTGCAAGTGCTTATCTGTAAGGTGCTTGTAAATCTCGCTGTCCTTTAAGTCATATATGTATTTGTCATACTCTGCGCAGTCTGCTGTGCTTCCGATATTGAAGATTGTTGGAGCATCCTTCTTAGCAAGCTCAGACTTAAGTGTTGTCTTGTACTGTCCGTCAGCTGCTGTTACTACTGTAACCTTTACGCCTGTCTCATCTGTGTACTTCTCTGCAAGATCCTGCCATGCCTGATCTGTCTCCGGCTTGAAGTTTAACATGTAAACTGAGCCATCGCCTCCCTTTGCAGATGAGCCTTTCTCTGTTCCGTCTCCGCTTCCTGATCCACATCCGGCAAGCATTGTTGCTACCATTGAAGAAGCGAGTAATACTGTCACTAATTTCTTTTTCATTTTAAACCCTCCTAAAAGATTTAATATTAAAATTGTCTCTGCAAACATCTTTGGTTGTTTTCGGTAATGTTTGCGGTAACGTTTTCACAAGAATTATTTTATAGTACAGTTTCGTGTAGTTTCGCAAGAGGATTTTGTCTTTTCTGTATATATTAATAAAAGTGCCAGGTGTTTTTTGGCAATTTTTCACAAAAAATTGTAAAAAAATAAGTATTCTCACACTGGTGTTTGGTCATTTTAGTTATTTTCGACTATCCGTTTTGTGCAAAAATACTTTTGTTATTTTTATTCATTTCATCTATCAGAGCCTGCTTTTGTGCGCGCTTGAGCTGTTTTATATGATACTCCCTGCTCATTGCCTCCTCTTTCGTGGCAAAGTGCTCGAAATAGACCAGCTCCACAGGTCTGCGTGTCTTTGTATATTTGGCACCTTTCCCGGAGTTATGCGCTTTTATGCGCTTTTTCAGGTCATTTGTCCAACCGGTGTAAAGTGTGCCGTCAGCACACCTTACAATATATGTATAATTTTCATCCATATCTGCTTTGTCCATCTCAATAATCAACGCTGTGCCTTCTCCAGATGATCTATCGCCCTGACCACGATATCAAAAATGTTATCGTAGTCATTCAGGCAATAAAGTATCATGGCAAGATGATAGTATCCAAAGCCCAAGAGCTTTGAATCAGCTGTCTTTTCTCCGTAATCTATCAGCTCATGGCAATATCTGATTGTGAGCTCGGCGTCCTTTCTGTAATTGTCAAGAATGCCATTTGTCCAGTTTTCACACTCTCATTGTATTCGTTAAACTCCACTTTTCACCTCTATATATCTCCGAAATAGTCCATAGGATTGACCGGTTTCCCATCCTGTTCCATAGCAAAATACACATTGGTGCCCTCAACAGTATAGTATCTGGTCACCTTTCCAACTGTTCCAAGTGTTTCTCCTGCCTCAAGCACGTCGCCTTCACTGCAGGTTAGATTTGCAAGCTGTCCGTAAGTAGCCGTATATCCGTCTCCTAAATCCTGCACTACTGTGCAGCCTGTCTCTGCGCTGTCATATATGTCTATAATCCTGCCCTCGGTAACTGAGCATACCGCATCTCCTTCGTTTGCACGTATTACCATGCCACGATTATACTGATACTGGTCTAGTGTCGGGAAATAAACCGTCTTGTCCATGGAAAACGGCAAAAGCACATCTCCCTTTACAGGCCAGTTTGTCACATTTTCAGGGACAAACTGCAGTTGTTTTTCCGTAGGCTGCTGATTTTCCTGCTGCCCTGCAGCTGATTCTTCCTGTCCCATTTTTGTCTCTGAGTCTACTTTTTCTGTAGTTTTCTGTGGTGTCTTTTTCTCTGTAGGCTCAACTATAGACGAAGTCTGTGAAATTTCTGTTGGTATCTCATCTTTCCCGGGTTTCTGTGTTGAATATACCGCTGCAAATCCTATGGCTCCAGCCACGAGACATGCCGCTGCTGCAATTTGTTGTTTTTTCATAGGACATTACCTCCATCATCTGAATTGTTCTGATGATAGTATGTCCTGTCTGCATGGATTTATTCATGCTTTTTCTATTTTGCGGCACCAATTATATTTGATAATTGTGCAAACTGTGCAAGGCTTAGAGCCTCACCACGCACATTTACAGGAACTCCGAGAGCCTCTATGCTCTGCTGTATCTGCTCCTTGGTCAGTCCCATACCACCGAAATTGTTGAGCCCGTTGGCAAGAGTTTTCCTGCGCTGGTTGAAAGATGCCCTGATGATTTTGAACATCAGCTTTTCATCATCTACATCAACCACCGGCTTTTCGTATCGCTTGAGCGATATAACAGAACTTCCTACCTTTGGCTGTGGCATGAAACAGCTTGGCGGCACATTTACCACTATCTCAGGGTGCGAATAATACTGCACCGCAAGTGACAGAGCTCCGTAATCCTTCTTGCCGGGACCTGCCTGCATACGGTCTGCGACCTCCTTCTGCACCATAATTGTAATGCTGTCTATCGGCACATGACTCTCGAACAGCCCCATAATAATAGGTGTCGTTATGTAATATGGCAGGTTTGCAACAACCTTTATCGGCTTACCATTATTATATTCTTCTGCCAGAGCATTTATGTCTACCTTCAATATATCATCATTTATGACCTTTACATTATCATATTCGCTCAGAGTATCCTTAAGTATAGGTATCAGATTTGTATCTATCTCGACTGCTATTACCTGGCGCGCGACTCACACAGATACTGTGTCATCGTACCTATTCCCGGGCCTATCTCAAGTATCATATCGTCCTTTGTGATGCCGGCCGAGTCTATGATTTCCTCCAAAATGCCTGTATCAATAAGGAAGTTCTGTCCGAATTTCTTTTGAAAATTGAAATTGTATTTCTGCAAAACCTCGATTGTGTTCTTAGGATTTCCCAAATATGCCATGATATGCACTCCTTGTGTCGTTTCATCTGATGTGACAGTCTAACTGCTGTCTTTATATTATGATATGAGGATCACTAAGCTATTCATCGAATTGCATGCAAGCATGCATCGATGATACCTTTTGACCCTTTAATCATATTATCACATGAAATGCCTTTATTTCAATTATATTTGTAAATTTTCGCGGTTTTCATACCTCAAGTTGTGGCTCAATTATTTACACGTGTGAACAGTTCAAATGCATTGGCACGTGTCGTGCGCTCTACCTCATCGGGCGTAGTGCCTTTGATTTCCGCTATCTTTGATATGACATATGGAATGTTTGACGAATCATTCCTTGTGCCTCGATGTGGCTCCGGAGCCATGTATGGACAGTCCGTCTCAAGAAGGATTCTATCAAGTGGAAGCTCTGACACTGTCTGTACCAGCTTCTTTGCATTCTTGAAAGTTACGACACCTCCAACTCCGATATAATACCCCAGCTTTACATACTCCAGTGCCATCTCCGGTGAATAGGAATAGCAGTGTATCACGCCGCGGATATTCTTTTTTGCTGCCTCTGTCATGATTTCCATGGTGTCCTGTGCTGCATCACGCGAGTGTATGATAACCGGCAGCGATGCTTCTGCTGCAAGCTCAAGCTGACGCTTAAACCAGTAGCGCTGGTTTTCCTGCACCTTTGGCTCCTTATCCCAGTAATAGTCCAGTCCGATTTCCCCGACTGCAACAGTCCTTTCCCATGCAGTCTGTTCCCTAAGCCATGCAAAGGTTTCCTCGTTTAAATCAGCTACGTCGCTTGGATGCACTCCAACCGCTGCATATATAAAGTCATATTTCTTTGCAAGCTCTATTGTAGTCATGGTAGAGCCAATAGAAGCCCCGACATTTATTATCGGGGCAACTCCTTTTTCATGGACGCGTTTTATTGTTTCATCACGGTCGTCCTTAAATCTGTCATCATCATAATGGGCATGTGTTTCAAATATCATTAATTACTGTGTCCTTCCTCCGCCCAAAGCTTATCGGCACAAGGCTTCCATGCCTGCGCATACTCCTTACACTTGTTGCACAGGTGCTCCGCACTCTCAGGTGACTGCAAATCAGTTGATTTTGCACCTGTTTCCTTTACGAGCCGCTGTAAGATCTCAGGATTTTCAAGCATAGGACATGGTCTGTAGTGATTCTCATTAAATGGCTGGTTATCATGATATGCATGAAAAGCGGCTGTTTTAAAATCTCAAGCATGCTGTGTGTACGGATGTTGGCTCCTGAGTAGTGGATAAATACACATGGCTCAGCATCGCCGTTTGCATTGATATGGAAGTAGTTTCTTCCTCCTGCGATACAGCCTCCGACAAACTCGCCGTCGTTCTGGAAATCCATAGTGAAAATTCCCTTGCCGCTTGTCATATTTCTGATCTCACGGACACGGTCCTTGATGTAAAGCCTCTGCTGTGGGTTTGGTAAAAGTTCCAGTGATGCATCGTTTCCGACAGGCATATAGTGGAAGTAAAGTGCATAGCGGCAGCCCTTTTCCACAATCATGTCGATAAACTCATCACTGGTAACTGTCTTATAGTTCTTTGAAGTGTAACATATTGATGTACCGAAAACAAGTCCGTTTTCCTTAAGCAAATCCATTGCATGCATAACCTTTGCAAATACACCTGTGCCTCGTCTTAAGTCGTTTACCTCTGAGAAGCCCTCAAGACTTATTGCAAGGTACAGATTTCCGATACGCTTTAAGTCTGCGCAGAAGGCCTCATCACGAGTGTGCCGTTTGTGAATGCCAGAAATGCACAGTCGTTGTGCTTCTCACAGAGCTTAACAAGGTCTGCTTTTCTGACAAGAGGCTCTCCTCCTGTGAACATATACAGATATACTCCAAGCTCCTTGCCCTGTGTTACAACCTTATCCATCTCATCAAAGGTAAGGTTCAGCTTGTGGCCATACTCTGCTGCCCAGCAGCCTGTACAGTGCAGATTGCAGGCACTTGTCGGATCCATAAGAATGAGCCATGGCACATTGCAGCCATACTTTTCACGATTTTTACGGATGGTTTTTGTGCCGTAAACAAATGCCTCAAAGCCCAGATTGAGTGCGATTGTCTTTAACACATGAGGATCTATTTCATTGATAAGACGATGCATGTACTTGTTGAGCGTGCAGTCCTTATCACAGATCATCTTGCGCGCACTGTCATAGTTTAAATCAATCTTCTCATCTCCCATGAATTTCTGCCACATGTCGATGAGCTTTACAACCTCTGTCTCCGGGTCCTTGCAAAGTCCTTTTACAATGTTATCACATATTTTTGATGCAGCAAGTCTCGCTGCCTGATGTCCTAAATTTCCCACTTTGTATTCCTCCTTATTGTTTCAACGGTATTTCTGACGACAAATAAATTTAATATTCCGTCAAGACTCAAATTCAGTCCTATTAATCTCACTATCATGCCTGCGGTCTCAAATGGTGTCGCGAAAAGCAGTATGCCCACAAATGTAACTGCAAATGACATCACAAGTATGAGCCACCAGTTCTCGATGCCAAAGCGTTTTGCTTCCACTGCAGTCTGTATCTTGAACGCTCCATCTACCAACATAAAAATGCCTATTGCTGTGGACAATATCTCTATAATATACTCAGTTTTTTTAATAATTATGATTCCAAGCACTATTGAAACTATCCCAAGCGCCAGGTCAAACTGAAACGCAAGCTGAAATAAATCCTTTGCAAAATATCCGGACAGCTTTGTCACGCCATATATTATGAGAAACACTCCATATAACATGCACATTGTCTTTAGTCCAAGCTGTGGCATGAACAACAAAGCTGCCCCCAATGCAATCAGGCATATTGTCATGACGGTATATGCATTTTTTACATGTACCAATGTATGCATAAAGTATCTTCCTCCTTTTGTCTGCTATTTTAATCCTGCAACAGCCAATTTAAAACGGACAAAAATAAGAGTGTCTGAAATTCAGACACTCTATCAAATCTGTTCGAATTATTTTGTCATCCAATATCCGCCTGCCTACAGGCAGCACTCAATCATATCATAAATTGTGGCATCGAAAGAGTCACCTATTCTCTTAACAATATCTCTGTTGTATTGGCTTTTTGACAGTCCAACGCCATTTGCCGTAATGGTCTCAGGTAGGCTGCTCATCATACTGCATCTCTCAATCCACTTTATTGTGCTGCCCACGATTCCGTTGCTGTAAAATGCCGTGATAAAAGCAATGTCACTATCATCCAGGCTATAGCCTCTGCCTTTTCCAGCACAAAGCGGCGCACCATCTGTGTGACCACGGCATCCAGATATGTCCTTAATACCCTGCCGTTTTCCGATGCATAAATGTGCATTATCGCCTCGCGGTTATTAAGAATAATGGCAGCGACTCTGGCATATGCATCATGAAATGTCACGCCTTCCTTTGCCTCATCCATCACAAGCCTGACCTCGTCCTCAAATATGGCCTCAAGCACATCATATATGTCCTTGAAATAATAGTAAAATGTATTTCTGTTTATCTCACGCTGCTCGCATATATCCTTGACTGTAATCCTGTCAAGCGGTTTGTTTTTCAGTATATGTAAAAAAGTCTTCATTATGGCTTTTCTGGTAAATGTTGCCATGTGTATATCTCCTGCTATGCTGTGCCTGCTGTGCTGCTGTTCACATTAAGGTATGAACAATAACATCGTGTCTCCCTCACTCAGCGTGCGCGTATTATACATAAACCATACTCTCAACCGCCATTATATTAGATTGTTATATTTTTGTCAAACTATGTTTCCGTGTAACTTCAAAGTAAATTCAAAGACCAACACCAAAAGAAAGAAACATATCCATTAAAATCCAAAGTCCGCATAATCCTGCGGCAGAAATCTATGGTAAATAATATGGCAGCCCTCGTCATGGAAGCAATAGTAGTATGTGTCATCCGGCTCATTTAAGAAGCGGATGTAACAGTCAAACTCGCCGTTTTGCATTTCCTTTTTCTCGATGTCGTCCGAGTATTTGTAAAACAGCTCAGTTATCTGCTCCATGGTGCAGCCATGCGTGCCGACAAGTGCAATCAGCTCACTGATGAACTCATTGTCAGCTGTGTTTTCATGCACATACTCACTGCCCTCAGGTGGTATCTCTATGCAGAAACGCTCATTTTTTGCGGTGACCTTTATCTCACCTATGGTGTCAGTAAGCTGTTTGGGCAGGTTGTTTGGAGCAAGGATTTCAAGCATCTGCTGTTCTGAAATCATGCCGGTTGCAATTTTATTATCAGCCCTGCACACTCAAAGAAATGTCTGAGCGTGGAAAGAGGATAATACAGTCTGACTATTTCCTTCCTGTAGCCAAGCTTTGCCTGCTGCTCTTTTACTATATCAATAAGACTCTTCGCCAGACGAGCGTAACCGGTGGCGCTATAATTGCTACTGTAATTGTCTCTATAATCGCCGCTGTAATAATTGCTATAATTGCCTTTATAATCACCACTATAATTCATTTTGTCATCAAAATCACTTGTTTTCGTCATACCGATAGCTTCTCTTCCTCCCGGCTTTTAAGGCTTTTCTATGGCATGCTCACCTTATCGAGTATTCCTGTCAGGTGTGCTATTGCCACGCCATAGTTTGTCATCGGCACATGCTGAGTGCGTGCCCTGTCTATTCTTGATAATACATATTTTCTGTTAAACATGCAAGCACCGCACTGGATAATGAGGTCATACTGAGATAGACTATCAGGGAAGTCTGTACCGCTTGTAATATCCACGGTAAGCTCCTCACCGACACGCTTTCGAAGCAGGTTCGGAAGCTTCACCCTGCCTATATCCTCTGCAAGAGACGCATGTGTACAGCACTCTGCGATAAGCACTCTTGAGGATGGCTTTAAGGCATCAATTGCCCTTGCGCTCTCCACATAATATGGCAGATCACCCTTGTATGCTGCAAAAAGCACTGAAAATGATGTGAGCATACTCTCCGCCGGTTTGTGCTCGTACACATAGCCAAACACCTGTGAATCTGTCACGATGAGCTTTGGCGCGTGAGATAATGCTGCAAGCGCATCTGTCATTTTGTCAGTCGTCGTGCTCATCACAAGACATTTTCTATCGAGCAATTCCCTGAGTGTCTGCACCTGTGGCAATATGAGTCTGCCCTTTGGCGCCTGGATATCCTGCGGCATAACAAGAAGCACCAGGTCTGTCTGAGAAACAAGGTCTCCCAGGATAAATTCCTGTCCGAAATCCTCAGGCAAAAGGCGTGTGAGTGCAGAGATAACGGCATCCATTCCCTTGCCTTTAATGCGCTGACTGCTACAACCTCAAAGCTATTATCTGCATTTTTGCCCATCATAGCACTGTTTTCCTCATAAACCCAGCACTTGCGGCCTCTATTGCAGCATTGTCAAGCTTTCCCCTGCTCTTTTCCTGAGCCTCTGCGGAAAGCAAAATCTCGTCTATCTTGTTTAAGGCAAATACAACCGGAGTATGTTTTTTGCAAATAGCAGGCTCCACTCTGCCTCATCCTTAAAAGCTTTTTTAAACGGTACCCCTGCCTTCTTTGCGGCAATGACCTCTGCAATATCAAGCACTACAACAGCTATGTCTGTCTTCTCTGCTGCCAGATGGGTCTTTTCCACACGTCTTTCACCAAGCTCACTATCATCATCAAAGCCCGCCGTATCAATAATCACGCACGGTCCGAGCGGATGTATCTCCATCGGCTTGTACACAGGGTCGGTTGTCGTACCTGCCACGTCAGCTACAATGGAAACCTCCTGCTTTGTAACCGCATTTATCAGAGATGACTTACCACTGTTTGTCTTTCCGTATATACCTATATGAAGTCTGTTGGCAGAAGGCGTCTCATTCAAATTTCCCATATTTCCTCCTTTAGAAACGGAAATCACGCTTTCCGTCTGCAATATCATGTATATGCTCATAGCAGGTCTGCTTAACCTTTGGATTGGTAATCTTTTCTATTTCCCTGTCGATTAGCTTCATTCCAAGCTCTCTTGTCTGCGGGCTTGCATAGTCCTCGAGATACTCCTTAAGTGTCATGAGTGCGTTCGGATGACAGCAATTAAGTATCTGCATGCTCTTGCACAGTGCCATAAAACGGTCTCCCGTTCTGCCTTCTCTGTAGCAGGCTGTACAGAAGGACGGAATATAGTCCATCTTCATAAGCCAGTTTACCACCTCGTCAAGTGTTCTCTGGTCGCTGACATCAAACTGCTCCGATGTTGCCTCTGCATTTTTCTCAGCCTCCGGGTCTGCATAGCCTCCAACACTTGTCTTTGATGCGCCGCTGATCTGTGAAACACCGAGCGGCAGAACCTTTTCACGGACAGCCTGGCTCTCACGGGTTGAGATTATCATTCCTGTGTATGGCACTGAAATACGGATAAGTGCGCATATTTTGGCGAAGGTATCATCACTGATGCCATTGTCAAATACATCCGGGTCTATATCATCTGCATGCTTTATACGCGGCACACTGATGGTGTGAGGACCTACACCGTGCACTGCCTCAAGGTGCTCTGCATGCATCAAAAGTCCGGCAAACTCGTACTTGTACTTGTCCAGTCCGAAAAGTACACCAAGTCCCACATCGTCAATGCCGCCCTCCATAGCACGGTCCATGGCCTCTGTGTGATATGCATAGTCATGCTTTGGTCCTGTCGGATGAAGCTGCTCATAGCTCTCCTTGTGATATGTCTCCTGGAAGAGTATGTAGGTTCCGATTCCTGCCTCCTTGAGTTTTCTGTAATTCTCCACTGTAGTGGCAGCGATATTTACATTTACACGGCGGATAGCTCCGTTTTTGTGCTTGATGCTGTAGATTGTGTTGATACACTCGAGAATATACTCAATCGGATTGTTTACAGGGTCCTCTCCTGCCTCGATTGCAAGACGCTTGTGTCCCATATCCTGAAGGGCTGTGACCTCCTTTACTATCTCCTCCTGAGTGAGCTTCTTTCTCGCAATATGCTTATTTTTCATGTGATATGGACAGTAAACACAGCCGTTCACACAATAGTTTGACAGATAAAGCGGTGCAAAAAGCACGATTCTGTTTCCGTAGAAATCCTTCTTTATCTGCTGTGCAAGCTTGTAAACCTCGTCAAGCTTCTCCGGAATCTCACAGGCTAAAAGCACTGATGCCTCTCTGTGTGTGAGTCCTTTTTTTAGCTTTGCTTTCTCGATAATCGCATCGATAAGCCCTATATTATTTTTGTTTGCCTCTGCGTATTCGAGAGTCTCTTTGATTTCCTCGTCTGAAATAAATTCTTCAGCCTTTAATGATTTTACGTTATACATTTTTATCTCCTTCTATATCCTGGTGTTGTTTTATATTTATTAATCGTAACTATTAATCAAAAATTTGCGTAGTCCCCACGCGACACCACCACCTGATAGCCGATGCTCTTCATCCGGTTTTCCATACAGTAGCGGCACTCTGCCGCCTCATCTCCGGTGCAGATTTTATTGTCGTAGAGCTTGTATTTGTCACGGACATTGACTGGTGAGAGGTTTGGCATCACAACATTGGCACCCGACTGTATACCCTTTTCCCTGCCGAGCGGATGGATTGTGCCAAGCGCTGTTGTGGCAGGCAGCAGCACTTTTGGATGTATGAGCCTGATGATTGAAAGCAGGCGAAGCGTCTCATCCATCGTACCTGACTTCTCGTTTGCAAAAGGTGTATCCTTCTGCGATATGAACGGACCGATTCCAACCATGTGAGGCTCAAGCTCCTTTATAAACTGCAAATCCTCGTACAAGGTCTCCACTGTCTGTCCCGGCGATCCGACCATGAAGCCGCATCCCACCTGATATCCTATCTCTTTCAAATCCCAAAGGCACTGCTTTCTGTTTTCAAGTGACATCTCTGCCGGATGAAGCCTACTGTAATGCTTTTCATCCGCAGTCTCATGGCGCAGCAGATATCTGTCTGCCCCTGCATCAAAATAGCTCTGATAGCTCTCCTTTGACTTTTCTCCGATAGAGAGTGTAACTGCGCAGTCCGGATACTTTGCCTTAATCCCGGACACTATCTCACAGATGCGCTCATCCGTGTAATACGGATCTTCACCTCCCTGCAGCACAAAGGTACGAAAACCAAGCTCATAGCCGCTCTCGCAGCATGCCATAATCTGCTCCGTACTCAGGCGGTAGCGGTCCGCGTGAGTATTGCTGTGCCTTATGCCGCAGTAGAGACAGTCGTTTTTGCAGTAGTTGGTAAACTCTATCAGCCCTCGTATAAAAACCTGATTGCCATAGGTCTCGTGTGCTTTCTCAGATGCCCTCTTTCTAAGGTAATCAACTGCCTGCATATCATCCGTCTCAAGCAGCATATGCAGCTGCTCGAGGGTGATATTCCGGCAGGCCGTAATTTCATCTATAATTTTTATTATTGCTGTATTGTCAGTCATGCTTTCTCCTGTAGTCTGGTCTGCTTTATTTATTAGAGTAAACTGTCTTCACTCCTATGCCATCCAGCCTGCCAATCCTGCCGGACAGAGCACTGATAATATCCTGTGGTGCGTCAATCGCCACACTGATGATATTCACGTTCTTTTTCTCGTATGGGATACCCATGCGCCCAACAATGAAGCTGCCGTACTCATGCAGCAGATGATTAAGCTGCTCAACCGAATCCGGGTTTTCAACTATAATGCCGATCAGGCTATTCTTGTTTCCATGCGTTACTCCTTATATCTTGTATTTAATATGCGGTTATTGTACCTCTTTGTATTTAATGAGAACAAAGCCCCAACATTAATTGAAAATTCGCCTCTTTCGAGGCTTCTCCGCAGCTTGACGCTGCTACAATTTTCAATTTATGTTGGGATGTCCAATAACCACATACGCCCTTGCATGCGAGCATGCAGATGCGCATGCGGTTATTGTACCTCTTTGTTCACTAACAAAGGGTGCACTTCGCCGGAAGTACACCCTAAATCTTAAAATGTTCTTCCTCCTCATACGTGAAGCAACTATCATCTGCTCACAGTATTTGGTGTCAGTGACTCTGAATTATAACATCAGAGCCTTCAATGTCTGCAGGCTTGAAGAAAGAGAGCTGTTATCAGCATGTCTCGCTTCTTGCGTGCTATCTAATATCTAATCCGATTGTATCATGTCTAAATCATTTCAACAATATTATATCTGCTTGTTTCCCGAAATATACACTATTTTGGGACAAAAAAAGAACAGCCATCGTTCTGCTGTCCTTTAGGAGAAGGTATTTTACTATGGGGATAGTAAAATATATAATGTATTGGGGGGTTTTTACGTTAATTATAGTATCACGTGTCATGAAAAATGTCTATTATCGTGATGCACAAACTTGCATAAATTCTCGATTATTTTTTATGCAATATGTATATCATTGATTTAAGATAATCATTTGGTTACAATTACAGCCCATTAAGAATTTCAATATTTTTGAAAAGAAATCTACTTACAAGTTGACTTTTTTAACCTAAAGGAAGAAAATAGAAACATAAATTGGAAGGAAAGGAGCGGACTCTCATGAAGAAAATACTGGTTTTACCACTGTTGCTTTGTCTTATATTCTGTTCCTTTCTAAGTCTCGACAAAAATCTGGACGAATTTGATCCTGACCGCACAGCATACGGTTCATACGATCACAGGGTTGTCTGGGGCTCTTATGCCTCTTCTGATAAGGCCGCGCTTCCACAGCAGGAAGTCTTGGACTCACGCGCAGTGCTTTATTCAGAGTCAGATATGTCGGCTCTCATGGATTGCCAGTATATAGAAGAAATACCTTCTTTTCCTGAAGTCATATGCCGCATCCGTACCTCTTCGCTTGGTTTTTTAGGCAGGCTTACATCCAATTTAAGCTGGCTGGGTGCGTTACTCCAGTTAATACATATTATTTTATTCGCATATGCCGCTATCGTGGTCATGCGCATATGTCTCACAAACACGAGCCGGCGCTTTATTATCCGTTTTATCCACGACAAGGATGGGCATAAACTAATTTCCTTCGCTGATTATTTCAAAACTCGCGCATATGCGGAGGAAATATAACTTAGATACATTAAATAAACATTTTCTCCGCGTCATGCTGACAAAGTAAAACGGAGGATTTAAAATGCTTGAAACAATAATAATTGTCGTGTGTGCTGCCGTTTGTATCGGCGCTGCAGCCTATGCCTGGTGGATGGAGAACGGTCCTGAGAAGGACGACAGTGATGCAGCCGGAAAGAACAGCCAAGGCCGTGCTTATACCAAATACGACAGCAATATCAAGGATGATATTGTCTTTCACAAAGCACACAAATAATGATAACATTTATCAACATTAGTAACTATAAACCTAAATAAATTATCTCACCCAATTCGTCATGCATCATCTTTAACCCGGATGATTTATGGCAGAACAAAACGAGCCGCAATCCTGTTGGTATCAGGATTGCGGCTCGTTTTTATATTTCTGTATCTTCACCTCTGCAAAACGATGTGCTAAATATTAAGCATATCGCTGAGCTCCTTAAGTGCTCCGTCTGTCTCATGTGCAAGAACCTTCTTTGCAAGCAGCTTTCCAAGCTGAACACCTTCCTGGTCGAAGCTGTTTACATTCCATAAGAAGCCCTGGAACATGATCTTGTTCTCAAAGTGTGCAAGGAGTGCACCAAGAGATGCAGGATTTACCTGGTCTCCGATGATAATGCTTGAAGGACGTCCACCCTCGAAGTTCTTGTTCTTGTTGTCGTCTGCCTTACCACATGCAAATGCAACAATCTGAGCTGCTACGTTTGCGCAGAGCTTCTGCTGGCTTGTGCTGTCCTGGATGACTACATCTGTGTCAAGCTGGTTGTTCTTGAAGCCGATGAACTGGAGTGGCACAATATCTGTTCCCTGATGAAGGAGCTGATAGAATGAGTGCTGTCCGTTTGTTCCAGGCTCACCAAAGATAACCGGTCCTGTCACATAATCTACAGGCTCACCGAAACGGTTAACCGACTTGCCGTTTGACTCCATATCAGCCTGCTGTAAATGTGCAGGGAAACGGCTGAGTGCCTGTGAGTATGGAAGCACTGCTGTGCTAGGATATCCGAGTACGTTTCTCTCGTAAACACCGATGAGTGCGTCGAGCATCTCAGGATTCTCCATGATGTCTGCATTCTTTGAAAGCTTATCCTCTGCTGCTGCTCCGTCGAGGAACTGTGCAAATACCTCCGGACCGAATGCAAGTGAGAGAACTGCTCCACCAACTGCTGATGTTGATGAGTAACGTCCTCCGATGTAATCGTCCATGAAGAAGGCTGCAAGGTAATCATCGCTCTTTGCAAGTGGTGATGTCTCGCTTGTTACAGCAATCATGTGCTTAGAAGCATCAAGTCCTGCGTTCTTTAATGCATCCTTTACGAATGACTCATTGGTAAGAGTCTCAAGTGTTGTACCTGATTTAGATACTAATATAAAAATAGAGTGAGCTACGTCAACTGATGCAAGTACGCTTGCCGCATCATCAGGGTCAACATTGCTGATGAATTTGGCTTCCATCTTGAATGTATTGTTTTTCTTTGCCCAGTTCTCAAGTGCTAAGTACATAGCACGAGGTCCTAAATCGCTTCCGCCGATTCCTATCTGAACAACTGTTGTAAACTTCTCTCCTGCTGCGTTTGTAATCTCGCCTGAGTGAACCTTGTTTGCGAACTCAGCGATTCTCTCCTGCTGCTCTACGTAGAATTTACGCTTGTCAACTCCGTCTGCACTACAGCATCTCCGAGCTGTCCACGGGTAAGCTGGTGAAGAACGAGACGGTTCTCACCTGTATTGATAACAGCACCATTGTAAAGTGCCTCAAATTTCTCTGTAAGCTGTGCCTCATTTGCAAGCTTTGCAAGTGCCTCAAGCACATCTGCGTCCACCTGCTTTGCAGCGAAGTTGTAAGTGAATCCCTCTGCCATTGGGATGTTGTATTCCTTGACACGCTTAGCGCCATTGTCTCCTGACATGGCCTCTTTTATGTCAACACGTCCCACTTTAGAAAGCTCCTTGAAGGATTCCAGGGTATCCAAGTTGTTCCAGGTAATCATTGCGATTTCCTCCTTATCATTTAATCTTATTTTCACCAATCGTTTAAATTATACTATCAATCATTTTTAAGTTCAAGAGCTGAGAAACTTTATAAGTAAGTTTTTCGATAAAATTTGTATTTTGTTTTGTTCGTGTGCGAATATGCACTTTTTATGTAAAATCAGTAACTATTCAGATCCATACTCATCCCGCGCATGAATGCCCATCTTCCTATCGGAGGCATTCACATATTTCTTTGTTCTTTTTTATTTCGTCGTATGTCAAAATAATTTATTCCGTTTTCTTTCATTTTTATGTGTAACTATATGCGTCTAAGCTCAGCCAGACAGATGCACACAAATCCAAGCATTCCTGTGATACCGCCTGCCGTGAAAGCGATATTGAGCACTGCCTTTACAGTCATCACTCCACACAGCTTAGCAAGTGCAAATGCCCCCGCAAAGCCAAGCACAAACGATACTGCTGTACCAATAAGTAATATTATGTATCTGTATTTTGTTATCATTTCTTCGTCAAACATTATTTTCCTCCATCAAATCGGCTATCAGAATTTTTAGAAATTATTCAATACCATTTTTATTACATGATATGAGGTTCAAAAGGTATTTTGTTCCTCATTTATGACATCGATGATACCTTTTGACCCTTTAATCATATCATTCTAATGAAAATATACTGTCTGCGTTATGTAAAATTTGTTGGAAATTGTTGTAATGCAGTTACTACATATCAGTAACGTAATGCGGTTTTATTAAAAATCAGTTGACTTTGCCGGTGCAATGTACTATACTCATGTTTGTAAAATTATTGGTATCTCCCTTTTAATTTTACATATTTACATAGTTTAATAACGGATTTTTGAGAGTGAACAGAGTTCATGAAGGGGTACACCACCACGGGTGTATTGCTTTGTGAACTCTTTTTTAATGTATTGCTTCGGGGTAATCCCCGCTTTTTCCACATCTCAATCCGGAAAGGAGACGCACAATGGTAAAAATCAATGGTAAAGAAGCTGCAGATGTATGCGGCATGACTGTTTCGCAGTATCTTTCAGCTAACAATTACAACCCTAAGCACATCGTTGTGGAGCTGAATGAAGAGATTCTTCCAAAGACTGAGTATGACAGCACTGCTATCGCCGACGGCGATGTGGTAGAGATTTTAAGCTTTATGGGTGGGGGCTGATTAAAATCGAACACTTTTTACACCATCAATAAAAACATAAGGAGTTAATCATGAGTAAAAATATAGATTTAGCAAAAGACAAATTAGTTTTAGGAGGTCACGAGTTTACCTCACGTTTCATCCTTGGATCGGGAAAGTTTTCACTCGACCTGGTAAAGGCCTGCATTGAGAAGGCTGATGCACAGATTATCACACTGGCTCTGCGCCGTGCAAACGATGGAGGACTGGCAAACATCCTCGACTATATTCCGGACAATGTCACACTGCTTCCAAACACATCAGGCGCCAGAAATGCCGATGAGGCTGTAAGAATCGCACGTTTATCCCGCGAGCTGGGCTGTGGAGACTTCGTAAAAATTGAAATCATGCGCGACAGCAAATATCTGCTTCCGGACAACTTTGAGACAATAAAGGCTACAGAGATTCTCGCCAAGGAGGGCTTTGTCGTAATGCCTTACATGTATCCTGACCTCAACGTGGCAAGAGACCTTGCAAACGCCGGCGCTGCCTGCATCATGCCTCTCGGTGCACCAATCGGCTCAAACAAAGGTATCTGCACAAAGGAATTTATCCAGATTCTGATTGACGAAATCGATCTGCCTATCATCGTGGATGCAGGCATAGGCCGTCCTTCACAGGCATGCGAGGCTATGGAAATGGGTGCTGCCGCAGTCATGGCAAACACCGCTGTTGCAACAGCCGGTGATGTTGAGATAATGGCAGAGGCATTTAAAAAGGCTATCGAGGCCGGAAGAATGGCTTATCTGTCAGGACTCGGACGCACTCTGACCAAAGGAGCCAGCGCATCATCTCCTCTGACAGGATATCTGCGCGACTAATCATAAATGACACTTAGCTTTTGAAGGGAACACATAATGACTAACGATACAAATATAACAAATGACAAAGATATCAATGCAAATATCTCCCACGATGACCACTTCAACGACAGCATTGTAAACGAAGTAATCCTCGAGGACATGAAGAAAAACAGAATAGACCATATGAAATATCTGCCTGATATGGAGGTGCTTGACTCCGATATCATGGACAGGGTTGTTGCCGAAATGGATGCCTACGACTACGACAAATACACCGCAGCCGATGTACGCGCTGCGCTCTCCCATGAATACCGCACATTGGAGGATTTCAAGGCTCTGCTCTCGCCTGCCGCACAGCCATTTATTGAGGAAATCGCACAGGCTGCACAGCTTGAGACCAGAAAGCACTTCGGCAACAGCGTGTGCATGTTTACACCGCTTTACATATCAAACTACTGCGAAAACTACTGTATCTACTGTGGTTTCAACTGTCACAATAAAATCAACCGCGCAAAGCTGAATGCCTCAGAAATAGAGAAGGAAATGGCTGCAATCGCCAAAACCGGTCTTCAGGAGATCCTGATTCTCACCGGTGAGAGCAAGAAAATGTCAGACGTCGAATACATTGGAGAGGCATGCAAAATTGCCCGCAAATATTTCAAGGTTATAGGTCTTGAGGTTTATCCTATGAATCTGACGAGTACGCATACCTGCACGAGTGCGGTGCTGACTATGTGACCGTTTTCCAGGAGACCTACAACTCTGACAAATACGAGACTCTTCACCTTGCCGGACACAAGAGAATTTTCCCTTACCGTGTAAATGCACAAGAGCGTGCTCTTAAGGGTGGTATGAGAGGTGTCGGCTTTGCCGCACTTTTAGGTCTCGATGATTTCAGAAAGGATGCACTTGCCACCGGATATCACGCATACCTGCTCCAGAAAAAATATCCAAGAGCCGAGATTGCATTCTCATGCCCTCGTCTGTGCCCTATCATAAACAATGACCGTATCAATCCAAAGGATGTCCACGAGACACAGCTCCTTCAGGTGGTATGCGCTTACAGGCTCTTCATGCCGTTTGCAAGCATCACCATATCTACTAGAGAGGTAGCGCGTGTGCGTGACAATCTTGTAAATATCGCCGCCACCAAGATTTCAGCCGGTGTCAGCACCGGAATCGGAAGCCATGTGGACGATATAGAGGACAAGGGCGATGACCAGTTTGAAATCTCTGATGGCAGAAGCGTGGATGAGGTATTTAATGCACTGCTCGACAATGGTTTACAGCCGGTGATGAGCGACTATATTTACGTGTAGGAATCCTGTAAACAATGAAATGCTTGAATTAGAATCAGTAATCATTTTAATTTTAACAGGCATAAATATGTATATATGAATATGTAGGAACAAATATGAATAAAGAAAAACTCTTATACGAAAACTCAAAACATGCTTTACAGAGTGATAATATAATCGCTATCACAAACAGACACCTGTGCAGCCGTCCGTTCATGGAACAGCTCGAGCGCGTCTGTAAGCTCCATCCCCATGCAATTGTGCTCAGGGAAAAGGATATGCCGGAGGCAGAATATCTGTCTCTGGCACGCGATGTGATTGCTTTGTGTAAAAAATATGATGTGCAGTGCATGCTGCACAGCTTTATAAATGTAGCAATGGAGCTTGAGCATCCGTATATACATCTGCCATTGCCAATCCTCGAAGCATATGTCAAAAAAGACCTATCTGACAATACATCCACAGATATGTCAAAAAGCACTGACAATTATCAACAATTCTTCAAGGTTATCGGAACCTCTGTCCACTCTGTAGAAGATGCAATAAAAGCCGAACAGCTTGGTGCCACATATATGACGGCAGGACATATTTTTGCAACCGACTGCAAAAAAGGATTGCCCCCGCGCGGACTTGATTTCCTAAAAAATGTCTGTGATGCGGTTGAGATACCGGTTTATGCAATCGGCGGCATTAATATTGCTTCAAGCGGTGACAGCACTGCTTCCGATGCACCATCCACTTATGATGCTGTGCCAGACATTAGTGTTCCGCGACTTGCTGATGTTATGGAATGTGGAGCCGCCGGAGGATGTATTATGTCAGGATGATGAGGGTATGATTTACCGACGTTTTAGTGCGGTAAAACCAAAGGGGGATTTTTCAACAGAGCTGCAATAACCGGGGCATATTTAGATACGCCATAATCTTCAACCACATATACAATCCCCGTTCTGTAAACACATAAGGTTTGTATTTTATATTTGAACCTCTTCCCACATTCAAGGTGAAATTTTTGCACCTTGAAAGATTTTCCACTTTTATAATAGCTTTCATATCAGTAAAAAGGACATCCCCAGAGCTGTAAAATCTACAGTTCCGGAATGTCCTTTTTCCTATACTTCACTATATTTTCAACACATGATGCGTTTTATCAACACCTCACATATTTACATTTCGCACTCCCTAGTTTCCACACTCAATACTGATCTCATTGAATGTGCCAAGAATATCATCAACCTGCATAGCCTTCTTATCGGCGCCGGCCTTGTCGATTATCGCCTTGCCCTGATGCATCATGATAAGGCGGTCTCCGTATTCAACAGCGTAGCGCAGATTGTGTGTGACCATGATTGTTGTGACCTTCTTCTCTGCCACAATCTTGCCTGTGAGCTGCATTACAATCTCAGCGGTCTTTGGATCGAGGGCTGCTGTGTGCTCATCAAGGATGAGAAACTCGATTGGATTCATCGTAGCCATGAGAAGCGCAAGTGTCTGTCTCTGACCTCCTGAAAGTGCGCCAACCTTTGTGTGAAGCTTATCCTCAAGTCCTAGGTTTAACTCGGCAAGCATCTCCTTGTAATGCTCTATCCTGCTGTGGTTTGTACCACGGCCCAGACCGTATGTCTTTCCTTTGTTGTCAGCTATGGACAGATTTTCAAGGATTGTCATGGAAGGACAGGTTCCCTTTGACGGATCCTGAAATACACGGCCTATGCGGCGGTGTCTGATAAAATCCTTCTGCTTTGTGATGTCAGTGCCGTTTACCACTATGCTGCCACCGTCAATAGGGATAGAACCGCAGATGATGTTGAGCATAGATGTCTTTCCGGAGCCATTACTTCCTACAACGGAAACAAACTGTCCATCATCTATTTTCAGATTAAAATCATCAAAGAGGCATATCTCGTTGACTGTTCCCGGATTATATAATTTGTGGATATGGTTGAGCTCTAACATTATGCCACCTTCTTTCTTTTGTTTCTATCCATTCCAAGCACCAGAATGATGAGGAACAATACCGCTGTAATGAGCTTCAAATCGCTCGACGGCATACCAAGCTTTATAGCGATTGCCACACAGGCCTTGTATACAATCGCTCCGATAACAACACTCGAGGTCACACGCAAAAAGGTTGCCTTTTTAAGCAGGCTGATTCCGATAATAACGCTCGCCAGTCCGATAACCATTGTTCCGGTTCCCATTGATACGTCGAAATATCTCTGCTGCTGTGCAAAAATGCATCCGCTTAAGCTGCAAAGGCCGTTGGCGATTGCAAGGCCGATGATTTTTGTGATGCCCTTGTCCACACCCATAGATGTAACGATAGTCTCATTGTCACCTACGGCGCGAAGCAGATATCCTGACTTTGTGCTCATGTACCAGTCGAGCAGGAATTTCATCACAAGTGTGATAACAAGGATGATAATCACATTTGAAAACTGTGCTAAGCCGCCCTTAAATACATTTCTGACAAAATCATTGTCGAAAAGTGTGGTCATATTGTATATTGGCAGGTTTGCTCTTCCTGCAATACGAAGATTCACCGTGTAAAGCGCTGTCATCATGATAATTCCCGATAAAAGGTCACGCACCTTGAGCTTCACATGGATGATTCCTGTCAGCATTCCGGCAAACGCACCTGCCGCAAATGTCACAAGCAGTGTGAGTATCGGATTAACGCCCTTTGTGATGAGCACCGCCGAAAGTGCCGCTCCAAGTGGAAAGCTTCCATCTACGGTCAGATCCGGAAAATCCAGTATGGTGTATGTGATATATATTCCAAGAGCCATGATCGCATAAATCATGCCCTGCTCTAAAACGCTTAAAACTAGTGTCACGGTGTATCCTCCCCTGCTTTAAAAATCAACGTAACTATTTTACTTCAATCTTATCAAATGTCTCGGCTGCATCCTTGATATAATCTGCATCAAGTGTCATGCCAATCTTGTCTGCTGCTGCAGTGTTTACATAAAGCTCTGCCTTTGAAGCTGTGATAAACGGAGTGTCAGAGGCTTTCTCCTCACCCTTTAAAATCTTTGCTGCCATCTTTCCTGTCTTGATTCCAAGCTGGTAGTAATCAATTCCCATTGAAGCGACACAGCCTGATTTAACCTGCTCAATTTCACTTCCGAATACCGGAATCTTTGCTCCATTTGCCTTGTCGAGAACAGTCTGGAGTGCATTTACTACTGTGTTGTCTGTGAGGTTGCACAGGCAGTCAACCTTGGAAACAAGATCTGATGCTGCAATCTCAATATCTGCTGATGTGTTTATTCCGGTATCAACGATTTCAAAATCATATTTATCAGCAAGCTTTTTGTACTCCTCAATGGTGCTGCATGAATTTGCCTCACTTGTAGTGTATAGAATACCGATTTTCTTAGCATCCGGCATCATCTGTCTGATCATCTTAAGCTGCTCCTCAACAGGAAGCACGTCTGATGAACCTGTGATATTTCCGACACTTGAGCCGTCCTCCTTAGCAAGACCTGCTACAACAGGATCTGAAACTGCTGTGTATACTGTTGGAATGTCTGCATTCATAGCTGAATTGTAGGCGCTGGCTGCACATGGTGTAGCGATGGCGCAAATCATATCAACCTTCTCAGATACGAAGCTGTCTGCAATAGTGCTTGCTGTACCAGTATCTGTCTGTGCATTCTGGTAATCAACCTTTAGGTTTTTACCTTCCTCGATGCCCTCTTCCTTGAGGCCCTCTAAGAAGCCCTCCCTGCAGTTGTCAAGAGAGCCATGCTCTGCAAACTGCGAAATACCTACTGTGTAGCTGTCACCCTTTGCGCCACTCTGTGTAGAGCCCTTTGAGCCCTCTGCTCCACAGCCTGCCATAAGGCCCATGGTACAAACTACTGCTAAAATTACTGATAATACTTTCTTTTTCATATTGAATTCCTCACTTTCTTTGTGAAGTGTTTGTTTCCCGATGTTCGCGATTTTCTCATAAACCTGCCGCAACAAGCCAGATGTCATAGCCTCAAATCAAATTTGCGCTAACGACATTTCATCATGTGGGTGTTTATACAAAAAACCGCCTCAAGCTAATGCTTGAGACGGTAATAAATTCTTATTATCGCGGTACCACTCAATTTGACGAATTGTCCACTCTGTCATGTACTAATATACATGCCGAAATGATAACGGGTTCGGTTCCCGGTGACGCCTACTGATTTAATCGTAAAAACTATGCTATACACAATCAAACGCTTCGGATCACCCTCGAAAGGCCATTCAACAAATCCATCCATGCTGCAATCCCACCATCTGCAGCTCTCTGAGATATCCGGAAAGGTCTACTCTTCTTTCTCATCGGTTTTGAAACACTGTTAAATTAATCTTTTAATATACTTTATGCTCTTTTTGTCACTTTGTCAAGGTAAAGTTTGAAAATTTCTGTATTTAAGAGGTGATACCCCATACATTTTCTTGAAGCTGCGTATAAAATAGCTCACATTCTGATATCCACTGCACATCGCAACCTCTGTAACGGAAGCTGCTGATTCCTCCAATAGCTGTCTGGCGTGCTCCAGCCTGAGATGATTGACATACTGTGACAGAGTAATATGAAAATGCTCTTTAAAGTAGCGTGATATGTATTTTTCCGACAAATGAAACTGTGCACCAAATTCCTTCAGTGAAATTTCCCTTGTATAGTTTTGCCGGATATACGTTATCATTTCTTTTTCTGTTGTGTTGGTGCCGTTTGTGCCATTTTCCAGAATCAGACCATTTCTCCACATTTTCTGAATGAATTTGATGAGAGTTATTTTTGTCTCAAATTGCGCCTCTATATTTGCAGCATCTGTTTTTTCTGCGTTTTTCCCTGATATCTGTGCATTTATCTCTATCAGCCGCTCGCATATATCTGCTGCTGTATCATTTATCTGAGGACTAATCATAAGTCGGCCACGTTTGAGAGGGGATAGGATTGATTTTTCCATGAGATCGTCCGTCTGAAATGATATATATCAAGAGGAAACAGAAACGTATAATAATCTGCATCTCCTGTCGGCGAGCCCATTAAATGCAGACTGCCCGGAGATACCACAAATGCATCCTTTGGGCTTCCTATATAGTTTTCACCTGATATGGTCACATGCAGCTTGCCCTGCTTTACATATATAATTTCCAGCTCATCGTGCCAGTGTACCGGAATCTGGAATGCACGCTTTACATCACTGATATGGTATTGGCTGAACGGATTTTCCGGTGTGCCGTGTGGCCGGTTTTCTTTTAATTCAAAATACATTTTTCTACATATTCCTTAGTCTCTTTTAATCCCCATCCGGTTTGTTTACTATAATAATGATATATCAACTATTTTTATTTTAACATATTACATGCATAAGGTGTGCAATTTTTTATTTGTTCTCAAGGTTTTGATGAATCTACACTGTAATATGAATAATGACTCAGTTATAGATAAAGTAGAAATAGTACAATTTTTCCTTGAAATAATACAAGAATTATTTGTGATAATGTAATATATTGATTGATGCATGCAAGCTTCTCTTTTTTATATCTTCCTCTCCCAAATGAAGTTTATAATAAGAAGTTTGCATTCTTTCTGTTAATATCGCAAAGTATACATACATTATAAATGAGGTAATCTATATGCAGGTTCAAAGAAAAACACTTACACAGCTTTCCATTCCAATATGCTTCGAAACACTTTTTTACATGCTGTCAGGCATGGTCGACACTCTTATGCTGTCATCCGTGAGCGACCAGGCGGTTGGTGCTGTCGGCACGGCAAATACATATATCTCCGTTTTCATCATCATGTTCGGTGTCATCTCAAGCGGTATGGTTGCTGTCATGACGCAGAATATCGGTGCCGGAAAACCGGGTATAGCATATCAGGCAAGGCAGCTTGGGCTTATATTTAACGCTGTAATAGGTGTGCTCATGTCGGTATTTCTGGCTGTTTTTCCGGAAATATTCTTAGAATGGTCAGCATTGCACCGGCGCTCTTTGATTCGGCAAATACTTATCTGCGCATTGTTGGAGGTGCCTGCTTTTTAAATGCTCTCATACCGATTTTTTCAAGCTACCTGAGAGTTTTCGGCTACACAAAGCAATCCCTTTGGGCATCAATTATTGGAAATGTCATTAACTTTATACTTAACGCTGTTTTTCTCTTTGTAATGGACTGGGGCGTCATGGGTGTTGCCACAGCAACGGTTATTTCACGTATTATCAATCTGATTATTGTTGCCACAATGGGCGCTGTGCTCATCAAGGCAAAGGACAGTCCCGAGCGCATAGCTCCCGGAAAAATTCTCGGACAGATTATAAAGATTGGCTTCCCGTCTGCCTGTGAAACCGCGCTTTACAATATCGCAATGACTCTTGTAGTGCGATTCATGAACCAGATGGATGCTGACGGACTGAACGTCACTGCGCGCTCTTATGCCACACAGATTGCTAACTTTTCGTACTGTATCGGTGCTGCCTTAGCTCAGGCAAATGCCATCCTGACCGGCTGGCATATCGGAGCAAAGGAGTATGACGAATGTGATAGGGGCACTCGCAAGGCCGCTATCTACGGTGTGATTACGGCATCCTGCCTTTCTATCACATTTGCGCTTTTAGGTAACTACATTGTGCGGATCTTCACGAATGATGTACAGATGATAAATCTTGTCACAAAGCTTCTCGCCATCGATATTGTGCTGGAGTTTGGAAGAGTCACCAATCTGGTATATGGTCAGGCACTGAAGACAAGCGGTGACGCCGTATTCCCGGTTGTCATGGGTGCTGTTTTCATGTACCTTGCGGCGGTCGGTGGAACATACTTCTTCGGACTTCATCTGGGGCTTCTCGCAGTCGGTGCTTACATCGGACTCGCAAGTGACGAGTGCATCAGGGCTGTCGGCATGGTGCTGCGCTGGAAGAGCGGAAAATGGAAGAATAAGGGACTGGTTGATTAGAGCTTGTATCCCGCCTTTTGCATCGCCCTTTCAAAATCTGCAAACGGCATATTCAGTCTCTTTATTGAAAAGTCATTACATATCAGTCACAAAATATTTAAAATATATGAAACACCTACAATAATAACGCTCATTATTGAAAATGCTTCTATATTTCCTCGTGATATTTTAGAAACTAATAAACCAATTATGCTAATCATAACCGAGATTATAAGATAGAACAGATATAATAAAACAATAAATTGCCATATAGACAAGTCCGATATAATATATGGTAAATGCATAGTCCTCTCAATCATCAGACTTTCAACCCCTGCATTCAGATTTCCTAAATCAAATATAATGTACTTTGTCACAAATTCAATAAATGCAAATAATATACATATCAACAATGAAATTAATAAACTAATGTTCAGCCGCGATTTTAACAATATCATTCTTCCATTTTTAGATGATTTAATCATAGCTAATGTTCCTGCATATATATCATCTGTATACATAGGTACCACAATCAATAGAATAACTATTATCGGTATAACATTAAACCTCAAATTTTCAATATAATCACTTATTTCAATATCATAAAAATATTGTGCACTTTTATCCAGACTATCATAATACTCTGTTTTCTCAACAATGTATTTGACAGTTGCTATTCTATATTGAGCTTTCTTTTCTTCGTTGATTATAGAATGATAATCCTTACCATCTATTTTGCCATTATTAAATGCAATTTCATTCTTTTGCTTATCATCGATAATAGCTTGGAATTTCTGATATTCTGAATTGATGTATTCTTTTTTTTCAATTGAATATTCGCCTTCCATTTCATTCATATAATTTTCATACACAGACTTATGATATCCATTAAACATAGTTGTTCTCATCTGTCCCGCCATGATGCTTTGAATAATTAGTCCAACAACAAAAATTATATATACCTGAGGTTTTGAAAGAACTTTGTATAATTCCATTTTGGTAACATTATTCATTATCCTTCCCACCAATCTTCTCAAATTTTGTCAGACATCCTTCTTTAATCAATATTATATAGTCAGCCACTTCCTCTACGTCTGATAAATATGTGTTGATAACACAATAGTTTTTGTTTTAGATAATTTTCTAATTAGATTTTTAAATCTTGCCCTTTCTTCCGGATCAAGTCCCACTGTCGGCTCGTCAAAAATAATAATCTCCGGATTAGCTACACATGTTATTGCAATTCCAAGTCTTTGCTTCATTCCTCCTGAAAAAGATTTAACCTTATCGTTACGATTCTCATACAAATTAACATCCCTTAACACCTGTTCCACGTTTGAATCTAACTCTTTTTTATTTACACCTCTAAGATACCCAAAATACTCTATGGTTTTTTTTGCTGTGAAATTTGGATAATAACCTACATTTTGTGGCAAAAAACCAATTTTTTCCCTATATCTGTCATCTAATTCTTTTATATCAGTTCCATTATATAAAATTTTGCCTGAACTCATATCCAAAACATCTGACATTATATTCATAATAGTAGATTTACCAGATCCATTTGGTCCAATCAATCCATAAATACCATTTTCAAATTTGATGCTGATTCCATGCAATACTTCTTTACTGCCATATCTTTTTTTATATCAATTAACTCTAGCATGATATTTTTGAACTCAACTTTCCCTAAAATTCGTGTTATAAAAATAGTAACCCAGCGCTATCACTATAATTGCAAAAACCAGATTAATTATTAAAGAATAACTTAATAACTGAATTGGAACTCCCATTAAATTGATAGGTTCATATTCCTTAAAATAATTGACACTTTCACTAATCAATGGAAACGGTGTATACTTTCTAAGAATATCATAATTTTCAGCTTCTCTGATTGTGCCACCGGATAAAGCAAAATATTTTCCTGATAAAATATAATTAATTGCTATACCACCCAGACCAATAAATGTATTAATCGCTATCGGCACAATATTACTTTTAAAAAATAAAGAAACAAAAATAAATACACTAGATAATACAAAAAAACCAATTGCCCTCATAATTACTACTCCAATTATCATCTCAAATAAAGTAATACTATAAGGTGAATGTAAGAAAGCGTTATTTAAGAGAATTGATGTATTCCATTGATCTATTTTATTCCAAAAAACAGACCATATTGTCATTCCCAAAGTTTCAACCACTGATGCCATTATCGAAAAAAATAATGTTACCACTATTTTATTCCGATAGGATAACTTCCCACCTCTATATGATGATTTAATCATATAAAATGTATTGTTATTATGTTCATTCAAAAACAAAAAAGAAGAAAATAAAATAATTACAATAATAAATACAATATCTATAATATCAGTTACGCAAAATAAATCATATACTTCATTTAAAGTCTCACTTTCTCCAATTACAAGATTAGTCTTCTTTCCATATAATTTATTTATCGTTTCGTTCATTCTCTTATAATATCCAGACTCAGTTTTTATTTTAATTTCAGAATCAGAAATAACACTATCCCTATATTCAACAACATTATGACAATTTAAAGCATCTTTATCCAATGTCAGATAAACAAACATTTCATCCATTACATCTTCATTTTGTGTTTCTTCATATTTGTTTTGTAGCTCCATTACTTTTTGCTCTATCACATCATATTTTCGTTCTGAAAAATCACCAATATATGCAGAAAACTCTCTTAAATCTATTTTCTCATTAGCATATGCATTATATGAAATTGCCATTGAAAAAATAAAAGCCACAATCATAGAAATCATAAGTATTTTACATGATAATATTTTTTTAATTTCATATCTCATTGCATCATCTCACCATAATTCTTCCCATCAAGATCCATGTAAGCTACACCACCATTAAATATTGTATATATTTTATCATTTATTTGAAAGGCAGAATCAGCTCCCATATTTACACAAGCTGAATAATCGGCAATAATTTTTCCGTTTTTATCATATATTATTTTGTTACCATTATCTCCACCACTGGCATATATATATTTATTCTGTACAGAAAAGAAAAGCGCATTATCTGCTATTTTTATAGAACTTTCATCATCCGGTGACAACTTATATAATTCGCTAAATTCATTTGAATAATATATAAAATTCTCATCGTTATCCGCCATAAAAGCCTTACCATTTGATGCTATTGATTTACTCTCAAACGTTGTTAAATTTACCTTGACAATTTCATTTATATCATTGATATAGTAATAATTTCCATTCAAAATAGCTCCCCATGGAAATTTGCCAATATTGTAATGACAGTATATAATATTAAAATTCTTGTCCAACAAATAGGCATGTCTATCACCATCTACTTTTACTATATCATCCGACAATACCCTAACATATAAAATAGCCTCACTATCATCAATTGCTAATTCTGATGACATATCAGTTGGAATAGAATTTTTAAAGACCGTTTTTCCTGATTCTTCCTCAACAATAGAACCATACAACCTATTTTCACCTGATACAACTTTACTTTTGTTATAACATTTGTATATTTTACTATTGAAAACAAAATACTCACCAAGTTCAACATATGCTTCACACGTATCATTGCTGTGTGAACAAGCTGAGTTTCTGCAATTCACATTAAGCTTTTTGTCGTTTTTTTTATTAGAATAATTATACGATTCATATATTTGATTCTCACAATCAAAAAAATATAGTCGTCATCATAAATGGCACCCAATCCATTCAACCTTTTTGCTTGACAAAATTTGCCATTTCCAATAAATAATTTATCGTTATCCTTTGTATTGCTATTGTTACATTCTATTATCCCCAATGTAATTATTCCTGCAAACATAATTGATATAACACCAATTAGTATTTTATTTTTCTTCATTTATGTATACCTTTCTGTTAAGAGATTTTCTTGTTCTCAAGGTAGCTCGAATAGAGCCATTCCATAGATATGATCAAAATTTACTTCGCAGTCTCGTGAAAGCACGAGCATCGTACAGTTTTACAAATATTCACTAGGCGGTTCTGAATATTTATTTTAATCTAAGAATTACACAATTTATGAATTTATACAAGATATTTGGCGCAAACGACATAAAATTGGCTGTGAATAGCTTGCTGATAGTGTTATTGCTCATTGTAGAAAAAAAGAGCATCTGTTATAATTTACTTACACTAATCAAGGAGTAGAATATATGTTTAACATAATTTGGGAATTTATAATAAATCTATTAGAATCGTTTCTATTTGCTGTAATTTGTAATGCAAAATTTACTAAACGTCAATATCATTATCATACGGCTGAACAAACATTATTCATACTATGTAAATCACTATTAATTACTCTTATGAATATAAGCAAGATATCTACCATTATTTCTTTAACATCTGTACTATTACTTAATATTATTTTCTTAATATTATTTTTTGTTAATCCTATTTTTAATAGTTTTTTTGTCTCTTTTATCTATTGCCTGATACTAATAATTTCAGATGCTTTGACTTTATTAATACCAATAAAGTTTTATAATATAAATCTCTCGCAGGTATTATATTTGGGAAATATGCGAATACTTTTTTCCTTAATATATATATCCATAATTGCCTTGTTTGTAATCATATTTTTGCTTTTTACTCCACAGGTGTTTGTTTTAGGAAAACTTGATAAAATTTCCTATTTCATAATTTCTACTATATGTGTCATATTAGAAGAGAATGTACTTATTATTCTATTAAAACAGTCAATATACACTGAAAACTTTTTCCACTTACTCTTATTTATTTTCGGACTTACACTATTTTTATTTGTATATATTTCCATATATATTTATAGACTTGAAAAGAAAAGAA
>ENA-OQHA01000067-OQHA01000067.1-human-gut-metagenome-genome-assembly--contig:-NODE-67-length-53569-cov-3.861513_pt1 | contig 53569 bp, 74 predicted proteins | sample MGYA00242558_ERZ504707 | MGnify/ENA primary metagenome ERZ504707 (study PRJEB26092, sample SAMD00036197) | human gut metagenome | host: Homo sapiens | study: EMG produced TPA metagenomics assembly of... | reverse complement strand
AGCTTGTAAATATCCGTAAGCTATTCATTTGTTACGATGGTGCAGCGGTTCACATACGTTACTCATATCGGTCAGCCTAACAGCCTATGCATTGGATATTTCTGCATAGAACCATATTGTCAAGAGGCTTCACACCAAACAATTACTCGTAAAGCATGCCTCTTTAGGCTACTGTTGACGGAACAACAGGTTCAGACATCATGCTGAACAATTACTTGTACGACTTCTTGTCGCACCCTTATTACAAATATACAAAATTACTATCTGATTATGTAATTAGTTTACCTATAATATATTAAAAATCAACACTTATATAGTGTTGATATACAACAATGTACAAACAACTGAAAACACAGGGTTGACAGCGTGAAAGCAACTGAAAACAAGGAAAAAGACTGCATAAATATTACTTTTTCGCTGGATGTTATCCCGTATTTTATGCCAGCTTTCTCTTGCTGATTTGCCTTTGCTTCCAATGTAAAATAAAATCTTTAATACTCCGACCCACGCCTCACGGCGGAAGTCGGAGCGGAACATATATAAGGAATTTACGCTGTTTGTTTGGCTGCGAGTATCTGAGGAGCATGGGCATTGACCAGCCGGACAATCCGGTCATGGTGCGCAGTATTCGTATTGCACAGCCCTCGGCTCTGTATTACCTTCCCCTCAGTCAGTGAGAACTCAATCGTTTCGATGCGGTTCCCCTCCTTGTCATGAGCCGATAGTATCAAGCTGTCCGCTTTGGCATAGTATTCGCATTGGAAGACACAATGATGCAGGGCATTTCCCTCGGCTTGGAAGGCTTCCAGACTATCGAGTACCGAAATCACCAGGTCTTTGTCGGTGATGGTGATGCCGAAGTAGCGTGACTTCTCCTTGTAGAACTCGGCTTCCTTCCGTTTGGCTCGCTGCATCTGCTCCTGGCTTCTGCGTTTCTGCTCCATTTGGTTGTGTCGGTTCATCCAATAGTCATGCTCGGCTCTGAGGTTCTGCGGACAGATATACTTAGGGTTGCAGATGTCCTTGCCACACTGCTCCAGCAAGCGGATGGTGTCTGCCCACAATCCCATGTCCGAAGGGCGGTAGTGATGCCGGGTGGCTACCTTATACGACTGCCAGCATCGGTCAAGTTCCAAAGGTCGGTGTACAAAATAAGACACGGCATGTAAATCTTTTGACTTGAGGATGGTTTCCATCCGGCTGTCCGTCAGCACGGCTTTCATCAGTTTCATCGGGTGGCATTCGGGCAGCTTGCCTTTCATGCCGTTGCGTTTCAATTCGGGCAGCAGCAGATAGTGCGGATAAACATAGGTGTCTGCAATGAGCCAGTGAACTTCGTTCGGTCGCTTCAAGGAGATTTTGGATGCCCAATCAAAGCAGTCCACATAATAGCCCAATGTCCTTGCTCTTGCCGTGACAGCCACTTTGCCTTCGGCATTGAGCCACAGACGGCACACTTCCCAGTAGTCTACCTCCATAGGCATTCCTTTCCGGAAGGTCGTTTCCAAACGGATTACCCGTTGCACCTGCAAGCTATCCACTACTTCAAGGGAAGAGAAATAGCAGGCTTCCTTTAGAGTTCGTTTGAGGGTGTCCTTGATTTCAAGGCGAGTACCGCAATGAGGGCAGCAGACTGACTTGCCTTTTCCCTTATGGTCGAAGTGTCTGCCACATTCGCCACACGTACACTTGTGTGCGGAAGTTCGGAAGCAGATATGTCCTGCCACTTTCCGCACTGCCCATGTGAGCACTTTGGGCTTATGGCGGTCAACTTCTCATTGGAAGCTGCCACCTTGTTTTCTATTTTCGTTCTTGCCTTCATAGTTCCATGCCTTGAAAGAGTGAGAGTTCTTGAATGGGTTTGGATTGCGGTTTGGCTGCCTTGGGTCGGCTGTTGCGTTGTTGCAGTTTCCGCATTTCCTCCTCCTGGTATCGTTTGAGGGCGATGGCTCGTTGTTCTGCCTTTTCCTCCTCGGTCAGTTCAATGTGATGATTCACTACCACATTGCAGTCCATCGGCTTACCGATTTCCAAATCGGGTTCATCAATCGCATGGACTGCCATGGCAAACACCTCCATGTCGCTGAAACCGCAGCAGCCGGATTGCTGTACGGCATGGAAGATATAGTTGACCACATCGTCAATGGTGCGTGTGGTGGTTTCATACTTGGCACGGAAGAGTTCATCTTCCTTGGCTCGGTTATCAAGATAGTTCTTGATGAGTTCCTTGAAATGGTCAGTTCCTTTCATATGTTCCTAATGTTTAAGCGTAAATACTCAGAGGTTACTTCGTGAATCAGATGGGAAGCAGTTCCAGCAGTTTCTGCAGTGGAATGGAGTTGATGTCCGACTTTAGGAAATGAACTACCCATTCCGGCTCTTCAAAAAGCGGGTGCATGGGTTCCACACTGAAATCGTCCCCGGTGGAATAGCAGTCAATTTGTGCAAAATTGGCGCCGTCCTTGCGGATGTGTGCATAGAAAGGAGGCATACCGCAAAAGCACTTGCGGAGACTCTCTCTGTCCCACTGCAGGGTGAGTTCGTAAACACTGCCCTTGTAGAGCATCTTTTCTTTTCGGTCTTTAAGTTTGTATGCCATAGCTGAACTAATTTTTTCCCTTTGGTTTGAAGCCTTACGGCTTCTCACTCCCGGGTGATTTTTACGATGCCTCTTCTCACGAAGGGTGCAAGGGACGGAAGGCAAATGTGGCAAGGGGAAAGTGGACGGAATACCCAATTTGGCACAAATTGCGGAAGGTTGCCGGGCTGCTTTCCTTGCAGCAAGCGTAGCGCCATTTGACGCCGTACCGACCCTTCGTACCTTTGTATCGGAAATTTCATCGGGAGTGCGGATGCAGTGAAAAGAAAAAATCCCCATGCACCATGCACAGGGATTCGTTCAAGCTATGACCAGGAACATCGGTCATGATCAGCTGTTTTCTTTGGAGAGTTCCAGCGAACGTTTCCGAAACTCTTTCAGCAGAGGTTGGATTTCCAGAGAGGTAAGGCGGGCACGTAAGCCAGCCGCCTTGTTTCCATTCTGTACTTGCAAGGCTGATCCTTCAGGAAGGACTGCATCTTGGTTTCCAGCAGTTCGGTCAATTCATTCATACAAGTTTCTATTTGAGTGATACATGATAGTATAGGTCAGTCCTGCTGCAGCGGAATCTCAAAGGATTTCACCACGCACTGCGCCTCCTTGTCGAGGATGAACCAATATTCGGAATGATAAGGCTCCCCCTGCAAGGTCTTGGCTTCAAAGTCAATTTTCACCTTCCATCCGTTGAAGGGTTTTCCGATTTTCCTTCCTTGGCTTTCAGATTCATATCTCCGGAGGCAATCAATGCCCGCAAGGTAGTCATGGCATCCAGCTGACGTTTCATCTGCTCGCTTATTCCAATGTCGTCCTTGTCCAGATTCTCGAAGAAGTCCGTTTCTTCCATGAGTTTCTGACCATACTGCATCAGGTGCATGGAGAGCGATACTTCTCATGCGGACTGACGTATTCCTTGCCAAATACCGAATCTGCCTTGCTGACACCCAGAATCTTGATGGATTCCGGATTATCGACGGTTGCCTTCAGCGCTTTCTCCGCCATTTCCACCGCCCGCTTTTCCGGACTGGAGGCACAGCTGGCTAAATAGAACATACCACCCCAAAAAAGGACAGCGGTAAGCAGCATCATGCTAAGTTTCATTCCCGGTTTCACACCTTTACAATTTGAAGTTTGTCCGGTGATACACCGAGTCGTTTGCGTAGATAGAGCCGTCTTCCCGGTACATTTCCAGTTCTTGAGAGGTGATTTCTTTCTCGCAGATTCCCGGGCTTCCTCCAGTGTCAGCTGGTGGCCGCCGATATTGCGCCAGATGGCAAAGGAGCAGGGGGCTGTCTGGTTGCTGTAGTTGGAACAGTTGAATGCCCGGCTTCCCACGCGGATTTCACCGCCACAGTGCGGACATTTGCCCACGACAGACTGCATCAGGATGTTGCCGTCGTCAGCCAGTTGTAAAACTGTCGGGAATGTCTTGCCCTCCTTGGTGGAGAAACCGTCCAGGAGTATGCAGCGCTTCTCCAACAGTTCGGCAATCTCCGCATCATACATCTTGCGGTTGCCGATGATGCCGTTGATGTTCAATACACACGAAGGATGATCCCCCAGGTTGTGCTCACAACGGTAGCCCTTGCAGGTCTTGACCACATTGCCGCCACACAAAGGGCAGCGGCCGATTATTTTCTTTTGGGTTTCCATACGCTTTTGTTTTTGGATGATTTGTTTATTTAATTACGCTATTACTTGTTACTGTTATTACTAACTTACTTGCTTACTTCCTTACTTCGTGATTAGCTGATTAGCTGATTAGTTTACAAGTTTACCTATTTACCATTTCAACAGGTACCCCTGGTTCCACTCCGCAACGATGCCTCCGATGATATTCTTGCCCGACATCACATTCGCCCATCCTTCGGGATCGAGCGAAAACCAGAGGTCGTTCCAAGAGAGGGTACGCACCTGCCAGGCAAGGATAAACAGATCGGTATTGATGGCTTCCAGCCGGCTCACCACCTCGTTGGCGATGTAGTAGCGTTCCGAAGAGTTGAGCAGGTTTACCTTGTGTTTCTCATTCTTTCCGTCCGCCCCCGTCACGTCATACTTGCCCGAAGTGACCAGCTGCTTCATGAAAGGATAGAGTGCCGCCATCTGGGTAGCGGCATCAGCCAGCTCGTCCGAAACCATGGCAGCTATGGCAGTTCCCTTAAGATTGCTTCCCACCGATTTCAGGAGCAGGTTGCAGTTCTGAGGGATTTCCTTAGCCACCAGTTCCCCTGCACGCTTAATCTGATAGAGATTCTGCATTGCTCCCTGTGCATTGGAGAGGTATTTCAGCATCTTATCCTCTACACTGTGTACGCGGTCGAGTGCCACCGTCACCGCTGCTTCTGCGGCGATAATTTTCTCCTGCGTCTTCTTGCGTTTCTTGTGGATGTTCTTTAATTCTGCCGTCTGAGCTATGACGGTGGCCGTCAAAGCCGGATCCATCTGCTGCGCCAAAGCGGGAATCCCTCCGCCAGCCAGACAGAGCACCAGTACACCCAGGGTTAATTTCTTTTTGATTGCATCCATTTACATTACATTTTGAGATTACCTTTTCTGCGTTCGGAAAGCTGCTGTTTCCGTTCGTCCTTGCGTGGTACAGAGGGGATGTCCATAGGCTTTTTCAACAGACAGTCGTTCCAGTCCTTGAAGAGTCTGGGCGGAAGCCATTGCCCCACCTGGTAGCGGATAGACAAGTGCTTTTCCAACTGAGCCGACAGGGGACGTTGCGGATTGACCGTAAAGACCTTGTCCTTGACCTCCACCTGCAGTTCCTTGTCGGTCTTGCTGATTTTCATCGGGATGTTTTCCAGCAAGGCAACCATGCGCAGACCGTAGATCCGCCCAGCCAGGTCATTGTCGAAGCAGTCGAAAGCCCTGGCATGAGGAAAACGGCTCATCACTCCCGTAACCTGCCGGTCGGAAAACGTACCGCCTAGAGAAACCAGAGCCATATCCGTGTGCAGCTGCATCCTGTTCTCCTGATAGAAAGCCATGGCATCCAACGCTGATTCACAGAAATACACCTGTTTCACATCCTCCGGATTTCCTTGTGAGAGATTTGCCACCCATGCCGAAGAAGAAGAGTCGCTGCCCGCAGCCTTGGACTTGTAGCCGCCATAGCCACGTATCTCATATCCTTTTGCTTCTTCAGACATGCCGTCGGTATAGGGGAAGCCGATGTTGAACCCTTCAAAGTTCCCGTTGTGACGGTCCCGGATGAGCACGATGAACGGAGCCAGTTCCTGACGGTTTCCTCCGAGATACCCCGCTGTGCAAACAGTCCGGGAATCCGATTGGGGTTGAGTGGTTTTACCTCGTAGCGAGAAGCATCGAATACGGCAGTCGACCTGGTAGCTTGATGTACTCAAGGTCCTCACGGTACTCCCGGTTCGGGCATATTGGCAAAACGTGCCAGTACCTTGGCCACTTTCTGCCACTCGTCCTTGCCGGAAACCAGAAAGGTGTGGAGGTTCTCACGTATCAGAGTGACCACATCCCCACGGGAGCCATCACGGCGGAAGAAAGTCTGTGAAGACTTGTCGTTCGGGTGACTGATGATAAGTGTGTCGCGCTTATCCTTGCCGTCCCCAGCACCATCTCCACATACTTGCCGATTCCGGCTTTCCGGTCCAGCCGGTAGCCCAGCGCATACGCTACGTCATCAACGCCCACTCTGGCTTTCAGCTCCTTGAAGTTTACCTTGTAGTCCGTCATAGCTTCACCGTTTCAGTTAGATACCCATTTTCGCACCTGTTTTCTGTGTCCGCTGCATCATAGCCAGTTCCGGTTCGAAGGTCTTGTGTTCCGTCATGTTCAGGAAGGCAGCCTTGTCCTTGTAGTCCGTCAACTGGAAGTAGGTCTTGGCCGTATCTTTCGATACCTTCTTCAAACCCAGTTCCACGCCGTCGTAGGAGGCACGGATAGCGTAGTCGCCATTCCTTGTCTTCACAATAGCCGCATTCTTGAACGGCACCTCTTCGCCTTCGCCCAACGGGGCAAACGGGTCGTTCTTCGTCAGGTAAGGCTGCTCGTTGAGTGCCAGCCGCTGCTTGTCCACCTGGTCCAGAATGAGGTCCGAAGCCTTGTTCACGTCCGCCATAACGGAGACAATGAACTTCGGTTCCTGCTTCAGCACCCCAATCCAGGAATCCAGATAGGCTGCGGAATTGTCCGTCACCTTCATGTCAAAGCCCATCGAATGGCAGATCATGGCAGCCGTCAGTTCCGCCACCAATTCTTCTTTTGCATATTTCGGGTCTCCGAAGCGTCCGCCCATCTCGCGGTTGAGCCGTTCCGGTGTCATGGTGGAGTGTGACATCTCATGCAGCATGGTGGAGTAGAACTCCATGCCGCCCCGGTAGACTTCCTCGGGGGTATCACCGATATTGAACTGCTCCTTCATGGGCAGCACCACGATGTCCTGGGCCGGTGAATAAAAAGCTCCGTCCACCCGTTTGTCCGCCTGTATGGGATAGAGCCAGCCTTGCGTCTCAATCATCCGGTCGAGAGCGGCATGGACATACATGCCTTCCTTATCCCGAAGCTCGGGCACCTTGAACTTCTCCATGAGTTTCTGCACCCGTTCGGGCTGCACCTCTGCCAGGTTGGTCTGGTCGATGTTATATACGGGGAAAGCTTTGAAGAAGGGAATGACATCCATGCCTTTCTTCTCCTCCTTGCTCATGGCTTTATACTCATCCGAACTGACCTTATGGCCGTTCTTGTCCTTGACCAGCACGTCCCAATAGACCACGGGAAAGGCCTTTTCACCTTTCAGTACATGGCTTTCAGGTTGTGCGCCTGCTTGAAGGTGAGGTACACCGGCAGCCGGTAGCCCTGGGCAGCGGTCTGCAGCTGGAGGAAGAAGGAGTTGGAACCCGAGTAGTTACGGCCTCCCACGTTCTGCGGGAGACCTGCAAACCCGGATGCACCGCCAATCCAGCCTTTTTTCCAGTCGGAAGCCTTCATCTGCTCCATGCGGGCAATCATCATTTCGGCAAAGCGGTCGATGGCTACCTGTCCGGCATTGCCGGATGTGTTAGTTCCATACGCCATAGCTTTCGTCATCCATTACCTGACGGTCCATCAGATTGATGTCCGTCTGTTCGACATAAAATTCAGCGGATTCATCCGAAGGATCCGTGCCGTGCGTGCGGCACCAGTCCAGGAAATCCTGTGCGTTCTCACCCTCCAGCACAAAGCGGAGATAACCGATTTTACCCTCTTGAAGAAGTTCCACCAATTCTTCGTATTCCATTACTGTTGACATATTGATTCTTGTTTGAGTTTGATACTGTTTGATTCCGTTACATTTTCAACGCAGCCGTCTTTTCCTGCTTCATCGAATGAGCAGCGAGCAAGCCCGTGATTTCGGTGTTCAGGTACTTGGCTGCAATCTGTTCGCGCGTAGCCGTTTTGGCTTTGAAGAGCGAATAGCCATCATCGAAGGAGATTTCATGGCGGTTGGTCTTACCCTTGTCGCCCATATCCATCGACACCTTCCACTTGTTGTCCGCATGGTCTTTTGCCACCCGCACCCCTTTGGGGTCCACCTTCGGGAAGCTGGTACTTTTCGTAAGCAGACTTCAGGTGCAACCTCTCACCGAAATTCTTCTCAATGAGCTGGCTCGGTGACATGGTGCGGTCAAAGTAAGCGTTCAGGTCCTCCCGGGAAGCCACGGCAGACATCTTAGTATCACCCATCTGTGCATAGAACTTATACTTGCCGTAGTCCGGACGCTGCTCGTCTTTTTCCTTGTACACGTTGAACTTCTCCACCTTGATGTCCCCCTCCGGTCCGGCAATGGTCTTGGGCATGCGGAAAGCCTCTTCCGACACTTTGGGCTGGAGTTTGGTGGGATAATACCGCTCCATGAGCTGCTGCACCGACATCTCCTTCTTCTGGTAGGCAGCCAAATCCGCAGCGTCCATCTTCTGCGGTTTCAGCTGCACCCCGTCCATCTTGGCGGTGAAGTACCAGCCGCCGGATTGGTGGTACTCTGGAAGGCATGACCGTGGGTCACCTTCTCGCCGTTGGCAGTAATCATCTGCGGTTCGCGCGGCTTGCGTTCCTTCTTCGTTTCGGATGTCTGTTCGTTCTTGACCTCCGCTTTCGCTTCCGCCTTTTTCTCTTGGGCAGGTTTCTCCTCGACAGCCTTCTTCACTGTTTTGACAGGCTTTTCCTGCTCAACCTGTTCCTTCTTTTTTCTTGCCATAGAATCCTTGTTTGGAATGATTTCTTCTTTTGCTATCTCCGGGGCTTTCTCTTTTCCGCCGACATTCTCTTTCGCCTTTGCCTTTTTCATCAGCTCCGGACGATCTATCGCATCGCAGATAGCCACCCGCTGGCCGGAACGGATCAGTTGGGCAGATGTCTGTCCAGTTCATGCCGGGGAAAGGTCAGGAACTTGATGGGGTCCTTTTCCAAGGGAATTACCTTTTCAGACACCTTTAGCGCCAGTATCACCGATGCCTTGAGTGCATCCTCCTTATACATCTCATAGAAGTCCCCTTTGCGGAAAAGCAACATCGCATCCGGATGTTCTTCTTCAAGTCGTTGAACTGCCGGACAAAGTCCGACATCTTCTTCTTTCTTCTTGACCATAGGGAAAGGATTTAGCGTTTGAGACCCTTGGATTTTCCTCTTTGGCACTGCCGAACCTGACAGCCCATTCCTGCGACTGCTTGTCCACCACCTGCCGGTATTCCCAGAGGTTCTTGTCCGTCATCACCAGTCCCAGGTATTCGGGATGCTGCTCGTCGTAGCGGAGCTTCTGCTGGCGTTCCCATTCCTTCAAGTTACCCTGAATGACCTTGAACCCCTGCGGCTCTTTCAAGTCCACACCGACAGACACCTTTTCGCCGCCCACATTCAATTCGACCGGTTTACCCTCCCGAATCTGTTGCTTCTGCTGCGTACCCAGCTCAATATCGTTGAGCTTCTCCATGTCCTTCAGTTTCTGCTCCAGCTGAATGTCCGTTACCCTTCGGTGGACAACCGACTTTGTTTCAGGGTCCAGCTGGAGGTACTGCTGCGTCTTTTCGCCACGAACCTCCACCGCCTTCTGGATAACCTCTCCCTTAGTCAGCCTTTCTGCCTCCTGGTCAGTGAGAAGCAAAGCCTTGTTGCGTTCCGTTTCCAGTGCGGCTCGAACCGGGTAAGCCAGCAGCGCCGGATTTCCTTGTTGGTCAGTGGTCAGTTGGAGTTTCAGCGGCAAGGTGATGACATCACCGTTCTGCGCACGGATAGACACCTGTAGGAGGGGGGTGACCTCTCCGGATGCCAGTTTCTCTTTCACATCTGCCGGAAGGCTGTCTGCCTTTTCCCGGTCGATTCCCAATACTGCCAATTTCTCGTAAGGCAGCATCTCGGATAGATTTCTGTTGTGCATTTCCATATACTATTATTTACCAGTTATTTTTGCGGAATGAACCGCTTGAACACACCGCAAAAGTATTTTCACCCCTATCCTAAATAAGAAATGCACAACACAATTCTGTCATCCCTACTGCTGTTGCTGATGCCCCTTGGTGCATCGGCACAGTTCTATACGATTAGCAAAGCGTCCGATTCCGTGCAGGTTTTATCCTCAAAAAAGATAGAAATCATTGCAGATGAGCATGTTTGCGGAGTGAATACAGCTCATAATGTCAGAATGGACTCCTTACGCCCTCTTGTTGCAGTGAAAGAAAAACAGCTGCAAACCGACCAAAAAAGTGACAAAAGAACGTCCCAAAAACAAGCCATTCCAATAAAGGATAAGCAGGCATTCTCAAAACCAAAGCAGTCCCATTTACCGGAACTCACCATTCCCAATCTCTATCAGGAAATCATCCGCAACGGCATTCGGCATCCGAAGATAGTACTGGCACAAGCCATACTGGAAACGGGGTGGTTCCGTTCACCGCTCTGCCGAAACCGACATAACCTGTTTGGCCTTACCAATCGAAAACCGGGAAGTACTATGAGTTCAACCATTGGACGGAAAGTGTGCGGGCTTACTATACCAAGGTGCAGTATCGGTATGGTCAAAAGAGCCGGATAAATACCAGCGATGTAGATTATCTGAAATGGCTACAGCAAATAGGTTATGCAGAAGATATAAAGTATGTACACAAAATTATTAGTTTGTTAAAATTGCTGCAATTATCAATTATAATATCGTAATGGGAATCATTGTTGATGAGTAAAAATATAACTTTGTCCAAACATTATTTTAATAAAATCGGTGTAAAAACCAACATATAAATTGTATTTATGATACAAAATAAAGATTTATCCATTTATACATCGAACAGTTCCTGCCAGATATTCTCCACAAAGGAGCTTGACAGTCATACGGTAGATAAAGAAATGCACAGGCATTCCTATTATCAGATACTGGTTTTGAAAAAGGGCGAGATAAGCATTTCCTCGACTATTCACTCCAGGAAAGCAAGGCTCCGTACCTTTCGGTTGTTTTCCCGAATCAGGTCCATCAGATAGAACTCAGTCCGGATGCGGAATTGAGTCTGATTGCTTTTGACAGTTCGGTCTTCTGTGCAGCCATCATAGCCAACGAGTTGCAGGATTACAATATAGACCTGCAGGCTCGTATCAATCACATTCATCTAGAAGACATCTGTGAGTGGACTTTTATCCAGCAGCTGTTGGGACAGATTCAGCATTTATCCCGTGACTTGAATGCGGTAAAGAAAATGGAGGTGAAGTTCCTGATCAAACTTCTTTTGCTGAAGTCCATCGAAATAGCCCCTTGCTATTATCCATTGGGTAAATCGGACAGTGACGTTCAGTTCTATGTACGTTTTCGCGAATTGTTGAACAAGAACTTCCATCTGCAGTATAAGGTGCAGGATTATGCGGCAGAACTCGGCATTTCCACTAAGACTCTCAATGCCCTGTGCCGCAGATATACCGGTAAGAATCCGCTGGAAATCATCCACGAGAAGTTGGGGCTGGAATTGAAACGATCCATTCTGGAGGATGGACTGCTATTGAAAGAACTGGCTTTCAAGTTCGGTTTCTCTTCCCAGTCCGCCTTAAACAAGTTCATTGAAAAGGAATTCGGCTGCAGTCCGCAGAACTGGAAGGAAAAGCTGAAGAAGGGGCTGCAAGGTCTGTAGGGTTTGACGTCCATCCATTGCGGCTTAGGCTTTTTCTGTATTCTTCCCAAAATTATAAATCAGCGGATTTTATTTATAACTTCCCTTGAAATGGTTTGGCCTAACTTTGCACTGTCAATCAAAAACAACTGAAATTATGGTAAAATTGTATTTTGTATCACGGTCCCAAAAGTATTGAAAGTCTGAAGACTATTACTGGAACAAGAGCGGTTATTGTAACCGGTCACTCTTCAACCAGAGAAAACGGAAGCCTGCAGCGTGTATGCGACATGCTTCAGGAAAAGGGATGGGTTTGCGATGTGTTTTCCGGAGTGGAACCGGATCCTTCCATTGATACGGTGCGAAAAGGCGCTGCTTCATGCAGGAAAAGCAGCCGGACTGGATCATCGGACTGGGCGGTACATCATCCATCGATGCAGCCAAGGCCATGTGGGTGCTTTACGAACATCCCGAACTCCCGTTCGAAACCATGATCAAGCCGTTTGCCATTCCGGCTCTGAGAAACAAGGCCCGGTTTGTGGCGATTCCCACCACGAGCGGTACCGGAACGGAAACAACTTCACTGGCTGTGATTACAGACCGCTTAAAAGGTGTAAAGTATCCGATTGCATCTCATGAATTGCAGCCGGACCTGGCTATTGTAGACGGAGACCTGTGCCAGTCTATGCCGGCTGATGTTACGGCTAATACAGGTATGGATGCTCTCACACACTGCATCGAAGCCTATGTGTCGAATGTGGAAGACAATTATGCCGATGCTTTCGCCAAAGGAGGCATTCAATTGATTTTTGCCAATCTGAAGAATGCGGTCGAGAACCCCGACAATTTGGCATACCGCCAGAACATGCATGATGCTTCAGCTCTGGCCGGTTACGCTTTCACCAACTCGTGGTTGGGTATCGTTCACTCTATGGCCCACCAGATGGGAGCCATCTTCGGCATTCCTCACGGCCGCGCCAATGCATTGGCTTTGCCAATGTGATGCGTTACAATGCAAAGGCAACAGACCGTTTTGACGATTTGGCCAACTGATGGGTCTTTCTTCCGCCTGCGAGTTTATCAAGGCTGTAGAAAACCTGAAGAAGGATATTCATGTCCCGGCATCCATCAAGGAGTACGGAATTGCCAGAGAAGACTGGATGAAGGAAGTTCACCGCATGGCAGAAAACGCCCATCTGGACGTATGCACTTCCTTCAATCCCAGACCTGCAACCGTAGAGGATCTGGAGAAGCTCTACATCGCTTTGTATGAAGGAGAGTCTGTAGATTTTTAAGTTTGTTTTTCTTTCCGTCAGTCGGCAGCTATGTCAACTGACGGAATTTTATGTTTGACAATCAATGAGTCCATCCATCGAATACCTATACGCACCGGGCTGTGCTTGATGTGCTATAAACCCGAACTGGCCAAGAGGCTGAAAGATTGGTAGAAAGACTGTACGGTCCTGTCATCTTACATACGGCCTGTTGTTTGAACAAAAAGGAGAGCATGAGTGGATCATGCATCCTGACCCCCTGTGTTACGTGCTACCAGCAATACAAGAAACTCTGTCCGAATGCCGAACCTGTTTTTTTGCTGGAGAAACTTCTGGAGACAGACGTTTTTCCCTTTCCTGACTATCACGGAATAGAGATGAGTATTCAGGACACATGTTCTGCAAGGCTCGATCCAAAAGTCCTGTCGGTTGTCCGTCGGCTGCTTGAACGGATGAATATCCGTCTGTCAGAACCGCTGCGAAGCGGAAATCATTCGAAATGTTGCGGGCAGAAATTCTACGGGAAACTGCCTGTGGAAGAGGTGGAATCCCTCATGGCCAAACGGCTGGCGAGATGCCTTGTGAAGAGGTGGTGGTGTATTGTGCTTCCTGCATCACCAGCATGAGTGTAGGTGGCAAGCGCCCGCGTTACCTGCTTGATCTTCTGTTTGGAGAAGATACCGACCTTTTTATGCTGGGGCGGAGACCTGGAACAGTAAATTGGCCTCATTCAGAATACGAAATACCAAACAGCAAACCTCACGGTGATTCTTTATCTCATATTCCTCTATATTTATGGTAAGTGAAAGAAAAATGTTTTTTGGAAAGGCCCTGACTTCCTTTTTGTTGGTGTTATGCACCATGCCATTGGGCCATGCCCTGATGATTCTCATGGAGCATTATCTTCCTGCTGGCATGCTCCATTATGCCGCTTTTGCAATGGGAGCATTAGGTGCTGTTATGGTCGTTATCGGAGTGTTTGTGTCAGGGGATACCAGGCAGACACTATGGGGATTCCTCGGCGGACTTCTCTTCTGGACCGGCTGGGTTGAATTCCTTTTTATGTACTTTGCTAATCGTTTCGGTACGCAAGCTGAGCAGGATCCGATAACCGGAGAGATAGTTACGCGACCCGAATACCTTATTTTGCCAGCCTCTTTCGGCTTTTGGATGATGGTGATGTTGATGTATATTTTCAGTACTCGAAACGGATGCAACTTCATCAACTGGTGGCAGCGTCTGCTATTTAGGGGAAGGAAGAATGAAATCGCTGCCCGTCCGATGACACGCCATACAAGTATCGTTACTTTTATGGAGCTGATGATGATCCTGTGGGCATCCTATCTGTTGCTGATGTTTTGCTACGATGATGTGTTCCTGGGAGAAAATCATCCGTGACATTGCTGGTTGGTCTGGGCTGCCTGATTGGCTCTTTCTTTGTCTTTGCCAAGCAGCTGCATATTCCGGTTTGGGGAGCCAATATACGGATGGCCATTCCGGCTGTCATCCTGTTTTGGACTCCTGTAGAGATACTGGGAAGAATGAACCTGTTTGAGGAAATCTGGACCGCTCCGTTGGAGCACAAGACCGAGATGCTTCTCATATTTTCTGTTTTTACTGCCTTGGCCATCTATCTTTTTAAACGTTCCAAGAAATAGGATTACGCAAAAAAACTGACGAGCCGTATCGAACCGGTTAGGGTATCGATACGGCTCGTCTCATATGAATGGAGCGGAATCGTTTTCATTCATATGGGCAGAGGTCAGATGCTATACAGCCATGTCCTTGCTTCCTTTGATGTTTTCTTCTCTTCCGGCGAGCATCGCATTACCGAATGTAATGACCCCTACACGGCCGATGTACATCAGAATGATCAGAACCGCCTTGCTTCCCAAGGTGATGTCCGAGAGGATGCCGGATGTCAATCCGGCTGTAGCCAAGGCTGAAACGGATTGGAAAAGTGCAGCCATCTACTTGTCTCCTACAGGCATGGCCTGAAAGGAATCTTCACAAAAAAACAGGTGTACGGTTCCCCACAAAGCCAGCATTCCTGTGATGGTTACAATGACCTTGGATGTAAAGGATATTCTGTAGTCTTTCCGGGTCATCCATCTGCTTATGTCCGTCATCATGATAAAACCCATGGCTCCAGCTATACATAATACCATGATGACCACATTTACATATACGTCCGACTGGAACTGCATCAGGTTGTCCGTATAGATACTGAATCCGGCTGTACAGAAAGCTGACACTGAGTGAAACACAGCCGACCATACAGGTTGTGACATCCCCGTTGCAAGAAAATAAGGCACAGTAACGCAAATCTGGCCAACTCGAAAAGGAAGGTGTATTTTACAATGTTCTTCAGCATGATTTCTGAATCCAGTGTGTCTGGAAAAGAAAATTGAGTCTGAAACAACCGGGCCTTGGCTGTCCCGAACCGCCCGGTCAGTTTGAGCATGATGAATGAAGAAAGGGTCATATACCCCAATCCTCCCATTTGTATCAGGCTAAAATCACCAGTTGCCCGAAAAAGGTGTACTGTGTGGCAATGTCAACTGTGGTCAGTCCAGTAGTAGAAACAGCGCTGACCACCGTAAACAGGTGGTCAATGAAGGATATATCGCCTTTCGTGGAGATAGGCATCAGAAGCAGCAGAGTCCCTAATAAGGAATAGCCTGCATATACGGCCATAATCTGTCTCTGTGGCAAGTCTGATTTCACTCCGAAACAGATCAGCTGCTCCAGAGAGGTTTTCATCAGTCTGCGTTTGGCGTTTTTCCAAAGACGGACATGCCATTTGTTTGATTGATTTTCCATGAGTTATTTCTCCTTCTTCAATAGCATTTGTGTCTTTTCCTTAGCCAAAGCCTGCATATCTACAGCGACATCGTCTTCATCCACGATTTCAACACCGGTCATTGTTTCAATGATGTCTTCCATCGAAACGACTCCCCGCAGACTTCCATATTCATCAATAATGACAGATATGTGTTCACGCATTTCCAGCATCTTCTCCCAAATCTGATAGACTGACTCTTCTTCGCGGAACGACAGAACCGGTCTGGTCAGATCGGCAAGCTTAGTGTCGAACTTGTCATCAGACAAGGCCTTGAGCACTGCATCTTTCAGAACATATCCGGTGATGTGTTCCTTTTCATTCTCATATACAGGAATACGCGAAAAGTTCCATTCCTGTTGGCGGTAAAACTCCTGGACAGTCATTTTTTGGTCGGCAGATTCCACAACGACAGACGGAGTCATGACTTCTCTGGCTTTTACCCCATACAGATGGATGCAGCTTTTGATGATCTTGCTTTCAGACTCTTGAAAGATACCTTCTGTTGTACCTACATCCACCATGGCAGAAACTTCTTCACGGCTCATGGTTGCTTGCTGGTTCTTTGGAGTAAAGACTTTGGTAATCAGTTCCGAAGTAAAACCAGCGGATAGGTTATGAATATAAGTATTCGGATAACTTTTGTAGAAGGCATGGCCAATGATCGCCAATAAGACGCACCGATGGTCTTCGGGATAATTTCCGAAAGTACCAGAATAAGCAGTGTAAGAATAGCAGATATAATACCGAAATATTCTTCACCGAAAAGCTTGATTGATTCAGCTCCTACACCGGCAGACCCGATGGTGTGAGCCACAGTGTTGAGGGAAAGAATAGCCCCTACCGGACGGTCTACATTATTTTTATATTGTTTCATCAATGCGGCTGTCTTGTTGCCTTGACTTTCCTTCATTGTAATGAAGGACATAGGGGTAGACAGGAGAACTGCTTCCAATACGGAGCATAAAAAGGAAAGTGCCAAAGCACCTAAGAAATATAATATGATTAATCCCATTAATTTTGAAATATTCGTTAATAATAAGTTGTCTATTTTTTTGAGATAAGACACTTATTAAATTCGAAGATTTCTGAAACAGAGGTAATAGGGAACATTACCTCTATGAATATCAGATGTTAAATCAGTTAAACAATATGGTAGATTGTGTTTTTGTAAAAGTGTTTTTTTTGAACTAAACCCATTGATGCCACTTGCATTCTTTCTGTACTTATTTCCTTTAGACGAACATCTCTTTTGAAAGTACTGATTCTGCCAACATATTATTTTATAATCGATACTTGCAACATCAACATCTGAATAGTATTCATTAGGTGCATAAAATTCTACAGGAATCTCTTTAATTGAACTTCCTGTTTTATTTATGGACTTTTCCAGAGTTGTGATTAAAGTTGAAAGTATCGCAACGAGGAAAAAATGAGTGGGTTTCGTATCATTTGCAATGCAAATATACAAATTAAAACGAGAGGAAGTATTCTTCTTCAAACAAATATTGAATAAAATATCAACTAGTAGATTCTTTTATTAATAATAGCTAATAACAAGAATATGCATCGGATAAAACGCATAGAACCCATACTTCGCCACCTTGCCATGTATGAAGCCCCGTGTTCCATCGTAACAGGCAATCACCAGACATGCCAGCAAAGCGCCGACTATCCCATAGTGCATCATCAGCGGAAAGGCACAGAATAGCTGTGCCTTTCTACCGGAGGGAAAAGAAGGATTGCTGACATTCCCCAACAGATAGAACACCACCATCATCAGAATCCCCCGCCACTCATAGTCCACACCCGACCAAGTGGCGAAACCAGCTATAGAAAGGATGACAGCCCCACAAAGGATGTCATCCTTTTTTAATGCCTCGAAAGCAGCCAAAGCCAATACACCTAATGCCAGGGTAAAGAGTACATTGTGCGTCCCATCCAATCCATTCAGCAGATACCAGGGCACTTCACTGACTACGGCAAATCCCAGCAGCTGAAGGAAGTACTTTATCCGGTTTCGGGTATGCCGGAAACCCTCTGCAATGAGAAAGGCGAACACCGGAAAGGCGATGCGACCGAAGCAGCGCATGACCTCGTAAAGGAGCGTTCCGTGCTCCATCAGGTAGTAGGCACTGTGGTCTATCACCATCGAAATGACGGCAATGACCTTCAGTGCGCTACCACTCAATGAAGGCAAATGAATTGAATGATTATATGTTGATTGTAAGGATGCCATTATACTAATCATTTATGCCATACCCAGCAGTTCCTTGACCATCTTGTCCACCTCCTCGTTCACCCGTTTGAAGTTGCGGTTCAGCATGATTTCCTTCTCGCGGTCGTTCTTGAACTCATAGATTTTCGGCAGCGGTACATAGTGGTCCTCTTCGTCCTTAATCTTCTTCATGTCGAAGTGCGTCTTGCAGAAGTACTTCGTGGTCTTGACTCCTCCGACTGCTCGATGTCGAAGTGGTTCAGCATGCTGTCGTCCGTAGCCGTGAAGTCACGGGCAGCCTGACCCGCCAGCCAACCGGTTGCCATATCCGCTATCTTGGCGGCAGGCACCAGGTAATCCATCTTTTCGGAGATGGTGGTCGATACCTTGTTGTCGTTGATGGAGATGGACCGGGAAGTCTGCTTCGCCTTGCCAAACACATCATTCTGCGCCCATTCCAGTGTTTCCTTGTTACGGGCAGCACCCATGAAGATGTTACCGCAGGTCGTGATAATCTTCTGCATCCCCACCTTGCCGTAGTCCGCCTCCAGCTGCGGCAGTTCCTGAAAGCCCAAGGTCACCGCCACCTTGTTGGAGCGAGCCGTACCAATCAAGCGGTCTATCTTATGGAAGTAGAGCGTAGGCAACTCATCCACAATGATGCTCACCGGGATATTGCCTTTTGAGTTTACACGGGTAATGAGTCGGCTCAGCACCAGTGCATTCAACGAGCCGATTACCTGTTCCTTCTCCGGGTCGTTGGCAATCACCAGATAGCTCGGATGGGCTTTGTCCGAAATCTTCAAGTCGAAGTCATCCCCCGTAAACACCCAGTAGGCTTCCGGAGAAACCAGTCGGGCAGCATTGACACGGAGCGTACCCACCATACCTTCCAGCTGGTCGTTCGCCTTATTCTCGTAGGCACTCTTGAACGGAGCCATGAGCGAAGCAATCTTGTCGTCCTGCATCAGAATGTTGAACACCTGGTCGTAGGACCTGCCTAAGAAGGAAAGTACATGCGGCATGTCCGAATACTCCCCGGTGATGGTGTCCGGCTCCACCTCCTTACCGTCTTCATCCTCGTACCAGCACCTCTCTATCGTCACCTGCTTACCCGTCCGGTCCTTGTAAGAGAATCCGTTTAAATCCACAAACATCCGGTCTTCATCCGTTGACACGTCGTTGCCGTTCTCATCCACGAAATCCAGCACTACATTTCCGTCCTGGTCAACCGCATTGAAATCATCCCAGTTCCGAATCACAATCTCATACTTGTGAACCTTCCCGTCCGTATTCTTCGGGTCATCCACTAAAGAAACAAAGCGTTTCAGCTTCTTGCCTTGCTTGAAACCCACCGGATGGAAGTTCACAAAGAAATAGATAATTGCCGCCAGGAAGTTCTCTGCCGAGTTGGTGAAGAATGCCTCCGACCCCCCTTTCTTCTCACCGCCACCCTTGTTCAGGGAAGCCAGCAGGGTAGCCGCCGTTTCCGATGCTGCCGCCAGGTCCGGAATGTACTTGCGCTGAATCGGATTGATGCGGTCCGAATACTCTACATCCGTAAAGTTGATGGTACGAAAACCACAGTTCTGCGGCAGTCTGCCAGCCTTCCGGTTCTTGCAATACTGATAGAAAAGCGTCTTGGCGAGTGTCGGGTATTTGAAGTCATATACCATCATAGAGAACCCCTTGGCTGCATGCTGACGGATGAACGGATCAATGATACCGAAGGACTTACCCGAACCGGTGTACCCAGTACAATCGTCCCACGGAAAGGATTGATGATGTTGATCCAGCTTGTGCATTTTCTGCTTCCAGTAGTAAATCATCGGGATGTTCACCGAATAGTCATTGGCTACCAAAGCCTCCGACTGCTGGAACGATTCGTTCTCGAAGTTGAAGCGGTCTTCACCCACCTTGTAGTTATAGTATTTGGCGATGCCGTCCAGTCCCTGATGTACCAGCATGGTACCCACTACCGAGCAGAGTGCATAGAGGATGCGGTTGGCCGGGAAGCAAACCAACTCATGCCGATATTCATGCCGTGAAAGATAAAGCACATCCCGACCAATGTCAATCCTGCCAGCACCGGATAGATGACCATCGTCTTGACATTGAACTTCAGTGCCTTCTTTGCCTTGGTTCCGATACAGACCACACAGATGCAGATCAGCTCTGCCACCTTGCAGCCCGATATGGAATTGAACACCTTGAATCTGCCCAACAAGTCCAGGACAAACTGCGTCACACGGTTATCCGCCGTGATGGGAAGATTCATCACAATCTCGATGATGAGAAAGATGTAGATGCAACTGCGGAAGTAGTTGTACATCTGCTGTTGTTCCCGGGTTTCTTCGAATGCCATTGTTATTGCATTTAAAATACACGTTAAACGTTAATCAGAACGGAATTTTTACACCCAGTAAGAGTCCGTTGCGAAAGGTATCTCCATGCAGGAAGTTGACGTTGTTCTTCTGGATCAGCGAAAACTCCCAGCCGTTTTGAAAGACATAGCTGTATTCAAACCCGGCTTCCAGCCCGAAGAAGAACTTCTTCTGGGTCGCTCCGAACTGCGGTCCGAAACGGAAGCGGAGCATACCGTTCTTGTAACGTGCCAAGCGGTGCTTGTAGAGGATGCCGCCGTCCCAATAATAGCCTTTCCAGAAGTCGTCCTTCTGCCAGTGGTTGCCCATTTCACCGAAGAGTTCCACCGCATTTCCGTAGGAAGGGGACGTTCGTAACCGACGGTTGCGTTCAACGTAGAGGGAAACAGGAACCCCGCATTCAGGGTCAGCTTGCTGTCTTGTGCGGAAGCAGCGAGAGAAAGCACCGCACAACAGAGAATCAACAGGTATTTTTTCATGGCTGTGTAGGATAAGAGATGTAATAATAAGGATAGTAAGCCGCCTCCTTCAGGATGTCCGAATCAAATCCGTCTGCATGAAGGATATCTTCGTATTCAATGGTCAGCACAATCACGCGACCGCTAATCTGGTTCTCCGATATTTCCAGGCGGAGCACCTTCTCGTCCGGGAACGTCAGTTTGGGAAGCACCATCACATTGCGGTAGTTCTTCTTGAATTTGCGTGAAGAGTTGAGCGTAAAGACCGGTGCCAGCTCGATGGTCTGCGAGTTGGTGGCTTTCGTTTCCTTCTTGTCCGTCAGCTTCACCCGGATTTCCTCGATGTCGTAGGGAATCTTCGTCCTGTTCTGCAGGGAATAGTCGATGAAGAAATAATCCCCCACGGCATAGATGTTGTTGACCACGGCTTTCATGCCGTGCGCCTTGGACACAATCTGGTTGAATTTTCTATCGCTGCTGTAAACCGCCCAGGCATAGCGTGCCATTTCCGCCATGGGCATGGACACCTCCGGTTGATGTAGGACTTCATATGGCTGTAGGGCACTTCGAAGATGGAAGCCGCCAGAGCGGGAACACTGGTGTAGAGAACATCATACTGGGCGATGTGCCGTTCACCGATCAGGGTGACCGTTCCCAGCAGTTCATTGTCCCGGTAGCCAGCCGTCTGCAGGAAGTCCCCGGCAGCTCCATAAAAGGTTGATGCGTACCATGTTGTCGGCGCACTGATTGCCGATAATCTTGGGTGTGGAAATGTCCACCAGCTTGATGTTCTCGGGCATGACGATGTGGGTGGTTACCTCGCTGTTCACGTAGATCTTCTCTTTGGCGGAAACGTGTCCGATGATACCGAGAAGAGCGAAGAAAAGTAAAAATAATTTTGTTTTCATATTGGGTAATTTTTATGATTTGCTGATTGTGTGATTTGGTTACTTGTAAACTTACTTACTTTATGCTTTGTAATCTTGTTGACTATATGATTAGTAAGTTAGTTTACCTATTTCCATCCTTGTCCTTTACCGGGCATCCTCCGAGTTGATCAGATAGACAATCGTGTTGTACTTGATTTTCGCCTTGTTTTTGCGGATATTCGACGAAATGGCAGAGGTTGCCGAATTGTACATGTTCTGCAAGGCCTGCAGGGCAATGGCTTCGCCCGATATGCCCGACCCGTAGCCGTTCTCCGATTCGAAGCTGATGTTCTGCTGCACTGTGCTGGAACCGGCATCCTTCACGAAGTCACGGAAAGCTGATTCAGGTACATAGAACCCTTCCATGCCGTCGTTGTCGAACACCGAGAGCTTCACCTTGATGAACTTGTCCCCAGCTAGAATGCTCGTGATGGTGGCCCGTACACGCTGCTGTCCGAAGCCCGACACCGTACCATAGAGATAGGTTCCTTTCCGCAGTTTCGTTCCGCTCACCGTCACGTCGTCCAGCAGCTTGAAACGAAGCCGGGTTCCCTCCTTTGCTTTGGTGGTCTGGTCAATCATTGCCCGGATCAGTTTCGCTTCCACGGCATCCTCCGAGGCGGTGACCGTATGGAATTTGTCCGCATTCGTATCGGCGGACTTGATGACTAGGTTCGGCCGGTTGCGTTCCCTTTCCGCCTGTCTGACCTTGGCAATCGAGTCCGCCCGTTGCTTCTGTGCCGCTTCCTCCGCATCCTCGCTGCCGAAGCCCAGTCCCTTCTCGATGGCTTTCTGCCGCTCGTAGCTGCGCCGTTGGATTTCCTCCAGGTCACGGGCAAAATCCTCCTGCGAGGTATAGTCCGGCGAGGCACCGCTGCCCTGTGTGCCGCCTGCAGTCCGGTGAGAAGCGTTGTTCCCGTAGGCGTAGGAGTTGATATGCCGCTTGGACTCAGCCAGCGACCGTTCCAGTTCCTCCATTTCCCGTTGCTGACGGAGCCGTTCCGCTTCCGCAGCATCCAGTCTGTTCAGTTCCTCCTCGCTGTAGCCGTGCTCCAGCTCCTCGTCCGTTTGTTTTTCCTCGCCGATGCCGCCCACGGCAGTAAAGGCATCCTCGTCCCCGAAACGTCGGGACATCTCATACATCTTGTCTCCGGCTTCCTCCGCCTGCGCTTTGGGAAGCTCCGTATTGATGCGGTCGGTGGCTACCGTCTGTTTCGTTTCACTGCCGCCTCCGAAGGTCTGCATCACAAAATACACCAGGGCGCACAGGGGGATGAACACCACCAGCGGAAAGATGTACTTGGGCTGTTTGAAGTTAATTTTCATCATGGGTTATCATTGTTTTTTAGTGATTGGACGATGTGTTCCAGTTGCTGGTAGCGTTGGACGATCCGGATGGAGTCCGCATGGCTTTTACGGGGAAGGGCGATGAGCGAATCCAGTTCCTCCCGCAGTTTCTGTCCCCGGCCAGTCAGTTCCATCAGCGTGGTACGGTGCACGTTCTTGTTTGCCTGTATGGTGCGGAACCCCTGAAACATCGGTTCCACCAGTGCGATGCCGTTCAGGCTTTCCGTGCCTGTCCACGCTGCTTCGTCCGTTTTCCGGTTGCCCGTCAGTAGGACATCCCCTGCGATGTTTCCCGCCAGCAGGAAAGCCAGCGACCCCACCACACAGGCAAAGGTGTGCCGGGGATGCTTCCTTGCCCAGCGGTTGGCCAGCCGGATGCGACCCGCAAGCCGGAAGCGGTTGCCCACTTCACCCAGCCGGGGTTGCAGCCATGCCCGTATCAGCCGGTGCGTGTTCAGCCGGCTCTCTTGTAAGCTACGTTTAATCGACTTCATTGTATCTCATTTAGGGGTTGTCGGTTCAATAATCCAAATCCTTGTTCTCCAGTGTCCTCCAGTTGGTGATCATCAGACCGTGGGGATTGTTCCTTGTCCGGGGAACCGATTCGATGAACCTGTTGTGACCATGGAGCGTTTCAGGTCCCGGGTACGGCGCTTGATGAGCTGCGTCCCGTAGTAAGTGAACTTCCGTTCGTGTTCATCGAACCGGATGGAATCACACATGATGGTACACACCGCTGAAGAGGAGATGATATCAGAGTAAAATCCGTTCTCGTCCAGCGCCTGCTTCTGCTTGAGGGCGGTACCGTCCGCCATGTACATTGCCTTGCCGACCGTCCACTTGATGTAGTCGTTGTCGGGAGGCAGGTTAAAGAAATACTGATGGAAGAGCTGGATATGCGCCTTGGCTTCCATCGTGAAGTTCGCTTCCAGCCGGGCACGCTGTGCCAGGAAGGGAATGTCGCCGTCCAGTATGTAGATCTGCTCCCGTTCTTTCGTCACGAGCGAGATGCAGCACCAGACGGTGAACCCGCAGATGAGGGTGCAGCCACCTATCGTGGCCAGCACCGTCATCAGGGCGAGTTTCGTTTTCTGTGCTAATGATTCGATAAGCATATTCGTTGGGATTAGAATTTATTTGCTGTTCTTGCCTGCGCTGGGCTTCACGATGGACACGGCACCGCTTACGGCAGCTCCTGCTATTGCCCCTGCTGCACCGCTAGCCATGGAAGACATGCCCATCACGGCACCGCCTGCTGCACTTCCTGCACCGGAGCTGACACCGCCCGGAATCAGCCAGGAAGCCACTTCGGGCACAAAGCGGATGATATAGGCACCCACCAGCATCCCCATGGCATACATACAGTTGGAACCGATGCCCTGCAGTCCCAGTGCGCCGATCTGTTCCCAGGAGTTTACCGAGCCGTGAAGCAGGTGGTTGTAAGCTATGAGGTCCTGCTGCAGGTTATAGAGCAGAATGAAGTCGATGTAGTAGATGCACATATAGGTGACGAAGCCCCACAACGAGAGGGAAAGGAACTTCGACATCCACTGGCTCCAGGCCGAGTTCCAGGCGGTGCCAGGGACAGGGCGAACATGATGGGACAGAAAATCATCAGGATGGCCATGAAGATGCGCTGCGCCACCAGAATGCCGTAGTAGGACATCTGGAATATCAGTTCCCCCACAAAGCGGATGACATCGTTGATCCATTCGCTCATCTTGGTTTCAGCCGCCACCGCTGCCCGCTGCGCATAGTTGTTGATGGTGTTGCCAGATTCTCCACGTTGTAGATGAGCTTGTCCCACCAGGCAGCATCCTGTCCGATGGCGGCTACTTGCTGGGCGGTGGAAATGGAGTCCTGCACCTCCCGCAGGCGGTCGAGGTATTCACTCTGTTTCTGTGCCACCTTCAGCTCGAAAGCGGCCACCTCCTTGTTTTTGGCTTTTGCCATGGCCTTGGTAGCGGTTTCCAGTCCTTTGCCGGGAACCTGCAGGGCCTGACAGATCCACGAGGAAGAAGAGATACAGATGGAAATGCCGATGATGCGCAGGAGTTTCATCACGTCCATGCCGCGCCGTCCGAGCATCATCATCCAGCACTCGTAGGAGCTTACACAGAGCGCCAGCAGCAAGCCGATGATGCGTGCCAGTCCGATGGCATCCCCCAGTATTGCCACATTCGGGAAGGTTTCCATGGCGACCAGCAGCTTGTCCAGACTCTCGTCAATGGCAGGCAGTCCGATGGTTAAGGGAACAAACAGTAGATTCATTTGCTTCAATAATTTGTTGGTTATACGTTCGTTGTTTCATCTCAGTTCAATAATGGGTAGCCGCTACGGCGCAGAGGTTGGCAGTCCGTTTGACCAGCGTTTCCATCTTCTGCCGGGCTTCCTCGTAAGCCTGCTGCCGTTTGGCATTCTCCAGTCCGTAGCCCACTCCGGTCTTGTGGATGTAGGCGATGTCGGCACAGAGAATCTCATTCTCCCGGCTCAGCTCATCCACCTGGTATTTGAGCTTTCCACCGCTCTTCTTCAGGCAGTAGAGCAACCCTTCGGTGATGCAGTCCTGCATCCGGTTGAACTCATCCTTGTATGCCGGATAAGCCAGGTCCACCGCCCGGTCAGCTTCCCGCAGCAGTTCCTCCTTGTAGAGTTCCTCCAGGTATTTCCGTTCTTCTTCCACCTTCTTCACCTTCTGCCGCTGGGTCTCTTCAGATACCACCCGGGTGGGCATGATGCGTTTGATGTTCGACTTGGGTTCCTTGAAACGTACCCGGAATCCCGAGTTGAACCCCGCCCATTTCCAATACATTTCCGCACCCGAGTATTTCTTGTGCAGCAGGAAGTAGTACCAGTCCGGTGCAAAGTCCCAGGGTCCGTTCTCCATCGACTGCCACTGCCGGGCTTTTTCCTTGTCCTTGGCCGGACGCTGGCATGCAGACCGGAAGCCACCGTCATGCCCAGCAAGCAGAGTAATATAATTTTATACCGCATATCCTTGATTCCATTTGTTGACCACCTTGTTTACAATCTCGTCCTTCACGCTGGAGTTGAGAATCTCCCAGATGTAATCCGGCTTCCATCCGCCCTGCGTCATGAGGTAACAGTAGAGGTTGGCATTGTCGATGATATACCTTGCCTTGTCGATGGTGCTTTTCAGCGTCATCACCAGGTTCAGTTTCTCATCGAGGGAAGCCTTCATCAGGTTGATGCCCGAGGCAGCTACGGAAGCATACAGCTTGTAGCAGTGCTTCACTTCCCGGGAGATAGCCAGGTTGGCATCCGCATAATACCATGCGACAAAAGGCTTTTTCTTCACGTGCTTGAAGGTGTTGGACGTAAAGTCCTTGTACTCCTTGACCAGCATGTAGAGCGAGTTCGCCGTGGAAGAGACAGCCCCTGCCAGCACCAGGTAGGAATGGGCATTGTTCATCTTCGTGTTCAGGGTGGTCCGTACCTCGTTGAAGCGGTTCGCTCCCTTGGTGACCAGCGACTGTTCCCCGAAGCTCGTAGCCACCCGCTGCATGGCTTTGTCCTCGTCCTTCTTCACCGCCTTGTGCAGGGCGATCAAGGCTTCGATGGTCGGCAGGTCCTTGGGGACGACACCTGCCAGCTCCTGCCCGGGACCACGAAGGTCAGCAGGCAGAGCGCAACACTCAGTATGGTGATTCGTTTCATAGCCTGTCCGGTTTTAAGTTAGGAACGAGCAGCCAGTCCGTTCCAGTCCTGGACCAGACCGCCCACCTGGTTGTGCAGGGTCATTACGTTTGCCCATCCCTCCGGTCGATGGCAAAGAAGAGGTCGTTGGCTGTGGCAAACTGCGCCATGAGCATCATTCCCTCCACCTTGTAGCGAATCTCCATGAGGTCGGTATAGATGCGGTTGGCGAGCGTCAGCCGTTCGTAGCGGTCGAGCAGGTTGTGTCCGTCGTTCTTCTTCTCGGCGGTGCCTTGTCCCTTGAGCGGATTCTGCACCCGGGCATTGTTTACGATGTTCACGAAGTTGCCCACCAGCTGTTGCGTTTCCATCACCAGCCCGCCCAGTTCTGTCAGGCAGTAGAGCTTGTTGGTGAACTTAGCCCCGTTGACCGTTTTAATCAGTTCCGGCACATCCTTCAGTATGTCGAAGGCACACAAGCCAATTTCCTTGTAGTAGCGGCTCTCCGTGCCGAATCCGGAAATGTTCTGCATCGATAGCTTGTAGAGTTCCTTGATGGTTGCCATGCTCACCGAGTAGAGTTCCACCTTCTGCTGCTTGGCAGCGATGGAATCCAGACGCAGGTTATGCTGGTCTTCAATCAGTTTCTGGGAAGCCGTATTGGCGGCTACCACCTTGATGCAGTTCTTGTCAATGACAATGCGCCATCCTGCAAAAGTTTGGACGGAGGCCGCCGTCACCAGCGCCACCGTCAGAAATAATCGTAGCTTTACCATAATGACATGACTTTTTGATGTTGATTGACTTTTCTGGCAAATTCCAGGTACTTATGCCCGCCGTCCCGTTTGCGGTCTGCCTCGATATGCGTGATGGCTTCCTGCATCGTTCCGTAGTGAGCCAGATAGAGTTTGAGGGCTTCCTTTTCCGTGCGTTCGGTGGTGTACGCCCAGTAGCATTCCGGTGCTTCTTCCACACCGTACACATCCGAGTTTTGTCCCCGGCATATCCACACCTCCTTGAAGTAGCTGCGACCTTCCCGGTTGTTCAGGGCATTGATGGTGAATATCTGCTGCCGCTGGATGGGGGTCAGTCCCAGGATGGCAGCAATGTCCTCGTAGCGGTCCTTGAACTTGGTCTGGTCGAGCAGTATCTTCACATCGGAATTGTTGATGATGGCTTCCTTCACGATGGGCGAATCTATTACATCGTTCAACTCCTGGGTAACGACACCTGCTATGCCGTGGAACTTTCTCACTGTTTTGTACAGATATTTGATGTATTCCGCCATGGTGGGCGAAGCAATCGCCTTCCATGCTTCCTCAATAATCAGCGCCTTTCGTCCTTTCTTGATGCGCATCTTCTGCAGGAACACGTCCATAATGATGAGTACCACTATCGGAAAAAGCACGGGTCATCTTTAATTTTGTCGATTTCAAAGACGATGAACTGCTCATCGAAGAGGTTCACATCCAAGTCGGAGTTCAGAGTCATCTCCAGTTCGCCGCCCCGGTAGAACTGCTTCAGGATGGCAGCGAAGTCGCGGATGTTGAACTGAATCTTCTCCTGTGCCACGATTTGCGGAATACGTTCCAGGGCAAATTCGTAGTAGGAATTGAAGGACAGCTCCCGGACTTTCAGTTTGCGTTTCTGTTCCTCAATGTGGTCTATCTGCTTGTCTATCTTGATAAGCATGGAGTTGTTGTAGAGTTCCTTCTTGTAGTTCTCGATAATCTGCAGGGCACGTTCCTTTTCGCCTTTGCTGGCAGCTTCATCCTGGGCAAGGGCATAGAGCGAACGGCACTGGCGGAGCAGCTTGAGTCGCCGGGCTTCTGCCGGAAGCATGAGTGCCCTGCTTTCTGCCTGCTTGTCCATTTCGGCTTCTCTGATTTGGGCATCAATGTCTTCCATGCTGTGGGAGAACTTGTCGTAGTCTTCTTCCATCTTGGAGGCAACCAACAGCTTTTGTCTCAACCCTTCACGTTCCTTTTCGGTGAACTTGGTGAAGGGATGGAAGTAGGCTTCGTAGTATTCGACGATGGTCTGGTTGATGAGCATGTCCTCAATCTTGCTTGGGAAGTCGTTGCCTTTGAAGATGAGAAAGATGAGTGATTTGAGGAAATTCTTCTTTTCCCCGAAGTTCAGGTCATATTCTTCCTTTGTTACCTTAAAGGGGTTCATGGAAATAGGCTTCTCCTTCGAGTAAGAAATATAGGTTCCCTTGTAGTAACCGCAGATTCCTTCGTAGGAGTCGCCCGTATCGACCATGACCACATCCGTCTTTTGCTCCAGCAGCTGTCTGACCACGCTGTTCATGTGGAAGCTCTTGCCACTGCCACTCGGTCCGATGCAGAAGAAGTTGGCATTGTCCGTCATCTTCACCTTGCCCTCTTTCCCCGTGATGTCGATACACACCGGCAGCCCCTGGCGGTCGGTGTAGTAAGTAGTCAAGGAGTATCTTCCGAGCCTTTCAGGTGTTCCTTGAAGAAGAAGCACAAAGCGGCATCAGATAAAGTAAGGAACAGGTCATAGTCCGGATTGAAGGCATAGCCGTTTCCGGGGAAGCTGTCGGTAAACAATTCCAACTGGTTGTAGGCAGTACGGGACGGCATAATACCGCACTCATACAGCTTGGTTTCCAGATAGGAAGTGACCGGGGTGACCTTATCCACCGGGCAGCTCACCAGGATATTGAAATTGGTATAGACCAGCAGGGTGCTGTCTACAGCCAGCTGTTGCAACACTTCCTCGATGTCCGCCTTGGCAATCTTGTTGCTTGGGTCGGGCATGGAACCGTGACGTTTGGCTTTACCCTGGAGCTTGCGGAGCAGCTTGCGCTGTTCGGGTATCTGTACCACCTGGTTATACACCACACAATCCGCATGCGGTACCTGTGTCAGAAAGGAAAGCAGGTCGGTGGCGATGGCATAGCCGTTGATGGAAGTTTGCGTGTAGGGCTTCACCAGGGACGGCAGGTTAATCTCGTCTATATCCACCAGCGGATAGGAGCGGACCACCCGGTTGCCGATTTCAGATACTCGTCCGATGCCTTGAAGTTGCTCATGGAGAACGGACCGTGACGGAACTGAAAAGCCATGAAGCGGTGGCAGTATTCGTTGACCTCCTCCTTGGACAGCATCCGGTGCCGGATATGCTTCTCGCTGAGAATGTCGGAAACCTTGTTGACCTTGGCGTGGAAGTCCAGCCACTTCTTCGGGTCGTACTGCACGAACTGGCTGCGCTGTGCCTCCTGCGTCAGGATAAGGAAAGTCCGTATCTCCGTGAATTCTCTTCCCTCAAAGTAGCGGAAGTAGCTTCGTGTCAGAAATTCCGCATCCTCCGGCACCTTGTGGTGATAGGACTGTTTGCAGAAGACATCCTGTTTCTGCAGGGCATATCCTCGCCTAGAGTCTGTACGATATTGGAGAGCACATCCTGAAAGCGCAGGTACTGCTCTGCATCCGTACAGAGCTGCTGCACGGGATTGGTCATTTCAAAGATTACGGAAGGTTCGCCTTTTGCAGCGAAAAGAACAACATGGTTGTTCACCTCTTCCAGTTGGGCATAGAGCCCGTCAAATGCACGTTTTTTGTTGGCAGCCATAGGATGATGTTTGTTAGGATTTCTTTCTCAGATTTCTGTACACGAAGATGCCTCTCGACCTCCGTTTGTTATGCAGTCCGCCCCGTTGCTTTACAAAGATGGTGACCAGACCCGCCAGTGCCATCACCAGCATGGCGATGAATCCGGCAAGCTTGCCCAAAACAATGGAGAAGCCGATAAAGCCGACAAACGACACACCGATTGCCCCAGCAGCCAGTGTCAGGAAACGCCCTCGGATGCCCATAAATTCCAACGGCTTCTGCAGTCCCTTGAATACAGGATAGCTTCGTGATTCATCGTCATATGGTATATTTTTTGAGTGGATTATTTAAAAAACAACGGCAATGCTCGGACAGTGCGATAAAAGCAATACAGCCTCCAATGGTCAGCATGATAGTCTTTTTTACGTCCTGGTCGCCGTTTTGCATCTTGAAATAAACGTTAAAAGCTCCTACTAAAACGATAACGGCAGCAATGGCTTTCATTAGGTTGGAAACTGGTGTCTGATAGGAACTTACTTCCTGCGTGGCTTTGGTGAAGCCGGCGGCACCTTTACTGGCAGCCATGGCTTCTCCTGCGGAAATCGTGAGGGCAATGAGTGCCATAGTCGTTTTCTGAGCGAATCGGGAACAAAGGATGCGATTGAATACATCTTGTACTTTTTGTCTTGAAATTTGCATGATTGTAAACATGTTTATAGGTTTTATCGCCAAAGAAACAGAGGTCGCTCAAGTATCAGATGTCATTCAAGTAAAAGCGGATTCAAACCGACGGTCCGGTCTGTTTCCGGTAGGGTGAAATGCTTTATCGTGCGGTTTCGCACTGATAGATAACGTTTCCTAAATCGCTGCAGCCGGTTTCTGCCAGCTTCTCGATTTGCTTAAACAGTTCCTCCACCAAAATGCCGTCTGTCATGATGGCTTCCCGGTAGCCCGGTCGGTGGAAAGGTTTTTCAGGTTCTGCCGTTTTTTCCTGGCGGTTTGCCGCAGGGACGGGGTCTGATGTAGATACAGGATTCTGCGGAGAATCTGCAGCGGCTGATTCCTTCTGGTCTTTCGGCTGCTCTTCCTTTTTCTCCTCCTCTCGTCCCACCTTTTTCGGTTGGAACTCTGCGCTTCGTCCGAAATATCTATGTCCTCTTCCATGTGGTTCTCCTGTTCTGCCATCTGTGCTGCCTTTGCCTTCTGCAAGTCCGTTACAATCAGAAAGACATAATAGCCGAGCAGGGCAACAAATAGAAGAGTTACTACTTGTCCGTATTCCATGGTGCGTATTATATGGCATTGGGTAATAGAATCACTTCATCATCAGGAAAAGCTGGAAGGTCAGTCCCAGTTTGGTCGCCTTGTTTTCCAGCTTTTCTTTCCGTTGGGTATGATCGGTGAAATACATCACGTTCTTATGTCCGCTGATGACGTAACCTTTGGATTTGAGTCTGGAGCGCAGCCTTACCTTGGCTCTGTGCGAGATGACCTTTATCCGTGTGACCGGATCCAGTCCGAAAATCACCCTCCGCCTTTCTCTGCGGATCATTTCCATCCTGACACGGGAACTTACCTGATAGCTTTCCGGCTTGCTCCGTTTCAGTCCCAGCTTTCCGGCAATCCGGCTTACGCTGTGCCGGGTGATGCCCAGTTCCCGGGCAATTTCGGTAAACGAGCGTTCCTCGAAATGGCTGCGGATGTGTTCAGCCCTGTTCAGCCACTTGCTCTTCACCACTTTCACCAGTCCCAGCTCTCGGGCTTTCTCTTTGACAGCTGTTTCACCCACCTGTAGCACGGAAGCTGTAAAGGCATTGGTTTCCATAGGGTAGAGTTCGGCAAGGGTGCGAAGCATTTCTTCAGTCCATAGATTCTTTTTCATACGCAGATTGATTGTAGTGAATAAAGAGTGATTTCTTCTCCCGGCGGTATTGTGCCAGTTCGGAAGATAGTTCTTGAAGAAGGCGCGGACAATGGCATTGACCAGATCAGAACGGCAACGGTTGCGGATGTTGCAGTCATCCAGCGAATCCGCCAGGTCGCGGTCCAGTTTGCAGACCAGCCGTTCCGTTTTGTCGGGATTGCTTCCATCGTTCTCCAGGTAGGTCATAAAGTCCTTCCAGCAGTTGTCCTTCTCTTCCGGCTGCAGGGATTCCGTTGCCGGTTCAAGCAAGTCCGTTCGGCTTCCTTCTTCGTGGGGTTCGTTGACTGTACCCTCAGTGAGCAGTGTCTGTTCCTGCAGGATGAGTTCATCATCATTGATTCCTTTCATAAGGTCATCTATTTGAATATCCTTTTTCATTGTGCTATGAATGTTGATGGTTTATGTATCTTGGGATTGTTTTTCATCGGCATCCTGCTGGACTTCCTCATTCTGATTCAGGTTGGCAGTCAACTGGATGCCCGACAGTGTGGGTTCCCGAATAGGCTGTAGGGTGTCGAAGATGCCGGAATAGATTTTGTCGAATACCGGGGAAACGATTCCTGCCTGTCTGTCCAATGCCGCCATGGTGCTGAAACGTTCCATATCTGCCGCTTGGGAATCTTGGCGGTGACATAGCCGTAGTTGGAGAAGGCTTCCCTGGTATTCTCCCACAGCACAAGTTCGTGGCGTTTGCCCACTCTGCCGTCATTCAGGTTGGGAACCATGAAGAGCCGTGCCTTCATCTGTTCTCCCACCGCTTTTTTTAGTCGGTCAATGAAGAGCAGGAAGCTGGCGGTGGAAGGTACTGTCACCAAGTCATAGTGAAACGGTACCACGATGACATCCGTGTTGACGAACAGGGGTATCAGCCCGTCCACTTTCAGACTGCCGGGAGAATCCATGAGAACCACGTCGATGCTCGGATCATTATGCAGTTTCTCCATGAGGGTTGTCATGGCTTGCTTGTCGTTGGCTTCATAAGCCAGCACGTCATAGGGAGTGACGGTTTCTCCGTATTTCTTGATATCCGCCTTTCTGCATTTCAGGATGGAATGTTGGGAGTCACAGTCAATCACCACGACACGGGCTCCTTTCATCACCAGGTAATTGGCAAAGGTCACGCAGAGGGTCGTTTTGCCGACTCCTCCTTTCTGGTTGGCGAATGTCACGATAACGGGTGTCTGTACCATGTTGTTTTTCTACATATTTGATTCGGCAGCAAAAATAGGTTCCGGGTACGGCGGTAACAAAATGCACAACACTTTTATGCTTTCAGTAGGCATAACCCGGGTGCTTGGGTGAAACTGTCAGGGGTATTGCGGTATTATCCGACTAAAAAAGTGACAACAGGAAGTCCTCTTCCTACTGTCACTTCATCGGAAAGGTATCTGTATCTACCTTTTCAGCGAACGTCCGTCATCTATATCCTCATAGTGGCTCTTTTGTCCTACTTCCCATTCGCGGTTGGCGCCGTGACTGCCGACACCTTCTTTCCGGAGTTTGCCCAGTCCTTGATGGGACTTCCGCTGCAGACTCTTGATCGGATTGAGCGTCTTCTTGGACTTCTTGAACGGAACCCCATTTCGTTGTTGCTTCTTGGGTTTCTTCTTCACCCGTTCCACATCGAAGCCTTCTTCATTCAGGTTGATTAGGATATGTTCCTTGAAGTTGATGGCATAGTAGGTATCATCGACCTGACGGATAATAAAGCTTTCCTGATACATGGCGCTGCGGGGGAACTTTACTTCGGGATTCTGGAATATATCACGCAGTTTGCCACGGCATCGGCATACTTGGGAGAACGTTCCGTAGAAATATCCACCAGGTCCGGACGGTCCACTTTGAAAATCTTGCAGAGCAGATCCCGTTCTGCCACTGTAGTGGGACGGAACATTTCGATGTAATGGATGCGGTTGTTCCGGTTGATGGCTTCTGCATGAACGGTTTCAAGGGTTGGGACTTACCCTCAAAGTAAATCACACCTTTCTTTATATATGCCCGTTGCTTGCGCAACTTCTGGAAAATCTCTCCCTGTGTTATCTTGGGATTCAGGCTCAGCAGCTGGTCAATGTAGTTTTCGATGCGTTCAAACCGTTCTTCCGGTGTGGCGAAATCCAGCAGCTCATCCATCGCCAACACCCTGGCTCCATGGATGACCGTCTTGTTGGCATGGTCCACAATCAGGTAGCCGTAAGGGGCGTCTTTCTTGCCGAAGAACACCAGGTCTATTCCGAATTTGCTCTTCAGTTCTTTCTGCAAATCCTCCCGGTCTGCACTCACGTCCCGGTATTTTTTGAGGATGCTACGCAGTTGCTGGCAGCGTGCCCGTTCCCGGTAACTGTTCTTGTAGAGCGATTCAATTTCCGCCAGCGGAATCCGTTCCTGTACCTTTCCTCCCCGTTTGACAAACACCGTCCGTCCTTCTGGTAGGCTTCATATCCCATGGAGTCAGCACCGCTTTGAATTGGGCGAAGGACGAAAAAGTATATTGTTTGGCTGCGTCGATGTCCGCTGCCGTTTTCTTTTTCCGGTCCATGCCCAGCAACTTGTCTATCACTTCCTGAGAATGCCTGCGCTCATGGGCATGGGGTATCTTGCGCCCGTCGGGTGCGATTCTGGAAGTCACCACGTGCAGGTGGGTGTTGTCGGTATCGTGGTGCGCATAGATGAGCCAGGGTTGTCCGGGTTCGGCATATCCCATCTCCTGGAGATATTGGTGCGTAAAGTCCAGCAGCTGGCTTCTGTCATTTCATGTCCCTTGCAGCTGATGCTACATGGAACTGCGCCTTTTGGATGCGGTTGTTGGCAGAACTGTATTTCTTCAGGAAGTCAATCTTGTCGTCCGTGGTGGGTGGCGCACGATACCGAGTGCACCGAAATTCTTCATCTCGATGAGCCGGGCAAGTCCTTTCGAAACTTTATGTTCATTGTAACCGACTGCATGGAAGTTGGTGCTTCCGGGTAAAATGGTTGCGATCATATCCGTATGGTGTTTTCAAGTGAATGGAATGCTGGAGGAACAAGGATGCAGCAACTTCGGGATTTTGAAATCCTGCTGCTCCGTAGCCTGGATTACTCTTCATCGGAGGTTTCGGGTTGGGCAGACCTGATACTCTTCAGCATCAAGGTTTCCAGCTCTCGCTTTATCAAGGTCAGTGTGTGCTGGGTTTCCTGGATGGTGGGCAGCAGCACCTCCCGTAAATAGCCGGGTGCAAGCAACCCTGCAACGGACAGTTCATTGGCTCTCTTCATCGCCTGATTCAGGTTACTTCCTGCCCAGGACAGTTCGTTCTGATACTTTTGGTAAAACGTACCCAGGTCATTCATGAGTTCAATCTGCTGTCGAATGTTCATGTTCGAATATTCTTCGAGAGCCCTGCGGACGTAGTGGCTTACCGTTTTGTATTCTTTTGCCTTTTTCTTGAACTGTTCTACTTCTTCCAAGGTCATCCGGACCTTGATGTATTTGGTCTTTTGTTTCTTCATACGATGCTAACAGGGTTATCGGGTTTACCAAACCTTTTTTCGCAAGGCGAAACAGCGATGAAATCGCTCCGATGCGGTAGCATTCGGCAAGTCACTTTTGTGAAGACGAAACGGAGTTTTGTGGCCACAAAAGTACAACTTGCTTGGAAAATCCTGCAACGCAGTTCGATGTCTCCCGAGGTTCATTCTGACACCAAAATTACCGTGCAAACCAGTTTCCCGACAAAATGTACAACAGAAATTTTCCAGCGAAACTTCATTTTGACCGAGATGTCGGAAACCGGATATTCATGGAAACTTGGTGGCGCATTTTCTGCGACTGAAGAACCGAGGAACTGCGGTTCCCTGTCTATGGCATCCGAAATACCCAGCTCACAGAACATGCCATGCGGAACTGTTCATGTAAACTTGTGTATGGGTCATTCTACACCGCACGCTGGCAAATGCGGGAAACACGGATAGCAAGCAGGTCGGTTCATCCGTCTTGAAAACCTTGAACTCAAGGGATAAGATGATAGCAGACTTGCAGCATACCTCACAGGCATAATTCGGATTATTTGTGTATCTTCGCTAAGAAACAACGAACTGATTTATGGAACAAATGAAGATTCAGGAAATATCAGGGAAACAGAGATTCCAGGCTTGTTGGATGCTTTGACTGAGGTGTGGAACGAATCCGTGCGGACCAGCCACCATTTTCTCAGTGAGCCGGATATTGAACAGCTCAAGCCTTATGTAGATATGGCACTTCGGGAAGTGGAGCATCTGGTTGTGGTGTACTGCGGTCAGCAGGCTAAAGGGTTTATGGGCATTCAGGGTGACAAGATTGAGATGCTGTTCTTGTCACCGGAGTGCATCGGTCAGGGATGGGGCAGTATTTTGGTTGACAGGGCGATAGTTTCTATGGTGCTACGAAGGTGGATGTCAATGAGCAGAACGACCAGGCAACCCGTTTCTATCTGCACAAAGGTTTTCGGACAATGAGTCGGGATGCTCTCGATGAGCAGGGCAATCCGTTTCCGATTCTCCATTTAACACGATAACTAAGTTCTGTCAATCAGGGAAACAAACACGTAAGGACATCCCGTAAATTCTTGTGTTTTACAGGAAAAAAACTCCAGAATAAATTTCTATATATCGTTGATTATTAGTATATTTAAGGTGGTAAACAGCCCTGTTTCGAGGCTTGGTGTTCACTAAAATGGAGTCTTATGTTTGAGTTGTTGTTACTGATATATCTGTTGCCGGTCATCTTTGTGGCAGCACTGCTTTTAAAGCTGGCTTTGTGGTTGGTAAAGAAAATCTTTCAGCTTGCCGGATGGCTGATAAAGCATCTGTGTGTGCTTGTTTGGAAGTGCTTGTTGCTCATATTGGGTGTGATTGTCGAGCACGGTGCATCAACCGTCCTCCGGATTCAAGATAGCTGATGGCAAAAAGTCGTACCCGACGAAGAGGTGGGGTACGACTTTATGCTGTCTATGTTCTGAGGTGTGTTTTCCCTCACGTAAGCAATTTTTGTGACAACCCTGCAGATGAAGATTTTTGCAGTGAAAAGAAAAACAGCTTTTCGTGAAAGCGGACTACATTTTATATATCGTTTTCATCAGTCAGTCTTTTCTTTTCATCTTTTCACGCCATGCCTGTTTCCTTTGAATAAACTCATTGTATTCATTGGCGGTGCGGTTCATCGTGTTGATGAGATACTGAGCCATTTCGTGCATTTGTGTAGCATACAGCAAAGGGATGCGCTGTTCGTCTTCGGCATAATGTTCCCGGCTGTGTGCGATGCCTTCAGCCATTTGCTCGAATGCCCGTAGTGGATTCAGCCCACCGGCACCAGCGTATTTCCCAAATGTTTCATCTCCTGGCTGCGCTTGGCTGCATCGAATGACTTGAGACTTTCCAAATCGGTTTCCGGGTCATTCTTAAAGCAGTAGTAAAGCCAGATTTCGAAGCAGGGATTGCTGACAATCCATTGTGCTGCTTCCTGATTATCAGATTCGTTGCTTATCTTGACAAGCTGGTCGTAGAACTCATCCACATCACTCAGCAGGAATACCTTATCCATCTCGTCCAGCTGATAATGCTGGTTGGCAAGTGCAACTTCTCCCGACTGCCGGATGGCAGCCCAAATTGCTTCCATCTGGTAAGGTTGCAGCCCTTGTCCCTCCTTGGAAACAAAAGCCACTCTCAGCGAACGGAGTTCCTTTTGACGGATCAGTTCACGCAGGAAATCCTTTTCCTTACGTTCACCGCCTGAGATGACACAGACAATGCTATAGGAAAGCGTACCATCTGTCTTTTCATACCCTTTCAAAGCACGGACAGGCATTGCCCCGACTTCACTTGGCTGAGCCGGCACTTCTGCCACCGCTGGCGACTGAGGTTGAAGATCCAGTTCCCTTGTCCTTCTTCCGTAAGTGAGTTTCCGATCAGTTGGCATAGTCCTTCAGCAAATTAACAAACCGTATGGCTCCGTAGCGTCCTTCGTTATACCCTCGGAAGGGAGAAATGGTGTGGTGCTCCTTGAAATCATTGTGAGAGTAGAGCACCGAAGCCCCTTCGCGCTTATCTACAAACCAGATTTCATCCGAGCGGAGAATGTCGCGCTCATCAAGCAACTGGTTATCATGAGTGGTAAAGATGAGCTGGCCGTTGGTGTCGGCTGTCTTTGCAAAGTATTCCACAATGCCTTTTACCATAGTGGGACTCAGGCAGCAGTTGATTTCATCTACCACTACCGTCTTGCCCTGCTTGCAGGCATAGTAGAGTGCCGGAAGCAGCGTCAAGGCACGCAGCGTTCCGTCCGACTGCATGCTGGTGTCCAGACTGCCCACAAATCCACCTTGCCGATGTTGTCGAATATCAGCTGATAGACCTTGCGCACGCCATTCTCTACATTGATGGACAGCACCGGAGTGGTGTTGGCATTCAGCGAAAGCGATTTCACCTTATCCAAATCACCCGGCAGGTTTTGGGCGATGGCAATGTGCTGTTTTGCCCAACTGTCAAAATCCGTTTCCTGCAAGGTCATGTCGTTGACACCCACTTCCAGGCTGCTGACCAACTGACGGACAAACTCCATCATGGCTGATTGTCGCGCAGCAAATCAATTAAGGTCGGTAGGAAAGTGTGTACACCGATGATTTCCAACTGTCCGTTGAACCATTGGGCAGCCAATGCACAACGGGCGTCCGCAATAATCGGGAACTCCCGGTTCAGTGCCATCAACGATGCGAGCGGATTCTTTTCCAGCATTTTCCGGGTTGCTTCCGCAATGGCTTCATCCGCTGCTTGTGCAAATTCCACCTCCTCCTGCTTACGCTCGTAAATCAAGTCCAGCTTTCCTTCCTTCGGGAACGACTCATACAACCCTTCCTTGGCTACAAAGGTTTCGGTCAGTTCCACTTCGTAAAAGAAGAAATGCTGCTGTATCTCAAATTCCACAGCCAATGAAATAGGCTCTTTGCCTGCATCTTTCTTCAGCAGATAAAAGAACTTGCCAAGTTCCAAGTTTTTGGCAAAGTCCTTGTCCAACGCAAAGGCACGCAAAAACTCCATGGCTTTGACCACGTTGGACTTTCCGGCACCGTTGGAGCCATAGATAGCCGCCTGCTTCAGCAGGGGAACCTCACAAAGGTCTGTATAGACATGCCCAGCCAGCTGGGTACGTTTCATATTGGGAAACATATCGAACTGAGCTTCGTCGTCAAACGAAAGAAAGTTCTTCAAAATCAGGCGGAGTATCATAGTGTTTCTATTTAATGAGGATTCTGATATGTTGTTTATTTGTATAAAGGACAAAGCCTTCTCACTTGCAAAGATAATCATATTTTTCGTAGGGTGAAATTTCACGTGAAATAATCACTTTAGGATATCCATTTTTGTTTTGGAAACGCAAGAATGCTGTAAAAGAGCTTTTTTGCAGTGAAAAGAAAAATAAAGCCGTTGGCTGAAACAACGCCGTCTGCAAAACAGTTTAGTTTACGTGGGTTAGCTTTATATATGCGCTAACCTAAAGTAAAGTATTTATGTCTATCGAAAAATGCAGTTGTATTGCCACAAGAAAAACGGGAAGAGCCACATTTCGACTTCTTCCCGCTATGCACCGGATGATAGGTACTGAACCTTGGAGAATCATTTTTTCTTTTCACTGCAAAATCACAGAATGTGTTCGTCAATCTCAATGACATGCCTTCCGGTTGTGGTGCGTAGGTTCTTCCGCACTGTAGCGAATGTCGTATTGCTGAACCATTCATTAAAGGTGGCAATGACAAATCTGGCGGCATGGTCGCCACTGATATTGTACTGGAAAGCGATGTTCCAGGCAAAATTTTTGAGTGCAATCTGCGTAACGTTCATCCGCCTTTGATGTGCACCTCTGTTTGATTCAATACCTGCTGATTGGTCACAAAGTAGCGTACACACTCACAGATCTGGAAGATTTCAATTTCATCGAAGTCCAGACGCTTAAACGTATCACGGGTGTATTTAAGGATGGCTGCTAGCTTCAGGTCATTCTCTTTTTCCTTTTGAAGCAAGTAGGATTGCTGCTCCAACTGAAATTCGTGGTGGAACAGTTCCATGCGTTTCTTCTGTACTTCAGCTTTACCCAATGGATGTTCGGATTGCTCGCTTTTTGTGGAAAGGTTGGCTACACTTTCTTTAGAAGTTGAGTGCCGATGAATCCAAGAAGTTCCTTTGCGAAAGAAAACCTTCAATAGGATAAAGACTACAAGTAGGGTAATCGGTATGATGTATGTCATCATGCCTGGCACTTCTCTCAGCAGCAAAGTTAGCATGGAGGTTGTAAGTATGATGAGAGCTTCAATAATCGCTGGTAGGATGCTGTATTTATTCTGCTTCATATTTATCGTTGTTTATCATTCAGCGCAAAAATACGAAGCAAATCCATAACTATCTAAAGACAAATAGTAGTGCCATGAGCGCCATTCAATCGGGAATGAGAGTGTCATGAAAACAAAATATGAACAAGTGAAATCAATGCCAAGTCAGTGCAAACAAGTGAAAGATAAAAGATGAACAGTTAATTATTTATAAATTTTCAGAAGAGAGTAGTCCTATAGGTATCTTTATGGGCAAATAAATACCTCAAGTTCTCTATTGCATGGTATCAGAAATACCCTTCATAAAATTACCATATTTGTACCATGGTATAGTAAGTGTCTGATTATCAATATTGTTTAGTTTTGAGGAAGTGAAATAAAGAATAAAATAATAGAAATGAGGCATGATTATAAGGATTATGCCTCATTTTTTTATTTATATATATGACATTTATGAGTAAGGAATTTTTAAGAAAGTCAAAAGAGGATAAACCAGTAGTAGCAATATGTTACGACTTTGATAAAACGTTGTCTCCTGATGATATGCAGGCTCAAGGGTATATTCAATCGGTTGGATATGAAGTCGAGTCTTTCTGGAAAGAATCGAACGGATTGGCTGAAGAAAACGACATGGACCAAAACCTTGCCTATATGTTTACAATGATTCAAAAAGCTCATGGAAAGTTTGTTTTTAACAGAGAGGCCTTAATGGATTATGGAGCGAAAGTAAAGTTATTTCCTGGTGTAGATACGTGGTTTAAAAGAATCAGGGAATATGGAGAAAGTAAGGGGGTAATTGTGGAACATTACATCATATCTTCTGGGCTGAAAGAAATGATTGAAGGAACTAAGGTTGCAGATGAATTTGAGAAAATCTATGCTAGTTCATTTTATTATGATAAAGATGGTGTAGCTCAGTGGCCTGCACAAGTTATAAATTATACAAGCAAGACACAATTTCTTTTTAGAATAGAAAAAGGAACATTGGATGTAAATGATTTCGCCGTCAATGATTATTTTGAGCCCGAGAATATTCGTATTCCTTTTAGAAACATGATTTATATAGGTGACAGCGATACTGATATGCCATGTATGAAACTTATTAATAACCAATTCCGGCCCATTCAATAGGAGTTTTTAATCCGGAAACTCAAGATAAGAGAAAAGTGTACAAAATGATGGAAGATAAAAGGATTAAATATTTTGCTCCGGCAGATTATACAGAAAATTCAGAATTGGATATTCTCGTAAAAACTATAATTGAACAAACGGCTTCAAATGAAAAACTTGTGTCTTTTCATTATAAAAATCAAAAGGAGCAGCTCAATCAGAATATAAATGTAGAGGTTCAAGAAGTTAAAGAAAAAGAAAAACTCATATTGGATTTGGAAAACAGTAATAGTTTTGCGCGGACTCATTTTGTTATTTCAAAATTGAAGGCTTTCAATAACTGGAGTGATAAAGAAAGACAACAATTAAAGCAAATAGCAGAGAAAAATAATCAAGTATCTTACATAAAAGATGACGAAGACATAGCGTTTTTCTATTCGTCCCTTGGGTAGTTTATTATTCTATTTCTGTGTCATCCAAGAATTCGTCATAATATAAGACACTGTCCAAAATTTTCCATAGCTTTCACCATCGTATTTCTTCACTATTGCTGGAAAATGGATGCCATTAAATATTTAATGGATATACGAATGTCAGAACCACGTGGATTCATATGTTCATCGTACATGATATCAAGTAGCTCATTTGCAAGTTTACCATCTGTGATTTTAATAATGTTATCTTCTTCTGTTACATAGCCAAGTATATTGATACTGCCATACCAGACCGTGGACCTATCTATGATACACGAGGATAAAGATAGTTTAGGTACAATCTTTACATATAATCCTAAACTTTTTAGATAATTCGTCTGACTGCTTTCCTCTGATGTAAGAATTGCAATTTGAACACCACTTACATGAAACTCTCTGAGCATTTTAACAAATGTGTTTCGTTCTGTACGATAGAGTTTTGGAGAGGATATGACAATAGATTGTCTTGAACTTTTCAAATTTTGCATAAATGCCAAACGGAATGTGTTACCATTGAAAATCTGTCCTTCATATGATGATGTTTGTAAGTCATCTGTATTATCAAACAGTGTCTGAGTATCTTTTGACAGTACACGATAACCGATGGCAGAGTATCCTTTTAGGCGTTTACGATACATATTCTCACAAACAGGTTCGTGTATATCAATATAGTCATAAATACGAACATCTTTCTTGCCCTCATTCTCACGGTGCAACGTCCGGCATATTGTGCCACCAATCCTTTCCATGAGATTGGTAGTGCCAAAAACAGTGTATCAAGTCGTGGATAGTCAAATCCCTCTCCCACATATTTTCCCGTGGCTACTATTACAAGAGGGGCATCTTTGGTATATCCTGTAACTTTTGCAGCGTTTCTCTCTTGTTCTTTGCAGTCCCTTCTCCTGTGAGTTGTATGATGTTGGCTACATGCTGCTTCAACATTTCGGCAAGCAATTCTACATGAGAAGTTCTGGCAGTAAGTATTATAGGTGTTCGGCCTGCAGCCACAACATTAAGGACATCCTCTATTATAAGATTATTCCGTATTTCCGATTCTGCGAGGGATTGTGATAGTGCCGTAAACGATTGTTTGTCATCGGTAACAGGTCTATAAGATGTAAATCTCGGCACAAGATAACGCTGGAACGACTGCTTCTGTATCTGTGCTTGGCATCGGCAAAAAAACGAATCGGACCGCATTGCATAAAGATAATAGGCTGCAAACCATCTTTACGGATTGGAGTGGCAGTAAGCCCATAGACATAATGTGCCGTAACGTGTTTTAACACATTCTCAAATGTTATGGAAGATACGTGATGACACTCGTCTACAATGACCATCCCGTATCCTTTTACAAAAGGCTTGACTTCGTCATTTTCAAAACACGACTGCATAAGGGCTATATCAATAACACCATGCAACGTGTTAGAGGTAGAATCAAGACACCCGACCGGAGAAAAAGCCTTCTTCCTGCCTCGCTTCTTGGAAATCTCCTCTTCTGTAAAATCTATGTCAAGAAATTCAGACAGATGTTCATGCCATTGCATAAGCAATGCCTTGGAGTGTACCAGAATAAGTGTATTTGTCTTTCTTCGGGCAATCAGAGCTGCGGCTGTAACAGTCTTTCCAAAGGCTGTTGTTGCAGACAACACTCCGTTGGAATATGGCATGAGGGCATTAATGGCATCCAACTGTTCATCGCGTTCCTTTCCTTTGAATATTACGCCAATAGGTTTACCATGATTTGTATTATTAACTATTTCATAATCAATTTTGAGGGAATACAGTATGTCGATAATGGCATCCTCGCACCCCCGAGGCATTGCCAGATATTCATCGGTAAAATCTGCACGGCAGATAATACGAGGAATGTTATATGTGGAAATACGCATCGCTTGTTTGCTGTAAAATTCAGGATTTTTGAACGCCGCAATATGTTTCAAATGATTACTAGCCTTATCTGAAATAGACTTTAAAGGAATATATATCCTGTCTGATTTATGTATTATAAGTCTGCCGTTAAAGTCTTCCTGGCTCACATCTTGTACGACTGGTATTTCCCACGGTTTATTTTCCGAAGATGTGGCCAATGTTCCAAAATCTTCCTGCTGATGCTGTGTCAATAATGCATCTACGGTACTTTCATCTATTTTCTTACATTGTATAGGTATGCCCATTGATCCTGGAACGGAAGAAACTGATCATCTACAAAAACGCTGTTTCCTGCTTTCCTGGCTTTTCCCTGCAATGGTAACGCAATGAGATTGCCGAATCCGCCTTCCGGTACTTTATCCTGATTGGGAAAGAAACGATCGTATGAATCGAATGTAATCCGTCCATTGCGCTTCATGCTTCCGTAAGAATTGTATTGCCTAATTTCCTTACTTTGCAGGCCGGTATGGGTTCATTAAAGAAAGTCCACACATGCGCACCATTGCCAGAGCCAGAGCGTGAGCGTTCTATACTGAACGGAATTCTCCACTCTCTACAAATGGAAATAAATGCCAATACGTCGTTCTTATATCCATGAGTGCAATTTTTGTCATCAAAATCAGCACACAGGAAAGAACATTTATTATCAGAATTAACGACGTACAGACCGATAACATCACATCCGTTCTCATCTTTACCTTCCAGATGTCGGTATATGTCTTGATTGGTTAACGGGGCAAAATTGCGGTTGGGACACTCTGCGCATTTATGCTTTTTCTTGTCACATATTCCTCTACGCCATTCGTTGATGCAGACAGGTTGATAACCACCCTTTTCTGTGGTTTTGCTGAACCATCGTCGTGCAAATACATCATCTCGTCCCTTGAAAAAGTTACGGAACAATGCAATTTTCTCATCAAGAGAGAGTTTGATTTGAGGATATGTTATGGAAGAAAATGCTGTACTTTCATCAGCACATTTAATGGAGGAATACACTATACCATGCTGTGAAAGTATTGACTTCAGTTTTTCATTTTCGGCAAGCAGAGCATTGTATTTAATGACAAGCGCATTGTATTTCTCTTGAAACTGTCCATCTGTTATTTTGTTGCCATTAAACCACACAGCAATGCAATTCCAAAACTCAGAAACGTTCCGGCAAGGACATATTCTGTTTTTGCTGTATCCGTGTCTTTGAATCGAAGTATGGATTTTGCCGCTATGATAAAACCGATTGCTTCATATTGCCCAAGGATAACGAATATGATGGTAAGAATTCGTTCTAAATTTCCAATTAACGCTCCTGCATTTTTGATGTTTTCACAGGATTGTGTTTCTCCAACTTGATATTTTTTTAAGACCAACTTAATCAGGATGTTTGCAGGCTTGATGCACAATAATATCGCTAATATGAACAGAGGTATTGAGAAGCTGCCATTGCAATCCATTGATTGGATTGGTAGCTTTGTTGTAGTGTCAAAGGAAGATGTCACTATAATCAATATCGCCCAATGAACAATCTGATCAATCACAAAATTCCATAATCCTTTTGGGCTATATGTTTTGATAACATCTATCACCAGATGGGAAAAAGCAATGGCAAGGGCATAAAATCTGAATTCATAAACAGGAACAACTACCCATGATACCACACCGATAATAAGCGAATGCACATACAGGAACCAGCTTTTGAATTTCCTTTCCTCTTTCTGTGTACAATATTTATCATTTTGCAGGTAGAAGTCGCCTATGACATGTGCCAATATCAGACTTAAAAACAACCAACTATTCATATCCTTCAAAATTTATCTGTTCAAAATACTTTATGGATTCTTCTATACAATACCATTTTGTAGCTGTAGAAGCATTATTTACACTGGCTTGGGATATACCCAGTTTTTTGGCAATGTCTGCCTCTTTGAAACCAAGCAGTTTATAGTAAACGACTTCACTTTGGCGCATAGTCATATCATTTAATATGGCATCGGTCAATAGGGCTATAGTTTGTAAAGGGGCAGATAATTGCTTTTTACTTGTATGAACAGACATCGTTCCCTTATTAAGGGAACTCATTTCCTCAAGCGCACGTCCTGACAGATATATGGCTTCACCATCAAATGCCTTGTTCGGTATTCACTATTCTCATATCTCCAATACCAATGGCCATCCGTATTCCGTATGTATGGAAATTTTTCGTCTTTTCATTTTTAGCTGTGGAAAAAGATTTGATGCAGGATTTGATTATAAAGGCTATCCGGAATACGTTTGATACATTTTGCATTACACACTCTATATAGTCCCCTTTTATTTGGCGACCTTCAAAATCAGGATAACTCACTTTTAACAAGCCAAATAATGATTCTATCCTTTGCTTTAATCCTATAGTTTCATTCACAGACAAGGAAGTGGATGCTACTATATCCGCTGAAATTGTTGCAAACATATTATGGTTCATTGATTCGATGGCAAATGTATGAATTTTCTTTTATTTCGCCAATGATTATAGGTAAAATAATCTATAATAATAAAATATAGATAAATAAATCTATAATAATAATTTATATACAATATAGCCTATAATTGAGTAGAAAGAAAACTACTTGGTTTTTCCACTTACTTGATTCACTATAAAAAATTTTACCGGATAGCTAAATCTTTAATGTGGCATACAAACATTAGCCCCCCAGATTTATATGCCCAGCGTAAACGAACAGAAAAAAAAACTGCTAATACATTACACATCGAAATTTTGACCTTGTAGGTCATGGTGGAAACTTCCACCCTTGAGCATCAATGACTTATAACAAAGAATCATAAACACATCATAATTTACCCCTCATTAAGCACCTGCTTTTTGAGGGGTATTTTGCATCATAGACACTCTCAATGGAGAGCATTTTACTATAAAAAGAGTTTGCTCCCTCTTTTATTATCCTTTTGTGTTAATGAAAATTAAATCTATCGGTGGTGAATGAGGGGCTAATTGGTGGCTTTCAAGCACCTATTTAGCACCCATAAACATACATATACTTTTGCGGCATTAACTCTAAAATACGAAAGATATGGCTTATAAAGTAAATTCGTTGGAGGAGATGCCAAATGCATTGTCCTACCTGATTGAGTCCGTAGAGGCTCTACAATCTAAAGTAAATGCCCTGCAGAATAAGCAGGCAAGTAATTCACCCAAGTGGATGGATATAGACGAGCTTTGTGCTTACTTACCATCGCATCCTGCCAAGCAAACGGTTTATGGATGGGTTTCAGCCAAACAAATCCCCGTACATAAAATAAATAAGGCTCTGGCTTTTCTACAATCAGAAATTGATGACTGGTTGAAGAACAAATCGCATAAGACACAGGATGAATTGATGGAGGAAGCCAGACGATTTGTTGAATCCAAAAAGATTATCAGATGATGGGAACGGCTGATTATTGTTTTTCATTCTTTCGCAAGCCCATCCAGAACATCGAACCGATAAGAGCTGTAGGTATTGTGGATGTGTACCGCTATATCACTGGGCATTATGCACAACCACAAACCGAAGCCTTGCGTCTGATGGCTACTTCTCCTGAAGCCAAAAGGTACAAAGCCACCCATTTTGACTATTGTACTTTTTCTGGACTATTCCGTAAACGGAATGAGAGGGAACTGATAATGCACTCCGGATTGATGTGTCTGGATTTTGATCATGTGGAAAATATTATGGAACTAAAGCAAAAGTTACTCAACCATGAGTATTTTGATACGGAACTGTTATTTGTCAGTCCATCCGGTAATGGATTAAAATGGATAATACCCGTTGACTTGAAAGGCTGGGAACATTCCCGGTACTTTAAGGCTGTTACCAACTGTATCAAAGCAACAGGCTTGCCATTGGTAGATATGTCCGGAAGTGACGTTGCTCGTTCATGTTTTTTGCCACATGATCCACAAGCATATATTAACCCTAAATACAAAGATGATGTCAAAGAAAATATTTTTCGCCCAAGATTGGGAGAATGTCCCTTCTGAAATACAGCAAACAGATATGCCAAGTATTACTCCACTATATAATAAGGTGGAGGAAGATGTGGAAAATATTGTCCGGGAAATAGAGCAGCGTGCCATTGATATAACACCCAATTATAAAGATTGGGTAGAATTGGGCTTTGCGCTTGTGGACGGATTGGGAGAAAATGGACGAGAGTATTATCACCGCATTAGCAGGTTTTACCCTAACTATCAAAGGGAAGAAACCGACAAACAATATACACATTGTCTGCAATCCAAAGGACAAGGTATTACCATTCGTTCTTTTTTCCATCTTGCAAACCAAGCCGGAATTTCGCTGGCTCCATTCAACAAAGAACATTTATCCATTTTGCCAAATATCCAAAATGGAAAAACGGGTAAATGGATAAAGTCAGAGGAAGAACTTCCGGCATTTCCTGAGTGTGTATTTGAGCATCTTCCCCCTTTTCTAAATGAGGTTGTCAACAATTCTATATCGCTGGATGACCGTGATACAATATTGATTGGGGCGATTGTGTGTTTGTCTGTCTGCTTTCACAATATTTGTGGAGTGTACGATGAACGCATCGTTTATCCGAACCTTTATCTGTTTGTAGTAGCAGATGCCGGTATGGGGAAAGGTGCATTGACTTTATGCCGGGAACTTGTAGCACCTATCAATCGCAATTTGCATGAACTTTCAAAACGATTGGAGCTGGAGTACAAGGAAGCAATGAACGCTTACATCAAAGGCAAGAAAGATGGTGGAATGACCATGCCAACTGAACCGCCTATGCGAATGCTTGTCATTCCTGCCAACAGTAGCGCAAGTTCTTTCCTGAAGATATTGGGAGATAATGACGGAATCGGACTGCTATTTGAATCGGAAGGTGACACATTAAGCCAGACTTTGAAGTCGGACTATGGTAATTATTCAGATGTATTACGAAAGGCATTTCATCATGAGTTAGTCAGTTTAAACCGCCGCAAGGACAGGGAATATTGCGAAGTCAGCAATCCAAGAGTGTCAGTCGCTTTGGCTGGAACTCCCGAACAGGTAAGGAAATTGATACCTGATGCGGAAAACGGTCTGATGAGCGTTTCTGTTTTATATCATTCGTTTCAATAGAGGTATAAGAAACGTGTTTGCCACAAATGATATTTCCCAATCCAAGAATGCCATGTTCAACTGATGGGGGATAAATTCTGCCATCTGCATGAAGAATTTGTCAGACAAGGCAATTATTCCTTTTCTCTTCCCTCTGATTTGCAGGAACACTTTATAGAATATCTCAGTCGGGTGAATGAGGAATGTTGTGACGAAGTAGATAACAAGATGCAGGGTGTAGTCCGACGGATGGGGCTGATTGCCTATCGTATAATGATGGTGTTGACTGCTGTCCGACATTTGGAGAATATGACTCACGAATCATCTTCCTCTAACAAGACTATACAATTGATTTGCCATAAGTATGACTATTCCATAGCCATGAGTATCTGTGAAACCTTGCTTTGCCATGCAGTGTTCATCTATCGAAACTTGTCAGGAAATCAGCCCAAACGTTTACAATCCCTTTCACAAGAAACGGCATTTACGCACGAAGGAATACCCTTTATAATATGTTGCCAGGAACATTCACCAAAAAGATTATGACGCAACTGTTTTAGCTTTAGGTGAAAATGGAAGTACGGCAAACAAATGGATAGAAGCCTTTATCAAAGATGGAAAACTAAGCCGAATAGAACAAGGTAAATATAGGAAGATTTTTTGAGTGGCAAGTTTGTGTTTTAGTGTCACTAAAACCTATGTGGCAAGCGGATAGAACTGCCACTCTCAAAAAATCAATTTATGCACATCAAGTTTATATAAGTATGAAGGAAAAGAAACTTGGTGGTCGCCCAAAGTTGGCGAGTTACCAGAAACGTACGAAATGTTTCCGGGTAATGTTTACCGAGAACGACTATATCTATATACAATCCAAAGCCCAACAGGCAGGATTGTCTGTCAATGAATTTTGCCACCAGGCTGCAATGGGCTGTGAAGTCGGTCAGCGCATCAGTCCGGAAATGATGTCGGCAATCCGTGACCTTTCCGGTATAGCCAATAATGTCAAGCAGATCGCCCATCAGATGCACATCTATGGTTTGGAAGCAGTGAAACAACAATGCTTTTCTATTATATCAGAAGTCAGCAGAATTATCACCCAAGTAAAAAATAACAATCATGATAGCGAAGATTAAAACAAGAGCCGATTTTAGAGGAATAGTAAATTATGCCAATGACCAAAAGAACAAGAAAAAGAGTGCTACACTTTTGGCACATGAAGGTGTTTGTGCTATCAACAACAAAACCATAGCAGATTCTTTTCAGATACAAACCTCTATGCGTCCGAAAGTAAAAAGTCCGGTGAAACACGTATCTCTTGCTTTCTCTCCGCAAGATACCGTCCGTTTTCCCAATGACGAAAAAGGAAATACACTTATGGTGGAGATTGCCAAGAAATGGATGGAGCAAATGGGGATTCGCAATACCCAATATATCATAACCAGGCATCATGATACGGAACATCCACATTGCCATATCGTATTCAACCGGATAGACAATGACGGTAATCTCATTTCTGACAGCAACGAAAGGATACGAAATGCAAAAGTCTGTCGTGCTTTAACCAAAGAGTATAAACTTTACTTTGCTCCTAAAAACAGCAAAGCCAGAAATAAAAGCCGTTTACGTCCTCATCAATTACGTAAGTATAATCTTCGTTCCTCAACTCTTGATGCGTTGGCGGCATCTCGCTCATGGCATGACTTCTTCCATATGCTCAAAGAGAAGGGAATAGATGTACGTTTTAATCATGCAGAAAACTCTGATAATATTCGTGGTATATCCTTTTGTATGGATGAATTTAGCATTGCCGGTTCTAAACTTGATTCAGATCTAAGTTTTAACCGTCTTTGCGCAACATTGGGTAATGTGGCAACAGAACTTATAGTGCAACCTCATCAAGCAATTGTTCCTAGTGCTGGCGGAGGAACTAATAACGAACAGGGATGGCGGGATGATAAAAGCAAGGATAACCAAAGAAACGAACCTTTTTATAAAACCTCAAAACGTAGAAGATAATGAAAGAAGATGTAGTAGCTGCAAATCTCGCAAATTTGCGTCAAAGTATCAATGAATTGAAGGAATGCGTTAATAGGCAGAATGTAACTCCAAACCAACCGGAGCAACATATAAAGGTGGATTTGGATGAAAAGACCATTTATAATGGAGTTGCCAAAAGCTTCTGTACTTGCTGGAATGATGCACTGTCAGTAGTGAAGAAACATGTTTGGAAACAACAACCTGATACATTACCATTTTCACAATGGTTTCCAAAACTGGTCGAACTGTTTAAGCAAAAATCTAAGTTTCTTGAATACATATATAGCCACGTTTGTGATTACAATCTCAATCGCCTTAATATTGAGATTAATACAGAAAATATATTAAAACAGCAGGATGAAATACTTTCAAAAATCAATGAGCTGAAACATCCAATAACCGTTATTCCACCCAATATCAATGGGATGTTTATACGTGGGCATCATATTAAACTTCGATATGTTGTGGCTATTGTAGTAATTATTTTGACGTGGGCTGTTGTTGCTTCAGTTAGTAGTCTGAAATATAAGGAAGAATCTTTTGCGCATTATTCCATGTATCGGGCGGTGAAGGAACAAAGTCAATCTTTTATTGAAAAAATGGACAACGATAAAAGGAAATGATTAGGATATGATTAAATATTTCTTACTCTAGTGTTTGCTTTAATATCCTTTAAACTTCTGATAGGTCGCAAAGTATTATATGTTACAGAAAATGAAAAATAGACTACCAAATGCCTTCATAATTTTGGAGGCATTTGGCTCTTATCTAAAAATATACGTTTTGTATGACTACGCAAGTAACCTTATGAGTAATAAGAACTAGTGTTACCATGTAATGACCTTATCGACAATCTCCTGCTGTTCGGCACTGCTACGTCGCAAATAAATACGAGTAGTTTCTATACTTTCATGCCCCATCAGGTCGGCAAGCAAAGAAATGTCATTGAACTTCTCTAAAAAATTCTTGGCAAAGCGATGGCGGAATGAATGAGGATAAACCACTTTCTCATTCAATCCGTATTTAATAGTATAATTTTTTAATTGTTGCGCAATTCCTCTGGTGGTGATGCGCTCGCCAAAGCGATTGAGGAAAAGATAACCGCTTGTACGCTTAGTTTTACCAAACCATTCTGTGGCTTCCTTACGTAAGTCTTCGGAATATAGATGCGGCTGAATTTTACCACCTTTGGTGTAAATGTCAAAATATCCTATTTGTACGTGTTCCACCTTCAGCTGAATAAGTTCGCTAACTCGTGCACCTGTGGCAGCGAGAAGCGAACAACGAAATACCATTCTTGATTTTCTTCCTTTTCAGTTTGTTCTTTAGGAAAACATAGTCGGCATTGCTGATTACATTTTCTAAATAACTACGCTGTTGAACCTTGACGGATTTTAATCTTAAACGAGATTTCCCCATACAATCAAGATACTTGTTCATAGCCTGAATGCGGAGATTGACTGTTTTTGGTTTAAACTTCTCAATAAGGTAAGTCTTATAGATCAGGAGATTCTTTTTATTCAAATCCTTGTGTCGAGAATAGAACTCCTTGATGGCATACAAGTATGCCGAAATAGTGTTTTCTGCCATATTACTTTGACGCAAATACTCTTCAAAGCTTTTAATATCCATTTCTATTTTTATTAGTGAAACAATATGTTATCACCAAATAAATTACGATGATAATCAAATGCGTTGAATTCCTATTATGAGAAGTTGCTCGTCATCGCATAACAATATAAAGCGATGCACACACTATCACAAAAATTAAATAAGCTTTTATCAGACAGAGCAGAACTTGACCTTTCTTTGGCACGGAATTTACAAAAATCAATTCTGCAAGAAGCAATACAAGGCAAGTTAGTCCCTCAAATAGCAGATGAAGGAACTGCCGAAAAGTTGCTTGCCGAGATTCGCAAAGAGAAAGAACGCCTCATAAAAGAAGGTAAGCTAAAAAAGTCAGCATTGTCTGATTCTATTATCTATAAAGGTGACGATAACAAGTACTCGACCATCCGTAAAATAGTACTCTTCACGCATATTTACACTTACTGCCCATCCTTTTTGTTGGAGTGCAGGAGTAATGAACAGAGTGCGTATCTCTTGTTCTTTGAGCTCTTTCTTGTTTACTTCCATAACAATAACTCATTTATGGTTTTACACTGCTGACAATCAAATCCTTTACATCAATATTAAGAACTTTGGCTATATCATTAAGTGTTTTAAGGTCTGGTTGAACTGAGTTACTACACCATTTACTTACAGTACAATTA